>WNGJ01012096.1_pt1 | contig 12920 bp, 18 predicted proteins | sample 5400611 | NCBI WGS metagenome assembly WNGJ01 (sample SAMN13153375, study PRJNA577476) | soil metagenome | isolation source: 40 cm soil or saprolite under Garry oak tree replicate 1 | place: USA:California | collected 2016-06-15
GGAAGACGTGGGAGGGATCACCTTTTGCCGCATGGATTCAAAGGTCATGGCGCCGCTCCCTCACATCGTCGCTTCTTTTTTCGCCCGCCGTCCCTACAAGCGCAAAGCTGGCCACTACCCCAGGTGGAATGGCTTCTATATGCTCCTGTATCGGGATGTGGAGGAGGGCTGGAAGCTGGTGCGGATACGGAGGGACTCTCCCGACACTGAGTTTGTCCCGGTGTTCGCGGCGAGGATCAAGGCGGTAGAGGAGATCAACAAAAAGAGGTAGCAGATCCATGCCGCAGCACCATCCTCTGACAATCACCGTCAACGAGCAGCTCACCATCGACGCTGGATACTGGCAAGAATGCGTCGAAGAAGATCAAACGCCCTACCGCCTCATCTCACCCCCGCAAACCGCTATGTACCGGCAGGCCCTCTCGCATGTGGAGGAAGCGGCCAAAGATTTGAAGGCTCCTGCGAAGTCCCGGCTGCACTTTGGCGAAGTGGCTATCGCGACCGTCGCGGTGTGTCTGCGCTGGGGGTCGTACTTCGCCGTGCTGGCCAACCACGACCTGCCGCAGTGGACTGCCGCGTTCGATCCCGAGATCAGCGGCATCGGCGACGGGGAGATGGCCCGCATCAACATCGAGGCCTCGGCGGCACTCTCCGACTGGATTGACCTTATGCAGGCGGATCAGCAGCGATTCCGCAAGCTGGTCAAGGCAGCCGTCCAACTCCTCCCTTTCCCCATCGCGCATCTCGACGGGTCGACGTATTACAACCGATTCCGGGCGTTGGGCGCCATCAATTCCACCACTGGCAGACGCTACCTGATGGAGGCCTTTGCGCGGGACTTCGGATCGGAGTGGTTGGAACGGGAGAAGGCCCGCGTCCTCGTCCATCCCACGCGCGCGCTGGCCAATGGCATCCTCAACGAGCACTGGCGCAACGGCTCGGGCATCGAGGACATCCACGCGGGCGGCATTGCTCCCCCGCGGCCACTGACGCAGTGCCGCCTCACGAAAGCGCAGGAAACGCTGTTGATGCAGGAAACGGCGGAGCTGTTTGTGCCGACCCTGCGCGCCCTCTATCATGTCGTCAGCAAACCGAGCGAGGAAACCTGGCCGGAACAGGCGCTCCCGTACGCGATTGCCTTCAAGCCTCCGGCGGATTGGTCACTGGATGAACAGACGCGTGCAATCGCCTTATCAGGTGCGGAACAGGAGTAGCCTTTCATGCGCTCTGTCCCTCCGGGAGGCAGGTGTTTGTGGCGCTCGCTCCATCCAGTGACCTGCTCCTGGCTCAACCAACGGTGGGCGCTGTCTGTCTCAGGGATCGGCGGCGCGGCAGGCGGTACCGATAGGGGGATGGCGTTTGGCCTCTGCACGGAGCAGCAGTGACGGTCAACCGGGCCCGTTTCGCGCTGAAGCAGTCCCCGTGGTCTCTGGACACCCCATCCAGGCCCAACCGGGACAGCGTCTGTGCCCCCATCGCAGTGTAGTACTCTCCCAATTCCCGCAAAACCAGCCCTTGCCGGATGCGTCGCGCGAGCTCGCGGGTGTAGACGGCCGGCTCAGCCTGCTCCTCCTGGAGCACGTCCTCAGTGTACTGGTAGAGGTTGAGAGCCTCCTGCCGCCTCTCCTGCTCCACCAGCAGGATCATCAAACGGCACAGGGCATCCTCGTCGGCCGGATCCTCCTCCAGCGCGGCGAAGAGCAGTTCCTCCGCCGGGCCCACCTGCTCGTCATTGAGGTAGGAATCGACCAGCTTGAAGAGCACACGGTGCCGCGCGCCGTTGATCGTGTGCCGTCGTGGCTGTGCCCACGCAGCATACAGGTCGTCTTCGAGAAACTCGCCCCTGGCAAGAGCATAGGCCTCCTCTAGCAGGGGAAGCGGGTTCTGCCCCTGGCACTCCGCCCGCAGCGCCTGCGACGCGAGTGAGAGCAACGCATCGGCGTCGACCCAGAGGCGCTGCTGGCCGGCCAGTTTGAAGATCGTCTCCCCGCCGCTGCGCAGCGTGAGCAGCAGACTCCCCATCTCGCCTGCGCGCAGGATGTGCCGACGGAGGACGGAAACTGCCGACTCGAGCGCGTGGGTGGCGTTGATCTCCCCGTGGTCGGGCCAGATGGCCTCGATGAGCTCATCGCGCGATGCCCGGCGGTTCGCCCGGCACAAGAGCACTTTCAGCAGGGCCATCGCCGGGCCGCGGTTGCTCCACTCGCTCCGCGCCACTCCCTCGTAACGCGGGGACTCGTCCGAGTCCTGCGAGAGAGCGGGAACGAGCCGCTGGAGGGCGAACTCTCCTAGTGTGATGATCCGAATCGGCGGATGCTTTGTGCGGGCGTACTCATCTGTGTCATGCATCGTCTGCACCTCTCCTTCTTCTTTGGCTGAATCCTCTCCGGGCCTGTAAGGGAAATGCTGTGTTGAGCCACTTGCTCGTCTCGCCCTCTCAGAGCCTGCGTGCATTCGCCCCCGATTATAGCAGAACCGCCCGCGGAACGAATGAGGATGTCGTGATTGTCCGTGAGTTGATCGTGAGGAGGAGGCTCCTCACCGAACTTCGCTCCCCTCCTATCTCTCGGCTATTCTTCCCGGGCAGCGAAAGATCGGAAGGGAAATGCCCGATTTCCCTGGCCTCCTTCGCTGGGCGACGCGGCGCATTTACCCATTGCCTGCCGCATCCAACATCGTGAGGATGTCGTGAGGATGCTCCTCGACCTGATGAATGCCCAAGGGCAGCGCGTGAGGAGCGCATGCTAAGGTTCCTGTGGAAGTCAGACTGCCGACGAAGAGTGTGACAGGCCGGGAGTAAAGGAAAGGATATGAAACGGCAATTGAGGGTCATAGTTCTGGACATCTCGCCGACATCGCGCAAGATCCTCGAGGTCATCCTCCGGCGCGAGGGCCACCAGGTCGTCTGTTTCGATGATCCGCTTGAGGCTTTGCGCTTTCTCTCCCGCCATGGACCTGCCGACCTGCTCTTTCTCGGCATAGACCTCCCGAAGATGGATGGCTTCAACGTACTCAAGTACCTGAAAGGCGAAGCGCGTTTCCACTCGATGGTTTCCATCGCCCTCCTCAGCGAGCAAGATGGGGTCCTGAGCCGCGTGAAAGCCCGCCTGGCAGGAGCGCAGCAGGTGATGCTGAAGCCGCTGGTGCGGCAGCGGATCGTTGCCCTGGTGTCCTGGTACCGCCTGGGCATTTCTGACCCGGAGGCAGATCTGTGAACAGAGAGCTTATCCATGACGATGGCCAGGCAGTTTCCTGTTGAGAAAAGAATAAGAGCGATGGAACAGACTCGGGAAGCATCCTGTGAACTCGCATCTGAGGCGGTCGATCGCATCCCCTGGTTGCGCAGGCGCCTCCTCTCCTGGTTCGAGCAGAGCGGCCGCTCCTTCCCCTGGCGCGAGCCGGGCAGGACGCCGTACGAGGTCGTCGTCGCGGAAATCCTGCTGCAGAGGACCACCGCGGCCGGGGTTGTGCGGGCCTACTCGGGGTTCATCGAGCGCTACCCATCGTGGGCAACCCTCGCGCAAACGCCCCTGGATGGCCTCGAGAACGCGCTCAGGCCCCTCGGGCTCTGGCGGCAAAAGGCGCTGGCCTTTCAACACCTGGCTCAGTCCGTCGAAGAGCGCGGTGGCGTCATTCCTCGCACGCGGGCCGAACTGGAGCGCCTGCGGGGAATCGGCCCCTACACAGCAAGCGCGGTGCTGGCCATCGTGTACGGTCGGACCGAAGCGCTCCTGGATGTGAACATGACCCGTCTCCTGGGGCGGCTCCTTGGATCGCCTGGGAGCCCTGAGGCTGGGGCTAAGGGCCAGCTACACGCATTCGCGCTGCGCCTGGTGAGCGGGAAGCGCAGCCTCGAGATCAACTGGGCCGTGCTCGACTTCGGGGCGCTCGTGTGCCGTGCCAGGCGACCGCGCTGCCCTCCTTTCTTCGAGTTGAGAGAGACCAACCAGGAACGGAAGGCCATCCAGGTACAGATGCGGCAATCCTTGACCTTCGCCCCCTGGGTCAGTCGCTTGTTGCTGCGATATACATGCAGGCTGATCGTCTGTTTCTTGCGGTCGAAGCCGCCAACGGTACACCAGCCATACTTTGTGTGTCTTACCAACGTTCCACGTTTCAGCCCTAATGAGCGAGTGCCCCCGTAGGGCTTGCGGATGCCACCCTTGCTCGCTTGCAACCGGTGCAATTGACGACGGTGCAATCGTGCAGGGACGATGTACCACAGCCGCGTGCACGTGGGCTTTTTCGCCCCACTGTGTGATGCCGCTAGCACCCAGGCGTCTACTGCGTGGCTCTCGAAAGACTGCTTGGACTTCCTGTTCGTCTTCTTGAGTCCGTAGGTGTCGCGCAGTGCTTTGGTCTGCCACCCCTCCTTGAGATGGAGGGTCAAGCCCATCTTGCAGAGCAATCCATACAGATGGTCTTTGCCGACCTGGACGGGACTAAAGGCCGCATTCCACTTGCGGTGCTTGCCCGTTCTGGTGACGGCCTGCACATCTTCGACCACGGCAGAGTTTATAGGCAAAATGGCACACAGCTGTTTCACGATCCGCGCCTTGGCTTCCCAGCGGCTGCGAGTCGAGGGCGGTATCCTCTTCTTGCGGTTGAGCCGATTATCGAAGCGTTTGGGGCGTCGCCACTTGCGAGAGCGTCGTGTTCGCCGCATAGTACGTCGTCCCTCCACGGCCTCTTTGACGTGATCGGGTGCCTCCACCATGAGGTTCACCACCGTGTCACGGGTCCCGACGACGCTGAACCCCTCGAACGCACTGCCAGGATCAATCCCCACGGTAAGGGATTGGTTATCCGGCTGCTGCTGGTAGCATAACTGCACGTAGAACAGCCCTAATTTGTTGCGCTTTGGTCGGGCAAGACCACCTTTGAACAAGTGGCGGGCCTTCGCAGGCGTGCAGGGCATCAGGGGAACACCTCTGCTATCTACTACTGGTACTCTCACAACAAGGATTTCCTTTCACCCGGTCCAGGCCAGGGTAATATGACCCTTCGTGATGGCAGACAGGCATAGCTCTGAATGTATCCAGAGCGGCTGTTTGGGCGCGACAGGAAGCGGTTTCTGTTAGGGTGGCGCAGAAACGTTCTTGTAGCCCATCCCGCTGCTGCCTCTCTGATGAGAGGCCCACTAGTCAAGACTTACGATGTGATAGCCCTCCTCACAAGCCCATCCCTTCAATGGGATGGGTCCCTGACGCAACTGCAGCCTCACCCTACTCCCACCGCAGGTGCTCTTTGAGGCTCACGAAGCGCTGGTGACCGATGATAATGTGGTCGACCAGTTCGATGTCCAGGATGCGGCCCGCCTCCACCAGCTGCCTCGTGGAGGTGATATCCTCCGGGGAAGGCGTCGGGTCGCCGCTGGGGTGGTTGTGGCAGAGGATGAGCCCCGGGCAGTTGCGGATGATGGCCGGCCGGAAGATCTCGGCGGCGCGCAGGACCGAGCTGTTGGCGGTGCCCTGGTAGCTGCTGATCTTCTCGACCAGCTGGCCCTTCGCGTCCAGCAGCAGGATGCGCATCTGCTCGGTGTCCAGGTACGCCAGGTCCAGCATCACCAGGTTCGCCGCCTCGGCCGGGGTGCGGATCCGGTAGCGAGTATCGGGCTGCACGAGCGCCAGCCTGCGCCCGATCTCCAGGGCCGCCTTCACCTGCGCCGACTTGGCCTCGCCCATGCCGTGCTCGGCGCACAGTTCGCGGAAGTCGGCGCGAACGAGCCCGGGGAGTCCCCCGTACTTCGAGAGCAGTTTGTTGGCAAGATCCAGGGCGTTATCACCACGGGTGCCGGTGCGTAGGATGATGGCCAACAGCTCGGCCATCGAGAGCGCCTGGGGGCCGAAGTGCTGCAGCCGTTCTCGCGGGCGCTCGTGGCTGGGCAGTTCGCGCACTGTCGCATGGTAGTCCAGCCGGGTGTGTTTATCGGAGTTGGCGTCGGTTTCGCGAGAGTGCATGTGCACTTTTCCTCCTTTACGGCGTGATTGGTCTCCCTCATCTATTCTGAACAGGGCCGGGTAAAAGTGGAAATGCGGCATCGTCTGGTCGTGAGTGTTTCGTGAATTTCGGTGAGGTAGGCATGAGCATGGCCTTCTATACTAGAAGGAGACTTCCGCTTCGTGCTTTGGGGCGGGACCGCCCTGAATTTACGAAGAGGTCTTCAACTTTTAGCCCTCGGCCAGGCTTTTATCCGGAAAAGGTGTTATCAAAAGGGCGTTGGTCGAAGGGAAGAATGGAGAAGCATAGTCAGCGACCCCATGCATGAAGTGCAATGCGGCCTTCGCGCTCCGTTTTCAGTAAAGGAACTGGGAGAAGACCAAACGCCAGAGCAAGAACTCTCAGATGACTTGCTGACCCTCATCGCTTGCCTTTCTGGCCGGTTGTATAGCATGCGTTCGCACAAGCAAAAGGAACTCTTGAAGTGCGCACAAACCGTGATCAACGGCCCTTGAGCTATCCTCTGCGTCTTCCTGATGAACTGCAGGCAGATGCGCTCCGCTTGCTTGACCTCTCGCGAGAGGTCGTCAATGCGGTGGTCACTTCTCTGTGGGATCGACTCGACGACTTTGGCGAGCGCACGAACAAGTACGCCTACAAACAGGTGGAGGAGATGACCAGCAGCCCGCAGCTTCATGGAGACCGCCAATGGCGATGTGAAGCCGAACAGGCAGGCAGAATTCTTCGTGGACAGGCAGAACGTAAAAAGCAGTTTGCGCTCATTCTTCCCATCCTCTCTCAAGGGATGATCCAGCCCAAAACCGAGACCAAACGGGCGGGAAAGAACCGCAAAGCGATCAAAGAGGCGTTAGGCGATCTGCGTGAAGAGAACACCGATGGGGGAAGCGCTGTCGAACTGCAAAGCTTAATCGAGCAGGCATGCAATTACTATCTAACCCATGGCTGCTTCCCCGACCACTACGAAGACATGCAGGCGGTTCCCATTCAGCAAACGGCGGTCCTCCCCTATGCAGGAGACGATGGGAGAGCTATGGGCCAATCCTACCGCATGTCTCTGGATCTAGAGCACAAAATGATCACGCTCGCCATCCGCACACCTTCGGAATCAGGCAAGTGGGCACGCAACTGGCGGGAAAAGACGATCAAAATGGTCCTGCCTGAGCTTGTCCTTTCTCGCGTGAAACAGGGGCAGGTCCTGGCTCCCAGCTTGCGGGAAATCAAACAGCCAGATGGAGTTCGCTATGCCGTCCTCGATTTTATCGTCGAGGTTCCCATCCCAGAAGCCGCCAGGTGGCCTTCCATGCGGTATGTGCTTGGGTTGATTGGGGGGTGCGCACGCTCGTCACAGCCAGCGTGGTCGATCTGGAGGGCCATCGAGTTGGGCGTCCCTTCTTTCTGGACACAGGGCCGTTTGATGGACGACAAGCCCGCACCCGGCGGCAGATCGACATCCTCAAGGCGAAAGTGGCCAAAGTGCAAGCCCGCCGTGACCATTTCTCCGAGGGTGATCCCGGGCAGGAGCCAGCCACGCGAAAACTTGCAGTGTTGCGCCGGGAGATTGCCCGGTGCTGGCGAAAGTACGAGACCGGGAATAAAGACCTCGCCCATCTCGCTGCGAATGTGCTACTCCTGCTCGCCACGGCTTCTGGCTGTGAACTAATCGCTGGAGAGTCACTCAAGTCGATGAAATCCACAGGGCGGGGCAAAGACGCCCGCGGGAAGTGGAGGAACTGGCGCAACAACTCGCAGATCCGGGGCGAGTTATGGCGCACCCTTCGCTACAAATGCTACCTGTCGGGCATTCGGCTCGAATGGCAACAGCCCCGGAAAACGTCACATACGTGCCATCATTGCGGCAAGCCTGCCGACACCTTCCGCTCGCCCGCTCATCTCGATAAGGTCAATGATTGGGGAGCCTGGCTCGTTTGCTCGAACCCAAATTGTCAGTGGAATGGCTCGCGGGACTATACCGCTTCCCTCAACATTGCCCGCCTTGGGGCCTCCTTGTTCAGACACGCACAATCCACCGGACGTATACATCATCCTTCCATTGCTGACACAGCGGTGAAAGCCGTGTCCTATATGGGCGCGGTTGAGGTGCTACGGTAATGCATCATACAATACCCTTGCGAGGTGCATGTTGAACGAAGAGCAAGATCTTCTTCCAGTTGAGCAACAGACGCTCACATTTTATGGCAAGCCTATTGTTGTTGCGCGCCTGCCTGATGGGCAGCCAGGTGTAGTCCTTCGTTTCCTCTGTGAAAATCTCCAGATCGATACAGCCGCGCAAACGCAACGCATTCGAAGTACAGAAGCGATCGCGGAAGACCTTGTTTTTTGCGCGGGTCGAGACTGACGGGGGCTCTCAAAGAATGGCGGTGCTCATTCTGCATGCCGTTCCTTTCTGGCTGGCGGGTATCGATCCCAAACGAGTGCGCGGGGAGATTCGCCAGGAAATCTTACATTACCAGCGCGAAGTGATTGATGTCCTCTACGCCTGGCGCAGTCTCCCAAAGCGATGGCGGCCCCGCGAGGGCTCGTGCCGGTGGAACAGACTACGAGACCGGAGGTACCACCTGACGACGCGGGTCTCGATGCCTGGCGCGAATATTGTCATCGGATGGTGCTCTGGATTGATTGGCAGCGTGATATCGACGTCTGGCGTGGAAGTGTCGAATCTCGCTTAGACGGCGTTTGGGGTACTCAGGTATGCTGATATCCCCGACCAGGACTGGCCGCGAGTGGCGCAGTGGTTCCGGGTACAGCTAGAGCCATGGCAAAAAAAGTGATGCTTTATCAAATGACGAAGAAGGGCATGAGTTGTGAAGGTGTTGCAGCTTATTCAGACCAGGCTCTTCGCCTTCTCTTTCTCTCCTGAGAAAATGCTGCTATACTTGCTGGTAGCAAGATACTAATACAGCCTCGCGGAAGTAACGCAGGAGTCTAGAAACGGGCAGGAGGTCCTTTGTAGGGGAAGTCGAAAGGCCCCATTGGACGTGCGATTGTAGTAAGCAATAAAGGCCAGGATGCGGGTACGCAACTCCTGCACAGAGAGGCAACTGAGCCGGGAAAGCAAGCGACGAACAAGGAGAGAGAACCAGATCTCCATCTGGTTGAGCCAGGAGCTGTGTCTGGGAGTGTAGACGCGCGCGAATGCGATGGCTTGTGTCGGAGAGAAAGGCCGCCCGGGTACTCATGTTGGCGAGATGACCACTTTTCCCTTTGAGACCCAGTTCCTCCTGGATGCCACACTGCTCTGCTACCAGGTGCACCAGCGCTTCGGATTGATGGGTATTGAGTTGATCAGTGACAAAGATCCAGCCGGCTTGCGGATGCGTTTGGATAGTCTGGGTGATATGCGCGGCAAAGTCGGCAAAGGTCGCGCGGGGGTCCAATGCTGGGAGCCACAAGTTGTCCGGTCGCGACGTCCAGGTTGGCGATCAAACTCTGCGTGCCATGCCGCTTGTCTTCGAATTCCTCTCGCTCAACATGACTGGGCAGCATGGGCAAGGATGGATGGAGCCGCTCAAGAGCCTGAATGCCGGTCATCTCATCGGTACTCCTCACATGGGCACCTTGCGCCGCAAGCACGGGAGTTGCCTGGGAGACTTCACACACCGTACAGATTTGCTCGCTCAGTTCAGTGGGGTCATCTGGCGGGGGAGTAAGCCAATATCGCTTGCGATGGGGCTGGAAAGCGCTCACCTTTTAAAAAGCGCTCCACGGTGCGGGGAGAAATCTTCGTCACGATGCCCCGTTTGATGGCTTCATCAGCCAGTTCGCGTGGCGTCCAATGACTTACCGACCGCTCTGCCGCCTCGGGTTTTTCACACGGAAGCCGCCATGATCTGCATGAACTGCTCGAAGGTGAAGGTGGCGGGCGCTCCTGGGCGGGGCTCATCAGTCAAAAGGACTTCAATGGCCTGACTCAGCAGTTTTGGCTTGCCTGTCGCTTCGATGGCCTGCAAACGGGACTCAGCCGCTCGCCAGCGATCACGCCACCGTCGCAGCGTTTCATCGTCCACGTGCTGGTGCTGCGATATCTTCGTCTTGCTCGTTCCCTTGCATGCGTCCAAGATGATTTGCGCTCGCTTGACGAGTCGCTGCGCGCTCGTGGGGCGTCTTCTCATGTGCTGAAGGATGTCGAGTTGCAAGGCACTGACATGGATTGGGGCTGCCTGAGGCTCTGGCATAGCCTGTTTCTCCTTCGCATCGCTTTTTCCCTCATTCTATCATACCCCACCCTCCTGCGTTACTTCCGCGAGGCTGTACTAGCACAAGGAGACCGCGGTGACGATATTGCTCTCCCTGAAAGGAGCTAATGTATGGAAGAGGATGCCAATCTGATGACCCGTGAGCAGTACATAGAGATGCTCATTGATGTCTCATGTTGGGATGCCTCAGAAATGGAGTCAGGCTTCAGGTCCTGGTGCGAACGACATGTCCCAACCTGGCGTACACAGGGATATGATGAAACGTGGATTCGTCGCCGCATTGAAACGGCGCAGAGCACTCGAGTGCTCCACCGAAAACTGAAGGAACAGGGCTTTACGATGCTGGAGATCCGTGATGAGCTTCGTAAGACGTACGCAGATCACCCAGTACTCTATGACCTGGCGAGAGAACGCGAATATATCCACCCTAGCCTCTTCGCTACCGCGGGAATACGGGTGATCTCCGGCAACGCTATACACTGCGCGTTATGATCTATGAAACAGATAAACTGACCTATGAGAAGTTTTGTTGCTGGAGTAGCCTACCAGTGCCGGGTCCCGAGAGCGTTTTCTTTGAGCAACCGGCTCACGTACGAGTGGTGCGTGATCTGAGTACCGTCGAAGAATTGGAACTGATGCTGGCAATGAGCAGGTATGCGCTCCAACTTTTTGATGCGTCGGAAAACCTGACCAAAGACCAGATCGCTCCACTCATGGAAGCGCACGGGAAGCAACTCCGTGCGGCATTTATCGCTACGCATGGATACCGGCCGGAGGATTCGACAACGCCATATGTCCCCGTCACGATTGATGGTCCCCAAGATCATGATGCCTACTATGCCAAAGAATATCCGTAACAGTCAGAGAAGAGTGGAATTCTTGTCATTTTACCGATGGTCTTGCAGATTCGTGAGACCATGGTTTTGCAGCGGGTTGAGCTTGAGGGAAAAGGAAGCCCGCCGCATTTTTGCGTTTTCGGCCCGTCAGCAGCCCCCATGGGGAAGCATGGTTTCGCAGAAAAACTTCACCAAAAGTAGAAATCGTCGCTTGACGAGTTTGGGACTTTTTGCGTCTCGCACAACCACGCCGATCTCGACATTTTTGACCGCCTGATCAGCTTCGACTTTTCAAAGGGGGCAATCGTGAGGATTTCGTGAAAATTGGCAAGGCCCCGGTGAGGTTACCCAGTATCATTTCTTGAGGAGAGCGCTTCCTGCTGTGGCCCTCTTAAGAGTATAACGGTACTCAGTTAGAAACCGGGCCCGGTCTGGCAAGCCGGTGCAAACAGAAGGGGCGTGTACAGTACACGCCCCTTGAAGGAGGTGAAATGTGAGCGAGTATCAGGAACTCATCCCGATTGAGCAGCACACCCTGACCTTCTACGGCAAACCCATCATCGTGGTACGTTTGCCCGATGGTCGGCCAGGAGTCGTCCTCCGGTTCTTATGCGAGAATCTGCACATCGACACCAATGCTGTCATTTTACCCATGGTTTTGCAGAAAAACTTCACTGATAGTAGAAGTTGAAGCGCCTTTCTCCGAATTACTGAGAAGGAGCCTCAAAGCTTTTTTGTGAATCCTGGTAGTGGACGTTAGACAGTTGCTGCCAAAGGATGCCGGTGTAGTATGTTCTCTGTGAGCAATGAAGGAGATATATGACGGAAAAAGGGCGTGCATTGGTCAATGTAGGGGATATCAACCTGATCTGCGGCGCATCAAGCGCTCCCGAGAAGAAGCGTTTGGCCGCTTGAGCAATTCGTGTGGGCTGAGGAGAAATTCCAGAATGTTCACCTGAGGATCCTCGGCACGATAGAGATATAGCCACACCTTTTTCACTTTGATATAGGTCTCATCGACGCGCCACGAGTCATTTGTCACTTTGAGATCGGGTCGGCAGCGCTTCTCCAGTTCTGGCGCATAGTGGTGCACACAACGGTAGATCGTTGTGTGATCGACATGCAAGCCGCGCTCGAGCATCATCTCCTTCAAGTCTCGGTTACTCTGTGGATACTGCAGGTACCAGCGGACACACAACAAAAGAATCTCGGCTTGGAAGTGATGCCATTTGAATGGGGTCGAGGTTTCCATGATTCTTTCTTGAAGGATAAAGCTTTTAGGGGAGGACCTCACCTACCAAGGTATCGAGTGCCAGGGCCAATTCGCCAGCATGCTGCGCCCTCTTGAAGGCGTCTCTGACTTCTGATGTGAGCAAGAGGGGGGCTTCATAACCCGCGGTATACCCCCTCCATTGCTGGGCCGTCAACAGGCCAGGAACCGCGGAGGGCGGGTGGGCCTCATCTGAGATCACCCAGAAGGCATCCCTATCCACTAGCACCGGCATTGTGCCCTTTGTCACCAGACTGACCAGCTGCGCAAACAGGAGTGCTCGACCCAGGCCGACGACCTGGACCCACCAATCAGGCCGGGACCAGCCCCCAACTGTCTGCTCCTGTGCGAGGATGGAGATACCGAGCTCGGCGAGCCGGGTGATGGTGTGCGAAGCATTGGCTCGCCCCAGTGCATGCCGATAGACCTGGGTGTGTATGTGCAGGCGCGAAGCTGCTTGCCACAAGGTGGTGCCCCAGCGCTTGAGCAGGTCGTGGGCTTCTTGCCAGTACCAGCCCTCCCGTACCTGGACCCGGTAGCCGATGTCCTGGCAGCACCTGACCTGGGGCGTACTCATCCACTCCCCGTCCAGGCCACTCGGCAGCTGTTTGCCGTCAAAGACGGAGCCAGCCCGCTCGA
>WNGJ01007837.1_pt1 | contig 12918 bp, 10 predicted proteins | sample 5400611 | NCBI WGS metagenome assembly WNGJ01 (sample SAMN13153375, study PRJNA577476) | soil metagenome | isolation source: 40 cm soil or saprolite under Garry oak tree replicate 1 | place: USA:California | collected 2016-06-15
CGGAAAGCGCCAAGCAAGCTTGGTGGTACTTGTTAACTGAAATGTGTTAATCATGACAACAGGTCGAAAGTCATGTAGCCGACCCCGAAGCGTAGGGAAGCAATTCCCTGTGCCAAGGCCGGGGAAGGTCAACGCGCGAGCCGTAGCGTCCCGCGAACTCGGTTCGGCCTCGTTACGCTTACATGGGAGTGGCCAGCCTGCCGGAAATGGTGAAGCCAGCATCGGTCGGGAAGTTTCGATCAAATGCACCGACCGGACTCTCCGGGGTGGAAGGAGACAGCGCGCGCGGAAAGAACCATCGGGAACTTGGGAGACCCCACCTGGAGTCCGGGCCGAAAGCCTGGGGCAACCGCTGACGGGAAGCCATAACCGTGCGGCGGGCCGGAATGGGGTGTCGGATGGGCTCATAGTAGCTAAGAAGTTCCGATTAAGTCGGGACGGAGCCAAGGAGCCCTGGCCAGAGTCAAGCCGAGTCAGAGGTGAGTGGAGCTGATTGAGGTGAAAACTTCTACGACAGAACAAGGGGTCGAAGAACTTTCCTTTCGGGAAGCGATTTTGCCGCCGAGCCTCCAGGCACTGAGACAGAAGCTGGGCCAGAAAGCCAAACAACAGAAGCGGTTTCGCTTCTACAGTCTCTACGGACTGGTGTGTCGGCGAGACGTGCTGGAAGCTGCTTGGGCAGCGGTACGGCGCAACGACGGAGCACCGGGCGTAGATAGAGTGAGCATCGAACAGATTGCGGCCATCCCTGAGAAGGAAGCGGCATTTCTGGACGACATTCAACAGAGCTTGAGGCAAAAGACCTATCGTGCCAAAGCGGTGCTGCGGGTCTATATTCCCAAGCCTAACGGCAAGCTGCGCCCGCTGGGGATTCCGGCGGTGGTTTCATACTGCACATGACGCAATTTCCTTTTGGGCTTCCCGAGCTTTGGCTTTGGCGATCCGTTTGGAGCCACTTATCCAGGCTTGCAACTGCTGCTCTTGTTGGTTCGTCAACGTGATCCACATCTGGCTATTGGGTTTTGGTCTTCGAGCCGTTACCAAGCTCTTTTGGATCCAATAGTAAACTACGTGTTGGCTGACGGCAAACTTCTGGCTCAGTTGCCGCACCGTCAGCTCGTCTGGCTGGTGCAGCACCGGCGCCGGAATGCGGTGTTTGCCACGAATCCAGGCAATCATGCTAGCGGTATAGGCTCGGCCCTTGGCGCTACGGAGGCCGTCCTGGTTCAGGGCCAGGGCAATCTGTTGGTCGGTCTGTTGCTGCGCCAGTTGGCGCACTTTGTTCACAAGTGCTTCGGGGTAGCGCCAGCGGTCAGCCGCCTTAAGTGGCAGCTCGACGACGAGGTCTTCGGTGGCGCCTCCTTGCCAACGCAGATGCAAGATTGCTTGATGCGCTGGCGGACGCTTTTCCAGTGTAATATCCTTGAGCAGCAGCCGCAAAATGCGCTTGCGATCCTTGGCGGTCGTAGTCGCCGCTTGCCAGAGCCGCGGCAGATCGTTGGCCAACAGCCGCACTTGGGTTTGTTGCTCCGGTGACAAGGGCGGGGTTTGCTTTTCTTGATACTGCCGATCTTGCTGGCAGCGCTGTTCGAGCGTGGCCGCTACCAGACGGTTAGCCGGATCGACTTCTTCAAAGCGCCGTTGTGCCAACTGGCCTTCGTATTCGGTTCGCTGGATTTTAAGTTGCCATTGATGATCCAACGCCTGGTCGCGCTGTTCCACTTCAGCCAGGGCGGCCAGGGCGATCTCCACTTGCGCGGGTAGCAGGGCCGATAAGATCCGCTGGGCGATGGCTTCATCCAGCCGGTCGCCGCGAACAGACCAGCAGCTCTTACCGGCTAGTTCTCGGCGGCGCCAGTTGCATTCATACCAAACGATGGACCCGTGCTGTCCGACGTAACGCGGTGAGAGCCGCCGGCCGCACTGACCACACACCAGCAGCCCTTGCAACAGCGCTGGCCCCTCACGCGCCGCAGAGCCGGTGGCTCCGGGACAGCCATTGGTTTGGTTCTGCTTGAGCCTCTGCTGGTTGGCCAAGTATTGCTCCCAGGTGATGTAGCCTGGATGTTGGTTGGGCAGGTTGACTTGCCAATCGGCTGACGGCATGGGGCGAACGATATTGTGCATTTGGCCGGTGGGCGAGAAGGTTTTGCAAGTTCGGTACCGACCAAACACATACGCTCCGGCATAGGCCGGATTGCGCAGCAAACCCACCACTCGGCCATGGTTCAAGCGACCCCACCGCAATTGCCCATGCCACACTCCGCCGTAGCTGCGCTTGGGGAAAAGCAATTGGTGCTCGGCAAAGTGCTGAACCACTCCATAAGCGCTGGCGATTTGTCCGAAGGTACTGAAAACCAGGCGCACAGCACCCTGCACCTCCTGATCTGGATCCAAAACGATGCCCTCGGGTTCGGTGTAAACGAACCCCACAGGCAAGGGAAAGCGCAGTTGTCCTTTGCGCGCTTTGTTGAGCTTGCCGCCCTGGAGGCGGACGCGCAAGAAGTGCAGTTCGGCCTGGGACATCGTGCCCTTGAGTCCCAAGAGCAAACGGTCGTTGAAATCCCCGGGGTTGTAAGCACCGTCTTCGTCGATGAGCAAAGTGCTGGTCCACCCGCACAAATCCACCAACCGGTGCCAGTCTAAATCCGAGCGCGACAAGCGCGAGGCCTCCAAGGCGAAGACCGCTCCGACCTTCTGCAACGACACTTCGGCCACTAGGCGCTGGAAATCCGGCCGGTTGGCCATCTGGGTGCCCGAGATCCCCAGGTCGCGGTCCAGGATGAGTATCTGCTCCGCTGGCCAGCCCAACTGTAGGGCCTTTTCCCGCAGCGCGTATTGGCGTTCGGTGCTCTCCTGATGTTGGCGCACTTGTTTGAGGGTGGACTGGCGCAGGTAAATGCAGGCCAGTTTTTGGCGATGAGTTTCCTGGACCGGCTCGGTTTTCATAAGTAGCGGTCTTCAGCGAAGGAGGCGAAGGCCAACACGCGCCAGCCCGACGGAAGGCCTGGAGCATGGTGGCAACCACTTGAGCCACCGGCCGAGGATCGATCCGCAGGGCCGCCGGGGACTGCATCGCTCAGACTTTCTCCTGGCGGCGTAAAAGTTGGCGGTTGATGTCGCATATCTGTTCCAACAGATCGCGCACGTGCTGAAAGTTCTTTAACAGGGCTTGCACCTGGGTGTGCTGCTGCTGAGAGAGGTACTGGAGTTGCGGGCGGCCATTGGGGTAGCTGACCGACAAATAGTATTTGGGACCGTGGCCGCGGCCGGAGGCGCAGTGGCAGCCGGGCTTGCCGCAGGGCAGGTATCGCTCGATCAGAGAACCGCGCACCACACGGCGGGCCAAGGGGGGCAGGCGCTGGATCAGGCTTTGGCGTTTGCGGCGCAAGCTGGCGATGGAAGCGGGCACAAATATCAGAACAGTTAAATAACTGTTCTGACACTGGATGATTTAAGGGCATCTGTCAACTCCTTTCTGGCTCGATGAGCCGGGCGCTCCGGGCCCCTTCAGTCGCCGCACTAGTTGAACCAACTCCAGTAGCGCCGACGCCGACAGCAGGCGTGCGGCTCCAGAACTGTTCGGCACCGCCTTATCGGTCCAATCCTCCAAAACGGAAAAGGTACCACACTCTCCTCCTTCCAGAATGAGCGTGGCCTCACCCCGGTAGCGACGCAGTCTGAGCACCCGAAAACGCTGTCCGCGGCGGGGATGAAAGGGATGGGTAATGATGGCCCATCCCAAAACCTCCCCTGCACTATGTGCAGTTCGCACTGACTGTCCCGACGGTGCGGGACCGGGTGGTGCAAGGGGCGGTATTGCTGATCCTGGAGCCAATCTTTGAAGCCGACTTTGAAGATTGCTCGCACGGGTTTCGACCTGGCAGGTCGGCGCACGACGCCTTGCGAGTCATCCGGCAGCAACTCAAGGAAGGCCAAACGGCGGTATATGACGCGGACCTGGCCGGCTACTTCGACAGCATTCCGTGGGACAAGCTCATCGCCTGTGTGCGGATGCGCGTGGTGGACGGCTCGGTTTTGGGACTGATTAAACAATGGCTGAAAGCACCGGTGGTGGAGCCTGCCAAAGCGGGTAAGCCCCGGACGGTGCGGCGCAACGACCGGGGCACGCCCCAAGGCGGCGTCCTCAGTCCGTTGCTGGCCAATGTGTATCTGCACTGGTTCGACCACCTGTTCCAACGGGGGGATGGACCGGCGCAATGGGCCAAGGCGAAGCTGGTCCGCTACGCGGACGACTTCGTGGTCTTGGCACGATACATCAGTGCCCAGTTGCGAGACTGGATTGAGGGTAAACTGGAAGGCTGGCTGGGGTTGCAGATTAACCGGGAGAAAACCCGCATTGTGAATCTGCGGCAACCGGGTCAGAGCCTGGATTTTCTGGGCTACACCTTTCGGTATGACCGCGACCAGTATGGGCGGCCCCAAGGCTACTGGAACCTGGAACCCTCGCGCAAGGCGATGGACCGGGAAAGGCAGGCGCTGAGGCAACTCATCAATGCGCAGCAGAGTCATACGCCGCTGCCGGAGTTGATAGAACGGCTGAACCGCCACCTGCGAGGCTGGGCCAACTATTTTCGGTTGGGCTATCCGCGCAAGGCATTCGGCCAACTCAATCACTTCGTGCGCTGTCGAATGGGACAACACCTGCGCCGTCGCAGCCAACGCGGCTGGCGTGCGCGGGAGGGAGTCAGCCTGTATGCTCACCTGCAACACCTGGGCCTGGTGGCGTTGTGAATGCTTTCTGGAAAAGACGACTCTGGCGAGAGCCGGATGCGGGAAATCTGCATGTCCGGTTCGACGAGGGAGAGGGAAGCGGCGGTCATTGGTCTTCGGGCCTCTCATCCCGTGCTTTCCTCTCTACTCTACCGGTTTGAATCCTTTTCTTAGGCGAGGATTTGGGCTCCGCCGCTTCGCCGTTGACAATACCGAACCCTCCGCTACTGTTGCGCCCGCTGGCTGTTTAGCCAAAGCTTGATTTATGCCTTATACCAAATCAGCCGAACGGCGCATGCGCGGCAACGCCCGCAAACAATTGCGCAACCACAGCATCAAATCCCGCCTGCACACCCTGGAGAAGAGTTATGTGCAACTCCTGGGCGCGGGCAAGAAGGATGACGCGGCCAAAGCGCTCCGGACAGTCAGTTCGGCTTTCGACAAAGCCGCCAAGTCGGGTGTGGTCCACCGGGCTACTGCCGACCGCAAGAAATCCCGTTTGGCTTTGCGGCTGGCCCGCGCGCAGTGAGTATGCTCTGAACCTGCTCCCCTGCTCGCGCCCCTCCGTCACGGCACGCTTTTTCGTGGGCAAGCAGAGCCGCCCTACTTCCTTGTGGGGTTTTGTACGGCGGGGAACAACCGCGAGCCAATCATTCTCAGCTTTGCCAACCGAAACAACAGGGCCGTCGTGAGGCAACCCAAGCCGTACTTGATGCTGTGCCGCAAATTGATGGAAGAAGCCTCCGGAAAGTATTTCGTCGGGCAGCTCACTTCGCCGATGGTGAAGCCGTGCCAAAGGATTTGCGCGAGCATTTGATTGTCAAACACGAAATCATCCGAATTGCCGGCCAAATCCAGTTTCTGCAGAATATCCCGCGAAAAGGCGCGGTAACCGGTGTGATACTCGGAGAGCTTGGCTCCGAGCAACAGGTTTTCCGCCAGGGTTAGAAAACGGTTGGCGACATATTTCCAAGCCGGCATGCCCCCCTGCAAAGCGTATCCGCCGAGTATCCTGCTGCCGAGCACACAGGGATGGAGCCCGTTGCCGATAATCGAAACCATCGCTGGGATTAGCTTTGGCGTGTACTGATAGTCGGGATGAATCATGATGACAATGTCCGCGCCGGCTTCCAACGCCAGCCGGTAGCAGGTTTTTTGGTTTCCGCCATAGCCTTTGTTGATGTCGTGGGCGTGGACCTCCATGCCTTCCAAACTCCGCGCAACAGCCACCGTTTCGTCACGGCTTCCGTCATCCACCAGGATGATCGAATCCACGACCTGTTGCTCGCGCACCTCGGCATAGGTTTGGCGGAGTGTCTTGGCGGCGTTGTAAGCGGGCATAACCACAACAACCTTTTTGTCTCGATACATGACGGCTCGGAGCATATCGAACACGGATGCAACCGCGCAATGCGCGCCATACGGGGGCAGCAGCGAGACGTTGGTCGAGCCGAGCGCCGAGCTCCACTACCGCACGGTGATCGTTTCGACGCTGAGCCGCGCCGAGCTTGATCTCTGCGCTCCGGCGCCGCCCCGAACACTCGCAATTGCTGGCGGAGCCGGCCCGCTTCCGCCAGACTCTGCTGGATTTCGCTTTGCACGTTGAGGGCGACTTCCAGCGCCAGGGGAGTGACACTACGCACCACCAGTTGGCCAATGGCTTCATCAATACCGGTTCCCGGTATTGGTTGACATGCGGGTTGGCTCTGTTCCACGCAGTTCTTTTGACACATGTAATCTGGCGTCAACCGCCCGAAGCGATGGTGATAGCTTGGGAAAATTCGAGCGCTTGCACCCCAGGGCACTGCGGATACACTGCTTAAGGTTCGACGTCGATTGGAATCAATTACCGCAACATCGAAAGGAAATAACGTGAAGATCAGAATCCTGAGCAAAAGTGTGAGCGCCATAATTCTCACTTGCTGCGCCTATTCCTCTAGCGGGCAGACCCTAACACCCGACCTAAAGGCCGTGCCCGATGGAAAGGGATGGAAGGGCAGCATCGGCGCGACGAAACTCATTGAGAAGGATGGCGCGGCGGCCATCGAGTTCAACCACCCTGGGCAGAACGTCGTCTGGCTTGACGGATTCCAGTTCCGCGCCGGCACCATCGAGTTCGATGCAAAGGGCAAGAGCGCGCCGCCGCAAAGCAGCTTCATCGGCGTCGCTTTCCGCGTAGTGGAGGCGGCAGCCCACGATACGGTCTATTTCCGCCCGTTCAACTTTCGTGCGGCGGATCCCGAAAAGAAATCGCACGCTGTGCAATACGTCTCTGAGCCGGAGTGGCCGTGGCAAAAGCTGCGGAAGGAGAAGCCTGGCCAGTTCGAGAAATCCATCGAACCGGCGCCCGATGGCGATGCTTGGTTTCACGCCAAAGTCGTCGTCGAAAAGCGGCAGGTGAAAGTTTTCGTCAACGGCGCCACCGAGCCATCGTTGGTGGTGAACGAACTCAGCGCCCGCCCGGAGGGCTCCGTCGGCCTTTGGTGCAACGGCTACGGCGCCATCGCCAATCTGAAGATCATTCCACGAAATGAATGAAGTCGTCGAACCACACGCTGGATCGAATGGCGAGGAGGGCGGTCAGCCACATGTTCCAAACCTGGTGGCATTGGCGCGCTCCTCGTCACCGGTCAGCTCTGCCTTAGCCCGCTGCTGGATACGACAATGGTATATGAGCCCGGACCCGATAGGATTCCGAAAGCCTGGAGCCTTGCTCCGAAACCATGCTTGGGATGAATCTCCTATTGAAGTCTGGTAAGCGAATTATCAGCGATGGCTTTCTGCTGCTGACCTCGACCCATTTGGCAGCCCAACCGCCGCTGGTCGGTTCACCGGCCTCCGCGACCGCCTTCGTCAATGTAAACCTGATCCGCATGCAAAGCGAGCGGGTGGAGCCGGGACAGACGGTGATCGTCCGCGGCGATCGGATTGCTGTGATTGGTCCCTCCGCTGATGTACGGCTTCCACAAGGCGCGACAGTTATTGAGGGGGCCGGTCGTTACCTTGTTCCTGGCCTGACGGATGCGCATGTGCACCTCACCACCGACATGCCCTGGGCGCCCGCGCGCCCCGACTTCGGCGATGCGCCGTTGTACTTGGCGTACGGCGTCACGACCGTGATCAACCTCAGAGGCACGCCGACACAGCTGGAATGGCGGCGGCGCATCAACGCTGGTCAGATGCTTGGACCGACAATTTACACGGCGGGGGAGTTCATCAACGAGCCGCGCGTGAACACGCCGGAGGAGGTGGCTCAGGAGATCGCCGCCCAGCACCGCGCAGGGTACGATCTGATCAAGTTCCACGAAATCTTTAAGCCGGGGGTGGGTTACATCACGACGAAGGGCCTGTCGCTTGCAGCTTATCGGAGGATGAATGAGGCCGCGCGCGAGCTCGGCATGCCGCTCGTCGGTCACGCACCGGTGGATCTTGGGCTGAACGCGCTCCTCGAAGCCCGCCAACCGCTCGCACACATTGGCATGTTGTCGAATATGTACTTCCTACCGATGATGGGCAACCGCGTATGGCTCTTCGCCACCGCGGTGGCGTTAGCGGCTCTCACCCTCATTTTGGCCCCGAGCGGAATGGCAGCGATCATCCGAAGGTGGCGGGGGGCTGCACAGCGCCCTTCCAGCGGCCTCTCACGCGTTCGCGTTTTCGCCACCGCCGTCTGGCTCGTCGGCGTGCTTGCGGTTCTCTGTGCGGCCTCGTTCCTTCCCGGCGGCCCTATGTTCGAGAGCCTCGCACTGCGGCTTGCCTTTACTTCCCTGATCGCCCTCGCGGCTGCGGCAGCGTTGGGCCTGATGATTTCGAGCGCCTCCATCTGACGTGACCGAATCACGTCTCTACTGACGCGCATGGAAGCCGCAGGTTTGTCGGTGGCCAGCCTTATGTTCCTGTGCGCGGGTCTCGTCTTCTGGCTGCCTGTCGCCTGGCGGAGCAGCGCTCGAGGGATCGAGCAGCTAGCGAAGCGCGTCCACGATGCCGGCATCCCGGTGCAGACCACACTGGTGGTCTACGACGCTATCGGCGGCCCCGGATGGTTGCGGCTGACCAAAGATCCCGCGATCGAGTATTTGCGGGCGGACACTCGCGCGAAGTGGCACCGAGTCGCAAAACGGGCAGGGCCATTTTACTACACGGACTTCATGAAGAAGGTGGCCGGTGCGCTGAATCGGGCAGGGGTGCCCCTCATGGCCGGGACCGACGCGATGGGCTTTCCCTTGGTTGCGCCAGGCTCATCACTCCACCATGAACTCGAGCTGCTGACCGACTGCGGCCTGACGCCTTATGAGGCAATGCGCACGGCGACGGTCGTGCCAGCCAGCTTCTTAGGCAAGGAGAACGAATTCGGCACCATCAATCCGGGAAAGCGGGCCGATCTGCTCCTGATCAATGGAAATCCCCTCGACGACGTAACTCGCCTCAGCCGACCGATCGGTGTGATGACGCGTGGAAGGTGGTTCACCCGCGAACAGCTGCAGCAGCTGCTAGCGACGCTCGCATCGGATCGATGAGCAAGTACAAAGTGGCGAGAACTCGGCCGCCAAATCCTTCTTGCAACCAAGTCTCAATTAGCCTAGCTTGCAGCCAGTGAAAAGACCGGTGCATCCAGACGTCATTGTCGAAGGGCAGTGCGCGGGACCTAAAGTCTGCCCTCTCAGCCGCGTGCAGGCAGGGACCGTCGTGTGCATCAAACAGCTTGCGACCGCGCAGGAGGTCACCGAGCGCCTGCGCGAGCTTGGTTTCTGTGAGAAACGGCAGATCAAACTCCTTGCCCGCGAGGCCAACTTTATCTGCCAGGTGTGCAACTCGCGGCTTGCCATCAGCCGGGAGCTGGCTGAGTCAATTCTGGTCGAGGCTCCTCCGCCCTCGTTGGCGATTGTTTAAGCCATGCCTGCCGCCCTGCAACCACTGACCTCGGTGGCCTTGGGCACAACTGCCACGGTCGCCGAGATCCACCTGCCGCCCGAGAGCCGCCCGCGCTTGATGGAAATGGGGTTGCTGGTCGGCACGCCGGTTGAGCTGGTCCGGTTTGCCCCTCTGGGTGATCCGGTCGAAATCAAGGTCCGCGGCTACAATTTGACTTTGCGCAAGCATGAAGCGGAGCAGATCTTCGTGCGGCCCAACTCCTAATCCCGTGTGCGGAGGCCATCCGAATGATTCCCGCCTCTTCGAGAGCTCAACCGCAGCCGGCCCTCACTGACCAAACCGTCGCCCCCGGTGCCATCGCTCCACCGAGCGCGGCCCGCGCCGGCCAGAAAGTGGGTCCCGGTGCTCACGCGGCTTATCCGCCTTACGTTGCGCTGACCGGCAACCCCAACTGCGGCAAGACCACTTTGTTCAACGGCTTGACTGGTCTCCGCGCCAAAGTAGGCAACTACGCCGGGGTGACCGTCGAGCGCAAGGAAGGGCGCTTGCTTGGCGCGCCGGTGGCTTTGAACGCGCGCGTACTGGACCTGCCGGGCACCTACAGTCTCAGCCCGCAATCACTGGACGAACAGATCTCCCGCGACGTTTTGCTCAACCGCCTGGCCGAATTGCCTGCTCCGTCATTGATCGTGGTGGTAGTGGATGCCTCAAACTTGCAACGCAATCTTTACTACGCTACCCAGGTGATCGAGCTGGGACATCCGACGCTCATTGCCCTCAACATGGTTGATGTGGCTGAGAACAACGGCCACCGGATTGACGCGCAGAAACTGGCAGACACTCTCGGTGTGCCCGTGCTGCCCACGGTGGGCACCAACGGACAGGGCCTTCCGGAGCTTCGACAACAAATTATCACTTTGCTCCAGTGCCCCAGCCAAGCCAATCCCCGCCAATTCTGTGAGTTGCCTGCCTCGCTCAAAAATGAAGCCCGCACCCTTGCCGTTTTGTTGTCGGACACGTTTCAGGAGCGGCGCGCCCAAGCAGCGGCTGAAGCATTGCTCATGTTGAGCAATGAGAAGGCCCTTGCCTCCAGCCAGGAACATTACCCCGCCACGATTCAGCAGGCTGTCTCGGCCGCGCGTCAGCGGCTCGAAATGGCCGGCGTGGATTGGCGGGGCGCGACCATCGAAGGGCGCTACCAGTGCGTGGCTGCCATCCAGCAGGCGGTCACGACCGAGATCGCCCCTCCAGGCGAGACCTTCAGCGACAAACTGGACCGCGTCCTGACGCACAAATCCTGGGGCACACTCATTTTCATCGCGGTGATGACGCTGATGTTCCAGAGCATTTTCTCCTTCGCGCGCATCCCGATGGATGCGCTCCAAACCGCCGTGGACTGGTTGGGCGCCGGCGTGGGCCGCCTGATCCCGGCCGGTGATCTGAACAGCCTGCTGGTGGAGGGCGTGATTGCCGGGGTGGGGGCCGTGATTGTCTTTTTGCCGCAGATCCTGTTGTTGTTCCTGTTCATAGGCTTTCTGGAGGATACCGGCTACATGGCCCGCGCCGCTTTTCTCATGGACCGGCTCATGAGCAAAGTCGGGCTGCACGGCAAGAGCTTCATTCCGATGCTTAGCTCTTTTGCCTGCGCCATCCCCGGCATCATGGCCACCCGCACTATCGAGAGCCCCAAAGACCGCCTGGTGACCATCCTGGTTTCGCCCCTGATGAGCTGTTCGGCGCGGCTGCCGGTTTATACCCTGCTGATTGCCGCCTGCATTCCCAACCGGACCGTGCTCGGGTTCCTCAAACTGACCGGTCTGACCATGCTGGCGATGTATTTGCTTGGCACCGTCGTGGCGCTGCTCATGGCGTGGTTGTTCAAAAAAACCCTCCTCAAAGGAGAGACGCCTTTGCTCATCATGGAACTGCCGCCCTACAAACGGCCTCTGTTACGCGTGGTGGCACGCCACATGTGGGATCGCGCCAGGCTCTTCCTCCGGCGCGCCGGCACGGTCATTCTGGGCATCAATATCTTGCTCTGGTTCCTTGCCACCTACCCGCGGAGCGCAGAAATCGGCAAGGAATTTTCCGCCCACCGTGCCGCCGCGCAGTCCGAAAGCGAACTTGCCGCCCTCGGCAACCAGGAGGCGGGCTTGAAGTTGCGCCACAGTTTTGCGGGCCGAATGGGCCGTTTAATTGAGCCGGCGATCGCGCCCCTGGGGTTTGACTGGCAAATGGGCATCGGGATAATCGCTTCATTTGCAGCGCGTGAGGTTTTCGTCAGCACCATGTCCACCGTCTATAACGTCGGCAAATACCAGCGCTCTGAGTCGAGTCTAAGCAACCTCGCCAAAACGCTTCAGGCCCAAAAAAGGCCCGATGGCACGCCGGCTTATACGACGCTGACTGCCGTGACGCTGATGGTCTTTTACGTTTTCGCGCTCCAGTGCGTCAGCACCGTTGCCGTCGTCCGGCGCGAAACCAACTCATGGAAATGGCCCCTCTTTCAATGGCTGTACATGGGAGTCCTGGCTTGGGGCCTGGCCTTCATCACCTGCCACGCTGGCCGTTTGCTGGGCTGGAACTGAACACTGGCGGCAGAGCGCACTCGAGAAAGACGGCTCGATCTCATTAACACCCCGCTTCAGCGCGCTTCAGCGGGGTGGGGTCCGGGTCGCGGAGCTTTTTAACCGTTTCAACGGTTTTCCCTGTGTTTGCCGGGCCGTTCGGAAGCTTTTTGGACGCGCTCTGGCTGGCGACGGTGAGATTTCCCAAATCCTCGCCTAACGCCGGCTGGCCCCGACAAGACGGCGCAAAACAAAAAGCTGAAAAGCTGAAAAGCTGAAAAGCTGAGAGCTTTCAACGTTCACATTTCAAACCTCCCATTTCAGCTTTTCAGCCTTTCAGCGTTTCAGCATTTCCGTTCAGAAAGCGTTCCATTTTTCCGCGTATTCTGCGTATGCCGCGGTTTGAATCCTCTTCTTAGGCGAGGATTTGGAGATTCCTTTTGGTCTTGTTCTTGGCGAATTCAGAAGCTAAGTTTAGCCAGTCTAAACACCCGGCGTCAGCACAAATGGCCAATGATGAATTCGCGTCAACCAACTGAGCGAAGCGGGTTCACTCTACTCGAGCTGCTCGCAGTCATCGCTACCATCGCCATTCTGGCGTCGTTGTTGCTGCCCATTCTGAGCAAGGCCAAAATCAAGGCGCAGCAAACAGCCTGCCTTTCAAACCTGCGGCAATTGGGGCTGGCATGGATGCAGTACTATGCTGACAATAATGGCCGATTGGTTGAATCCTACCCGGTCAACA
>WNGJ01008630.1_pt1 | contig 12917 bp, 10 predicted proteins | sample 5400611 | NCBI WGS metagenome assembly WNGJ01 (sample SAMN13153375, study PRJNA577476) | soil metagenome | isolation source: 40 cm soil or saprolite under Garry oak tree replicate 1 | place: USA:California | collected 2016-06-15
CGAGAAGCCGGGTAATGCCGGTGAAGGGAAGGCGCCTCACTTCTGGGTGCGTTCGACGGAGCCAAGGGTCGGGAGATTGGCGTAGTGCGCCTGGCAACTCCCCCTGCGATCCGGCGGCTCCAGCGAACGCTGTACGACGCGGCGAAGCGGGAGCCCGCTCGCCGCTTCCACCAGCTCTACGACAAAGTGTACCGGGACGATATCCTCGGGCATGCCTACGCGCTCGTCCGTGCGAACGGCGGGGCGCCGGGCGTGGACGGGGTGACGTGCGCGGACATCGAGGCGCAGGGTCTGGAGGAGTGGCTGGCGGGGCTGAAGGAGGTGCTGCGGACCAAGACGTACACGCCGGACCCGGTGCGCCGGGTCCAGATTCCCAAACGGGGCGGTGGCGAGCGGCCACTCGGGATCCCGACGATCCGCGATCGGGTGGTGCAGACCGCCGCCAAGCTGGTGCTCGAGCCGATCTTCGAAGCGGATTTTGAGACAACGGCCTATGGATATCGTCCGGGGCGCAGCGCCCAGGACGCCGTGCGCACGGTGCACGAGGCCGTGTGCATGGGGTACACCGACGTGGTCGACGTGGACCTGACCAAGTACTTCGACACGATCCCGCACGGCGCGCTGCTGCAGAGCGTGGCCCGACGGATCGTCGACCGCGCGATGCTCACGCTCATCAAGGGGTGGCTGCAGGTGGTGGTGGAGGAACGAGATGAGGATGGGAAGTGGCGGCGCACGGGTGGGAAGCAGAGCCGGAGCGGCACCCCGCAGGGCGGGGTGATCAGTCCGTTGCTGGCGAACATCTACATGCACCGCTTCCTCCGGACGTGGCGCGAGCGAGGGAAAGGGACGCAGTTCCGCGCGCGCCTCATCAACTACGCGGACGACGTCGTGATCCTCAGCCGGGGCTATGCGACACCGGCACTGGCGTGGACGCGGTGGGCGATGGGGCAGCTCGGCCTGACCCTCAACGAGCGCAAGACGAGCATCCGACAGGCGAGCCGGGAGCGGTTCACGTTCCTGGGGTATGCCTTCGGGCCGATGGTGTACCGCAAGACCGGACGGCCATATCTCGGGGCGCAGCCGGCGCAACAGAGCATCCGGCAGGTGAAGGAACGGGTGCGGGCGATCCTGCATCCAGGGAATCAGGCGCCGTGGGAGGAGATAGCAGCCCAGGTGAACCGGACGACCCGGGGCTGGGCGACCTACTTCTCCTACGGGACTCGGCAGCTCGCGTATCGGGCGGTCGAGGCGTACGTCGCCGAACGGGCGCGGCACTTTCTGAGGCGACGACACAAGCTCATTGGCCAAGGCATGCGGCGGTTCTCGGGGCGCACGATCTTCGGACCATTGGGGATCGCGCGGCTCGGACCGCGGCAGGGGTCGTCGCCTGTGTGGGCCGTGGCGTGAAACCAGTCGGAGAGCCGGATGCGGGAAATCTGCACGTCCGGTTCGACGAGCGGAGAACGGAGACGGAGTCATGGAGCGGATTGAGACACCGGCGCAGTGGCGAAAGCCGCCGGTAACGGCTACTCCCCGTTCCTAACACCACCGCGCCGTTCTTCGACTCTACCCGTTCCCGGGCTACGCCGCGTCGCTCCACCGGCGACTCGATTGGATGAGTGGAATGGGGCTCACCATCCGGCGGCGGTGGGGCCACCGCGCCTGTCGGGTTCCTGAGGGAGCGCCTCCTCAGTTCGCGCGATCGAGCGCGAGCAGACAGGTGGTGTTGGGAAGTCAGCCGTCAGCCGGACAAAGCGGACAACGTCGCGGATCTCCTCCGGGGGCAGCCGGTCGACGTCATCGACCAGCACCACGATCCGCTTGCCGAGCTCGCGGAAGGCGGCGTGAGCTCGTCGCGCTCTTTTCTGCGTGCTCCGTGGCTTCTGGTCTCTCAGAGCGCCGGCGGCGAGCCGAGCCTTCGACTCTGCGACGGCGACGAGCGCGCGACCAGCGCGCTACCTGAATAGGAAGGCCGGGCGGGGGGGCGCCCGGCACGTCGAGGGCCGGGGGCGTCGGATCGGTACGCCCTCCAACTGCGACGACGGGAACCGCTGCACGACGGACTCCTGCAAGCCCAGTACGGGATGCGTCCATAAGCTCCTGAAGGGATGCACTCCATGATCAGCGGGCTATTATAGCCCACCCATGGAAGACGGACTGTCCAGGTCGACCCGGGACCGAGTCCGTTCCGGTTCGGCGTTGATCGCGGCCCAGCTGCTAGCCATTGGTGGCGGATTTGATCTCGTGCTGTCGCGCCAGAATCATCCGTTAATGCCCGTCGTTGGCGCCAGGAAGCGCGCAGGAGCCTCGCGGCGATGGCTCTTGACCCCGGAGTCCGACCGACCGCCGACCTTGCCTCGTGAAGCCTCGCACTGGTAATCGCCAATTGCGCGGCCTGAGGAATCGAGTATTCATCATTGGGGTCGGGCGGCGCGGGCTGAACCGTCGATAGAACCAGCGCTTCACCGCGTCCACAGTGACGAGATAGAGCATCACCGCGAGCAAAAGGAGCGGCACGAAGGCCAGCTGCCGATAAGGCGTGCGATATGCCATGCTGGATTCGTCCTCAATTGCCATGCCTTCGTCGTTAGGGTGGGCAGAACCAGCGGTGTGTTCCATACTGGGCGGAGGGACTACGCAACGGACATGCCACGGCTTCGATAGCGGCATCCACGAAGAAGCTGCGCCATTCGGAGGCGAGGCTGCGGAGATGTGCAGACGCCTTCAGCCCCCTTGCGATTTCCGGCGACACTGCCCGGGACTTGCACGGTTGCACGGTCGCTTGCGCGGACGAGTGCCCTAGCTTGCTTCTTCTAGTCTGTCCTCCGGTCGGTCAGCCCACCCTGGCGCTTCTCGACCACCACCTCCTCGACCTCGGCGGCACCTACGGCGACCCGCAGGCGGGCGACCCCGTTCAAGTACGACGAGCTACGGATCGAGCACGACCAGGGTGATGGACCTGGCGTCTCCTCCTATTGTGCCGGGAGCGCCACGGGCGGGCTTTGGTTGTCATCGGTGTGATGATCAACGACCCGCGAATCTGGTTCTTGTGCGGAGCCCTGAAGCGGCAGTAACCACCGCAGCCCGGCGGCGTACCTCCCGCGCTGATGGGGCATTGGCCTACGCTCGATGCGGCGGCTCCCGGAGGCAGCGACCCGCTCCTGGTGCCGACCACCGTCCCGTTTCCACCCACGAGTTCGATCTTCTGTTCATGGTGGACGCGCCGACGTTAACCACGTCGCAATGAAGACGCGGCCTGGCGGGTTTACCATGAAACCCGTCGTGGATGGTGCGGCGTTCACGGTGTGGCTGATCGCAAAAGCAGCGATCACGGAGAGTGGTAGAAGCCTCATGCGATCCCTCCCTCTCGTCTTTTGGACGGCGCCGTTGCATTGCATGGCAACGAAGTGCACTCGGGGGGCGCCGTCAAGACCCTGGCGGTGGAATCGCGTCCTATCACCCGCCGGCCCTCCGTAACGAGGGCGCCTGCGGGAGACATTGGGAATCAAGCCGCCGCCATGCATCCCTACCTTGATTCTACCCCTATCTTCCCGCCCTCAGCTTCAGCGTAAACGTTTCGGTCTTCATCCCGCGCTTCGTCGGGCAGTCAACGGTGCCGTTAATCTCTGTCGGAATGGGCGTGAAGCCGTTTCCCGGCACGCTCGGCCCCATCGGATGGCTCAAATTCTCGGGTTCTTCCGGCTTCAGTGTGGGTAGAGGTCGAGGCCACCGCAGTGGAAGTAGATCGCGGTCTTGAAGTTCTCCCGATTGCGGAAGCCACGGGCGGTGTAGCGGATCCACTGGATCTTCGAGTTCAGGCCCTCGGCCGTCGCGTTGGTGATCCGGTGGCGCAGGTAGGTGAGGATGTTCGGCAGGTGCGTCTTGAGCATCCGCGCCTTCTCGATCATGGGCCGGAGCCGCGAGTGCGTCGCCCAGAAGTACCAGTGGCGGCAGAACTTGCGGGCGGCCCCGACGTAGCGGTACTGCCAGAGGTCCGCGGCCGTCTCCTTGAGCGCCCAGGCCCGGGCCACCTTGAGCGTGCTGTTGCGTAAGGCCCCGAAGGCGCGCCACGCGGCGCGGGTGAAGCGATCGGGATGGCGGAGCCACGCGTACTTGGTGCCCGTGAGCCGCGTGTCGCCGCGGGCCTGGAGCTCACCGTGCTCGACGCGCCGCACGCGATCGACGCCCTCGTTGAGGTGCTTGGCGCAGTGGAAGCGATCGAACACGATCTTGCGGTCGGCGTCGGGTACCTGCGCGCGGGTCGCCTGCACGTACGGCTCCCACATGTCCATCGCGATCGCCTCGACCTGCGCCCGCTGCGCCGCGGTCAGCCCCAAGGCCCAGAAGGCTTCCAGGCTCTCCCGCTTGCGGTCGTCCGCCACGAACAGCACCCGGGCACCCGCGAGATCGCTCACCACGGTCACGTAGTCGTGGCGGCGCTGGAAGGACTTCTCGTCCACCCCGATGTAGCGCAGCTCAAGCGTCCCGCGGCGTTCCAGGCCGCGCCCGACCGCGCGGCGCTCGATGGCCCCACACCGCGTCCCACCCCAGCTTCAGCTGGCGCGCGACCGCGCTCACGGCTGCTTCCCGCAGCCAGTCGATCGCCAGCCGCTCGAACAGCAGGGTGAACTTCGAGCCCGGGCTCGCCCACGGGACCGCACTCTGCACCACGCCGTGGGTCGGGCAGTCGATGCGGGGTACGCGCGCGTGCAGCCGAGTTTGGAGCTGGCAGGTGTCGAGATGCCGCCACTCCCGCTCCCGATGGTCGTAGATCGGGCACGCGGTCTGGCACTCGGGACACGGCGCCGGCGCGCCCTCGGTACGGATCAGCCAGACGTGCACGGCTCCGCCCGCGACATCGAGCTCGACCCGCTCCACCGTCCACGGCGCCTGCACCCCCAAGATGGTCGCGTACAGCTCCCGGTCCCGCATCGTCCCACCTCCTCAGCCTCATCGGCTGCCGGGACGATAGCAGGCGGAGCGTCAGACGGTCACGTCACCCACACGAAACCCGGAAGAGCCAATTCTCGAAGCGCCGGATCGGATGACACTCATCTCGGTCCAGGCGCTGGAGCGGCTGGCCGCGATGGTACCCGAGTCGTCCCACGCCCAGGTTGAAGACAGTCGAGCCGGAGGCAACTTTGATCTCGATCAATGGCTCGGGGAGTGCAAGGTGCCCGTCGTGCGGTCGGGACCATGGAACGGCGGTCGCAAGCTCATTCTCAATCCGTGCCCCTGGAACCCGGAGCATACCAATGGCGCGGCATACATCGTTCAGTTTGCCAACGGCGCCATCGCCGCGGGGTGCCATCATAACGGCTGCGCCGACAAGGACTGGCATGCGCTGCGTGAGAAGTATGAGCCGGGCTGGCAACCGCCCGGAGCGCGCGGAGGGGCAGGAGGGCATAGCCTCAGCGACCTGGGCAACGCCCGCAGTGCCGGAAGGCGAACTCACGGAAGCCTTCCGGCCATCGGCAAACGGCAAGGTAGCGCTGGCACGGACCGACGCGCGCGGCTCGGGATCCGCGGCCGCACTCCGATCGGCAGGCTCGACGGCGCGCGTGTAGCAACCGCCCATTGCGGCGCTCTCACGCCCCACCTCGCTCGTGAGTCGGGGAGCGAGAAGCACGTCCACGCTCATGGACTCGGGCACACCCACGCGGCGAGCTAGCGATGATGGTGCGAGTGGAGGGTTTCAGCTCTGGGCTGCGCACGATTGCCCGGAGACCTGGACGCCCGCGCAAGACGCATGCTCGATGTCACTGCAAATTCCCCAGGAGACGACTCATCCGGTCGCGTCTGCAAGCGCTGTCGGGACGTCCTGCATGTTCGCATGACCGATGCCCCACTTTTTCGTGATGCTGCATTGAGCCTCGTGGCATTTCTCTTGCTCTCGGCCCGAGAGCCATGCGCGGAGTAACCACAAGCATGATTGCTGACGAGACAGACCTGCCAGCGTACCCGAACGTCTCGTCGCCATCCACGTCGGCCCCCGCGGCGGCCCGCTACAGACATCGCGAAGGAGTGAGCACCGTGAGACATTTGCCAACAGGTCTGTCCGCTCTCGGCCTTGCCATGATCGCCACCTTCGGCGTTCTGCTTCCAGGCACGGCCGTCGCCCAATCGACCACCCCGACCTTCGTCCAGGGGATGGCATTCTCGACCGTTCCCTCCTCGACGACCACCGTGACGCTCGGCGGCCAGGTCTCTCAAGGGGATCTGCTGGTCGGGTGGTTTTCGCAGTACCACACCTCCACCCCGGAGGAGATCCAGGTATCGGACAACGTCAACGGCACCTGGACGCGGGCGCCCTCATCGTTGACCTTCGAGGACGACACGGGTGACATCGCCCTCTACTACCGCGAGAACAGCCAGGCCGCGCCCAGCGGGCTGGTCATAACCCTGTCCGTCTCCTCGGCCGTGTACTGGCAGGGAGTGGTCGCCGACTATTCGGGCGTCGCGCTCGCCGGCGCGCTGGACCAGATCGTCTCCCAGCGCTTTGCCGACGGAAGCAGCGTCGACACCGGTCCGACCGCGCCCGTGGATGCGGGCGAGCTCGTCTTCGCAGCCCTGATCACCTCTCCCAGCAACGGGTCGGTCACGCCCGGAAGCAGCCAGGGCGTACCGTATGCGGCTCGGGCGCAGACAGACAACGGATCCGCCTACGAAGAGGACATCACCTCGAGCGCGGCGGGCGGCCAGGACGGGACAGCCACCCTTTCCTTTCTCACCGACTGGTACGCGGTGTGCGCGGTCTTCCATCCCTATCCCGCTACGCCGCCCGTCCCCCCCTCCACCCCCACCGGCCTCGAGGCCACCAGCGTGGCCTCGACACGGGTCACCCTCTCGTGGTCGCCCTCCTCGACCGGCAGCGTCGCCGGCTACACCGTGTACCGCGACGGTTCCGCCATCGAGACAACCGGGCCCGACACCACGATCTTCGTGGACGGGGACGTGACGCCCTCGACCACCTACACGTATACGGTCGACGCCTTCGACCTCGCGAACGATCATTCCGCGCCGTCGTCGCCCCTGACGGTCACCACGCCGGTCGCGTCGCCCGAGTTCGTCCAGGGAGCGGCAGCCTCGACCGGGACCCACGTGTCGTCGTACACCCTGACCCTGCCTGAGCCGGTCTTGACCGGCGATTTTTTGGTCGGGTGGTTCAGCCAGTTCGGCGCCTCCGGCCAGGTGCAGGTCTCGGACAACGTAAATGGTCCCTGGACCCGCTCGGTCTCGACGACGTGGGGCGGATCGGGCGACATCGCGCTCTTCTACCGGCAGAAATCCGCCCCCGCGCCAGCGGGGCTCACGATCAAGGTCGCTGGGGCCGCGCCGGCATATCTACAGGAGGTGGCCGCCCACTACCGCAATGTGGCCCAGGTGGGCGCGCTCGACCAAGCCGTGGTCTCGGGCGGCCAGGGAACCGACGTCAGCGCGGGCCCGACCGCTCCGGTCCCCGCCGGCGAGCTGGTGGTGGCGGCCGTTCTCACCAGCAGCGAGCCGGTGTTCGCCACTCCTGGCAGCAGCCAGACGGTGCCCTACGTCCTCGACGTGCGGAACGGGAGCGCCTCCACCGATCTCGAGGATATCCTGTCCAGCGCCGCCGGCCCGCAGCAGGGCAGCCTGACCCTCGGCACGCCCGACACCTGGCATATGCTGCTTGCCACCTTCCGTACCATCGGCACGGCTTCCTCCACCACGGGCGTCACCTCCAAGGTCAACCCCTCGGTGTCGGGGCAGCCGGTGACGTTCACCGCGACGGTGAAGGCGGGGACCGCCGGCGTGGGCACCCCGACCGGCACGGTGACCTTCAAGGACGGCGCGAACACCCTCGGCACCGGCGCGCTGAACAGCACGGGCCAGGCGAAGTTCACGATCAGCAAGCTCGCGGTCGGCTCGCACCCGATCACCGCGTCCTACGGTGGCGACGCGAAGTTCAGCGGCAGCACTTCGAGCACGCTCAACCAGACGGTGAAGAAGGCCAGCACCACGACGTTGGTCAGCTCCTCGGCCAACCCCTCGGTCTCCGGGCAGCCGGTGACCTTCACCGCGACGGTGACGGCGAAGAGCCCCGGCACGGGCATCCCGACCGGTACGGTGACCTTCAAGGACGGCGCGAACACCCTCGGCACCGGCACCCTGGACAGCTCGGGCCATGCCATGTTCGTGACCAGCCCGCTCGCGGTCGCCTCCCACTCGATCACCGCGTCCTACGGCGGCGACGCGAACTTCAACGGAAGCATTTCGACCACGCTCAACCAGACGGTGAAGAAGGCCGCCACCACCACGTTGGTCAGCTCCTCGGCCAACCCGTCGGTGTTCGGGCAGTCGGTGACTTTCACCGCGACGGTGACGGCGAACAGCCCGGGCGCGGGCACCCCGACGGGCGCGGTCACCTTCAAGGACGGCGGCAGCACCCTCGGCACCGGCACCCTGAACAACTCGGGCCAGGCCATCTTCACGACCAGCACGCTCAAGGTCGGCTCGCACTCGATCACGGCGTCCTACGGCGGCGACGCACACTTCAACGGAAGCACTTCGAGCACGCTCACCCAGACGACCACCACCACGACACCCACCACCTCCACGACCTCCTCCACCACCTCCACTCAGCCACCCACCACCACGACCACGCTGGCTCCGACGACCACCACAACGACCGAGCCACCCCCCACCTCCACGACCTCCACTCAGCCGCCCGACACCACGACCACGTTGCCTCCCACGACCACCTCCACGACCGAGCCACCCACGACTTCGACTACCTCCTCCACCTCCACCACCGAGCCGCCCACCACCACCTCCGAACCCCCGGCGACCACCACCACGGAGCCGCCGACGACCTCCACCACGCAGACGGTGAACCCGGGGTAGTTGTGCCTCGTAGCACGTCGGGCCGGGTTGAGGTTGATAAGGCCCCATCGTCGCTGAAACTGCCCCGCTCGCGAAGGTAGAAGGCTGCAATCGCGCCCTTGGCGAGCAGCCAGGCCAGAGCGAGGACCACATCGAGTACGAGTCGCGCGCCCGGGATGCTCACCGGGTAGACAACGCTCAGGATGTTCACAGCGAGCGGGGGGCAAAGGACGTAGAATGCACAGCGGGGCCAAGTCTGGCGGATCATCGCAAGGCCAATACGGAGGGCACGTACCGCCGAGCGTGTCGTGTAGGCCAGTGCGGGCGTGACGAAGGTGAGCGCGAAGTCCATGGACACGAGCAGCACGCAGGAGGTCAGCGGGAACCAGGCCGGCATCGGGCCGCCTCGCGGTGGATGCACCTTGAAAGCAGCCGCAAAGAACGCGGCAAACACAATCCCGAATGGAAGGCCGAGCACGAAGAACCGTCGGATCGCCCCCGGGCTTGTGGCGCTTCGACTACAAAATGCCGAAGTGATGCGCCAAGGCGATGAGGTGTGCCAGGAGCAGCGCGGCTTCCGCCGCCCAGTGGACGTACTTCCAGATGCGGGCGCGAGACGACGTCATGGGGATCTCCTTCCCCCAGGGCGGGACCCCAGCGGGGTCACGGGCGTCTCGCGCCTCAACGACCTGAGTTATTTTCTTACATTATGCATACCATAAATAACAGCGCCTTGCAAGGTCAGAGACACCGCTCATGGACCGAGGCGGCCAGCTTCACCGGCGACCCGCGCCCGTGCCTTGGGCGCTTGGCGCACCCGCGGCGGCACGGCTTGCGCCGCCCGCCGGTTCCTGCGACAGGCGCGCATCGCGAGCTCCCGCCGCAGCGTCGCCGTCGCCTATTTCCTCGCCTTCCTTGGGCTCGGCGTGTTCATGCCCTACTTTCCCCTCTACCTCGACCACCTCGGCTACGCCGGCTGGCAGATCGGGGCGATCGTCGGCATGCAGCCGCTGCTCCGCTGGACGAGCGCGCTCGGCGCGGCGCATGCCGCCGATCGCTGGCGCGTTCGGCGGCGGCTCCTCGTTGTTGCCGGGCTCGGCGGTGCGCTCGCGCTCGTGCCCCTGCTCGCCGTCCGGGGCTTCGTCGCCGTGACCGCCGTCAGCACAGCGGTCGGCCTCCTGAACGGGCCGATCATCCCCATGCTCGACGCCACCGTCATCGATCACCTGCCACGGCTCGGGGGCGACTACGGGCGGCTCCGCCTTTGGGGCTCGCTCGCGTTCGTGGTCGGCGCGCTCGCGAGCGCGCCGCTCGTCGGTCACTTCTCGCCGGCGGTCATCCCGGTGATCCTCCTGCTCGCGGCACTGCCGTTGGCGCCCGCCCTCGCCCACCTGCCGGGCGAGCAGGGGGCGCCGACGGGCCGCTCCCCGGCACCGTGGACGCTCCTCACACCGCCGCTCCGGGCGTTCCTCGCCACCGCCTTCCTGCTCCAGGTGAGCTCCGGCGCCTGGATCGGCTTTTACGCCGTCCACACGACGAGGCTCGGCTTCCCAGACACCGTGCCCGGCCTCACCTGGGGGCTCGCGGTGATCGCCGAGATCGTCCTCTTCTTCTGGGGCGCGCGCCTGGTCGAGCGTGTCGCGCCGCCGGAGCTGATCCTCCTCGTGCTGGTGCTGACCGTCGCGCGCTGGGCGCTCACCGCCGCGGCTCACAGCGAGGTGCTCGTGATGGCGCTCCAAATGGGACACGCGATCACGTTCTCCGCGTTTCACCTGGCGAGCGTGCTCCTGCTCTCGCGCCTCGTCCCGCCCGAGAGCCGCACCGGAGCCCAGGCGCTCTACGGCGGCGTGGCGTTCGGCCTCGGTGGCACGGCGGGCCTCGCGCTGGCGGGCGCACTCGTCGACCGGATCGGCACCTCGCACCTGTTCGCGGTCGAGGCGGTGGTCGCACTGGTGGCGCTCGTGCCGGCGCTTCGCCTGCGGCGGCTGGTGGCGAAGAGCGAGGAGTGCGATTCCCCGATCCCCATGGCGATCAGCATAAAAGTGCCGCACCCGACGAGACAGCCGTTGCTTGCCGCTTCTGCAAATGGATCGTTTTTGCTCGCCTGTTGTCCAATCGCACGGCGGGTTCCCGTCCGCCTGAACTCCGAGTAGCCCCGCCACATGGCGTTGCGACCGGGCGGGCGAAGAAAACCCCTGTACCGCACGCGATACCTTTAGCACGGCCGCTTGATGCGACCGTGGCTGTCCCGAGGGACCCCGCCTGCTGCACGTGTCGAGGGGTGGCTACTCAGTGAGGTCGGCCAGGAGGCGGAATGTCCCTCGTGGGCGGGCGCGGGCGTGATGCCGCTGTGTGGCGCGCTACGGGTGTAGGGGGCTACGTAGTGCCCGCTCCGCGTCGTGTACCCTTGGACGTGGACGCTACCCGTCGTGCGATGGCTGGCCCACGCCGAACTCACCAGGAGGAGGATGGCGAGAAGGGGTCCTGCCCCGTGGAACCGTCGCATATTGCGCTTCGGGTCTCCCTGACTGGCTACAAAGCCTCCCCGTCACCGAGCCTGCTAACTACGGCGACCCCGAGCCGCCCGTCAAGGAAAAAGGCGGTGAGTCTGCCTGCTTACAGGTTCGGGATAGGCCGACCGCTCTCGGTAGCTGAATCCAGTCCTGTTTTCCTTGACCCTCAAGGGACGCGGCGGTACGACTCCCCCGGCCATGTCCGTGACCGGCTCTGAGAGGCCATACCGCGAGCAGACCGCGACTTTCCTCGGTGCGCCTGGGGGCACGGTGGGGATTGGGACCGCGAGGGGAAGATCGCTGCCCGCCGCAACCCCGTCAACGGCTACCGGCTCTTCAAGAGGGCCGATCTGGAGCCCCCAATAGTAGTTCGACAGCCCTAGCCCATGCCCAGCGCAACCATAAAGCTCTTCTTGGTCCACGGCGACGCCAAGCGCCTGCGCACTGCCGAACTTTCCAACTGGACCGGGAAGGCTGTCGCTGGTCCACGGAGTGAACTTGATGGTGTCCTTGCCCGAGAGGAGGCGGCAAAGTCAGGCGTGTACTTTCTGAGTGGTGCCGATTCGGACTCAGGGAAGTCTGCGGTCTACGTTGGCGAGGCCGAAAGTATCCGCGAACGCCTGCGAGGTCACCTCGACAAGGACTTTTGGAATCACGTCGTGTTCTTCGTGAGCAAGGACGAGAACCTGACCAAGGCTCATGTTCGATACTTGGAAGGTCGCCTCATCGAACAGGCTAAGTTAGCTGGAAGGGCGCTTGTGATGAATGGTCAATCGAGTGGGTCACGGCTCCCCGAGTCCGACCGCGAAGACATGGAAATTTTCCTCGAACGCATCCACCAACTCATGCCCGTGCTCGGCGCCGATGCCTTGCTGCCAATTGGCTTGGCGGCGGAAGGTCCCGTTGAACAGGCGATCCTCATCTGCGAAATCAAAGGTTTAAAGGCCATCGGCCATCTCACGCCAACTGGCTTTGTGGTGCTGAAGGGATCGCAAGCGGTTCTCAAGGAGCGTGCGTCTGCCCACCAGTACCCGTCTACCATCGCGTCACGGAAGCGGTTGATAGAAGATGGAACATTGATCGAAGAGGGAGGTCATTTGACGTTCATCCGCGATTCTGAGTTCAGTAGCCCCAGTGCGGCTGCAACTGTCGTGCACGGAGGGTCAGCAAATGGCCTACTCGCGTGGAAGAGCAACCGTGGTAAGACGCTCAAGGAACTCGAAGCCGTGTAGCCCGCTCTTCAACGGACGGCCAACCAGGGCACTTCGGGTCCTGGTCCTCAGTCTGTTCAAGCTACACGTAGACGGCAATTGACGCTGAACGCTCGGTATCGCGGGACTAGGCGATGAACGTAATTTACAAGATCACCTACCCCAACGGGAAGATTTACGTGGGTCAGGATCGGACGGACAGCGTCAACTATTTCGGTAGCGCGGACAGTGACCTGATTGCTAAGGATTTCCCCCGGGAGCAAAGACGCCGCTTCACCATCACAAGAGAGATTCTCTGGGAGTCCGAGACCGCTACCCAGGCTGAGGTGGCTCAGAA
>WNGJ01009606.1_pt1 | contig 12916 bp, 10 predicted proteins | sample 5400611 | NCBI WGS metagenome assembly WNGJ01 (sample SAMN13153375, study PRJNA577476) | soil metagenome | isolation source: 40 cm soil or saprolite under Garry oak tree replicate 1 | place: USA:California | collected 2016-06-15
AAATAAGTCCCATTGCCTGTGCTTCCACGGTACGGAATTGCCATAAGTACCTCAGTGGCTAAAGCCACGTCACAGTGCATGCCTTAATGCAGGCCTGGAAGGCCTGCTCCACCCTAGCGCAGCACCCTGTGCTGCGAACACAAGAAATGGAGGGCATTGAATCGAAATTCCTGTTTCGGCACTTTGCCTTGTGCCTAGCTATCTGCGAAACTGACCATTGACCTCCGCAAACCACAATTTCCACTACCTCCCTGCCATGGCCTCCATCGCCCGCGAAGCGGGCGCGCTGCTAATGGAGTACTTCGATCAGAACATCAAGATCGAATACAAGGGCGAAGCCGACTTGGTCACTGCCGCCGACCGGAAATCTGAGACGCTGATCCGAGAGCGGATTCGCACCCTATGGCCCGGGCATGACATTCTGGGCGAGGAAGAAGGCCTGCGTGATACCGGCAGCGAATACCGCTGGTACGTGGACCCGCTCGACGGCACAACGAATTTCGCACACGGATTTCCCGTCTTCTGCGTTTCCATGGCGCTGCAGCATAAGAATGAAACCATCGCGGGACTCTGCTATGACCCTACTCGTGATGAGTTATTCGCGGCAGAGCGCGGCAAGGGTGCGTACTTAAACGACCGGCCGATTCATGTCTCAAAAATCGCGAAGCTCGCGGAATCTCTCCTGGGTACCGGCTTTCCCAGCCACAAGCGCCACAAGAATCCCAACATTTACTTTTATCATCAGATAACGCTAAGAACTCACGGCGTGCGCCGAGCGGGTTCGGCGGCACTGGATTTGTGCTCGGTGGCATGCGGCCGTTTCGATGGCTTTTGGGAATTTAATCTCAATCCGTGGGACACGGCGGCCGGAGTGTTGATCGTCGAAGAAGCTGGTGGACGGGTCACGGATTTTCACGGCGGACCCTTTCAATTGCACAGCCGCGAGACGGTAGCATCCAATGGGTTGATTCACGAAGCGCTCCTGAACGAGTTTGAGCAGATTTTTGCCGGACGAGGGCTGGAGCCGTTGCCTGATCCGCGGGAGTACGCGAAGAAGATTTAGTTTTCGATCATGGTGCGAATATGAAACGACCTGGATTCCTGGCGGTATCACTCGTCCTATTCGTTTCGGTCGTTAGTGCAGTCCAGCCACCCGACGCGGCCTACATGCAATCATTCGAAAAATGGAAAGCCGAATTGGTGGACGACCGCAAACAGAACTGGCTGCCTCTAGCTGGCCTCTTCTGGTTGAAGCCAGGCGCGAACACTTTCGGAAGCGCAAATGACAATGCGATCGTGCTTCCCTCCGGACCAGCGCACGTGGGGGTTTTTCAGCGGCAAGCGGATGACGTTTCCGTTGAGATTCGACCTGGGGTTGACGCAAAGATTGACGGGAAATCCGAAACCAAGGCCAAACTGCAATCCGACATGAGCAACGGCGCCACTCGAATTGAGCTTGGCAGTCTTCGCATGCACATCATCAAACGCGGAGAGCGTCTCGGAATCAGAGTCAAAGACGTACAGAGCCAAGCTTCACGCAATTATGCAGGCCCTGTCTTTTTCCCGCTAGACGCGAATTATCGCGTGAGTGGAACGTTCATTCCTTCCGATGGGAAGAGAACCGTGAACATCCCTAACGTGCTGGGCGATGTCACTTCCACTCCGATTGTCGGCGAAGTTCACTTCAAGCTCAATGGTCGCGAGCTTACGCTTACCGCGCATGAGGGCGATGCCAAGCAAGGCTTGAGTTTCGTGATCAGCGATCTCACCAGTAAGACTGAGACGTATCCAGGAGGCAGGTTCCTCGACACCGACCCGGTAGTGGATGGGAAGGTTGTCCTAGACTTCAATCGCGCTTACAGTCCGCCCTGCTCGCCAATTCCCGCGGGCGAGAAATACGATCGAAAGCACGGACATCATTAGAAACCCGTCGTTGGTCGTTGGCTCTTGGTCGTCGGCCGAGAGGCATCGTTTGGAACCCTCTCAGGGTCGACTGAATACTGACCACCAGCCACTGCTCACTGACCACTAGCCACTGCCTTCGGGCGTAAAATAAGGCTGACCGGACGGGTGAGGCGGATTCAGTGATTCAAGCGCTGTTGGACAGGAAGATTGTCAAGCTGCCGGAGACGGTGCGTCTCCAAGGCCGCATTCTATTTCTTACCGAAGACCCGGAGCTGATCAAGCGTCAGCTTGCGGGAGAAGACCTTCCCTGGGATACGAAGAATCCGCACAACAATCCAAAGCTACGCGACGATATTTCTACCGACGAGATCACCCCCGCGCACATATGTTTTTTCTTCGACGAAACTCTCGGGGAATTTCCTTACACCGGCCTGAAGTGCGGCAATGAAGTCCCAATTCAGCGCGGAGATGTCAAACGCGGTGGCTTCGTTGCAGCCGTGAGCGGTAAACGTCGCGGCAAAGGATCGAGCCGCGAGCAATCCCCTTACGCCGAACTTTGCGCCGGCATCAAGATTGTGATCGCGGAGAATATTGAGCGGATTTACAAGCAGAATTGCCAGAATCTCGGCGTGCTGACTTCTACAGATTTCTCGCTCATTGATCGGATTCGCGCTGGCGGCGAAATGTCCTTGACGGAATTTACCGCCGGCGAAGACGAGATCACGCGGCAGATTATCGAATACGGCGGACTCTTTCAATTCAACGTCGCGCGTCTGCAAGGGAAAGTGAGCCTTCCCGCTATTAAGACTCCGAAACGCGCTATGACGTTGGCGGAAAAAATCTTTGCGTGGCACATGATTCGATCCGACCGCACCTCGGAAATTTCTGAAGTCGGCGTCGAAGCCGTGAAACCCGGTTCGCAAGGGATCGGAAGGTATTTGCCACTCGGTTGTGCTGGAGAGCTACGCCTTACCTGGACAACTCATCGTCGGCTCCGACTCGCATACGCCGCACTCTGGCGCGATTGGCTGCATAGCTTTCGGTATCGGCACCACCGACGTTTTTAATTCCTGGATCACGAAAGATGTCCGTGTACGAGTGCCCGAATCGGTGAAGATCGTTATTCGCGGCAAAAAACATCCGAATGTCGCGGCGAAGGATTTCATCCTGAAGATTCTTTCTCTCGATTACGTTCGCAGCGGCAAGGCGCTCGCCAAGGTGATCGAGTACTCCGGCGAAGCGATCGAAGAACTCAGCGTTGACGAACGCGCCACCATGACCAACATGGCGGCCGAAATTGGAGGCTTCACCGGCATTGTCGCTCCCGATCAAAAAGCCGTCGAATTCCTGGTCGAGCGCCGCGCTATGAATCGTAAACAAGCGGAACAAATGATTGAAGGCCTGAACAGCGATCCCGATGCGCAGTATGCCCAAGTGATCGAACTCGAAGCCAGTGAGATTACACCGATGATCGCCACTCCCGGCGATCCCGGCAACGGCAAGTTCATACGCGAACTGAACACTCCCATTCCGGTCGAACTCGCATACGGTGGAACCTGCACAGCGGGCAAGAATGAAGACATGGATATGTATGCGCGCGTTCTGGCCGATGCGCTGCGACAAGGAAAACGCGTCGCCGATTCGGTCCAGTTCTACATCCAGTTCGGCTCACAGGAGACGCGTGAATACTGCATAAGGAAACGCTACCTGGAAGTTTTTGAGAGGGCCGGTGCGCACATCATTGAGCCGAGTTGCGGCGCCTGCATCAACGCCGGCCCTGGCGTGACCACGAGGCCTGATCAGGTCGTCATCAGCGCCCAGAACCGCAACTTTCCTGGCCGCAGCGGTCCGGGGCAAATGTATCTAGCAAGCCCGCTAACCGTCGCCGCCAGCGCGGTCGCCGGACATATCGTCGAATACGAACCGAGCCAGCAGCGCGAATTGGTCTCGGCTTGAATCGTCCACCAGCCGACGCTCCCGCTATACCACGCTGCTCAATTCTTGCTAAAATTAACCTTTCCGAACAGTTGAACCGAAGTTTTAGGAGACTCATACTCATGGCCTATGTCATAGCAGAACCGTGCATCGGAACCAAAGACCACGCATGCGTGGACGCCTGCCCGGTCGATTGCATTCATCCCAAGAAAGAAGATCCAAAGTTCGCTACGGAAGAGATGCTTTATATTGACCCGGTCGAATGCATCGATTGTGGTGCCTGCGTCCCCGTCTGCCCAGTTTCGGCAATCTTTGCTTTGGATGATCTGCCGGAAAAGTGGAAGAGCTACGCCGAGCGCAACGCGAAGTATTTTGGAAGATAACTTTCAGCCGTCAGCCATCAGCTCTCAGCCGTCAGGAAAATCCCCGCACCTTGTCATTCCGACTTGTCGACCCTGCGAGACAACGAGGAACCTGCTGTTTCCCTGATAAAGGCGAATCTTCTTTTCTCGCGGTATCGGCACGTCCGAATACGATTCAGTTCTTTTCAGAGGAGTCTTCTGGTTATTAGCTGAGAGCTGAGAGCTGAAAGCTGACGGCTGATAGCCGCTTCCGCTATCCTCCTCTCATGCCGCTGAAGGAATCGGAAGCGATCGTCCTGCGAACGTATCCTTTCCGCGAGTCCGACCTGCTGGTCACGACGTTCTGGTGTGACGGCATGCGCCTTCTTTTTGCGGGAATTATTTCAGGGATCCGCACGATCAATCCGCGATGGCGGGTCGTAGAGATGAACCTCCCAATTTTCAAACGGTGGCTCTACCGGCCTGCGTGTTACATAGCTAAGAATGTATTGCGCTGCCCTTCGTTCGGCATACTTCGCATTGACTACTTGACCTATGTCATCCAGTTCTAAACGTTGGCAAAAATTGCAAAGGCTTGTTCCAGAGCGCTCGGCTCACGAAAAATGCAAGAATAATCGATTCCATTCAACAAGGGATGGCCTACGGTTCCGTTTGCAACCCAAAACGAAAAAGTCCTGAGAGCACCACTCACAGAATTGCTAAGGCGGGGTATAGGCATAATTATAGAGAGAAACGACTGACAGCTGAGGGCCGACAGTTTTGCTAAGCTTGCAGCATCCATGCCGCTCAAGGAATCGGAAGCGATCGTCCTGCGCACATATCCCTTCCGTGAATCCGACCTGCTGGTTACGCTTTTTACCCGAGTCGAAGGGAAGGTGCGCGGAGTGGCTCGCGCGGCCAAAAAGTCGCGCCGCCGCTTCGGTGGGGCTTTGGAGCCACTCACCTACATCAAGGCGGCCTACGAAGACCGCGAGCGGCAGGAGTTGGCGCGCCTCGATTCCTGCGAGGTTTTGGAATCACCTCTAACCTCTGAAGTTAGCTATCCGCGCGCGGTTGCCCTAGGCCACGTTGCCGAGCTGCTGGACGAACTCCTTCCCGACCGCGAAGCCAACGATGCAGTTTTCCGCTTGGCGCTTTCCGTACTGTCGCAGTTACGAGGTAAAGAGCTCTGGCTGCCAATTACGTACTTCGACCTGTGGATGGCCCGCCTGATGGGATATCTCCCGGAACTGACTGAGTGCCTCGCCTGCGGACGGACGTTGAACGGTAGTCGCGCCTTCTTCCATGCCCTTGCCGATGGCCTGATGTGCCCCGAACACAAGCGGCTAGCCTCGTCGGAGATGTCCGCGGAATCGCGAAAGCTGGCGGCACAGATGTTGAGGGCGCCGCTGTCCACAATTGATGCGGTGGGATCGCAGAAATCCGGCGGGGATTTGAGGAAGTTTTTACTGCAGATTCTTGAGCGGCATATTGAGAAGAAGCTGGTGACGCGGGGGATGGTGGAGAAAATGGGATCTTAGGCCCCCGTCGGGTAGTGGGTCAGTTTGAAACAAACTGACCCACTACCAGCGCGGCCCTTACAAAAAGAAGTAGCGGGGCAGTTTGTTTCTGAAAGTATGGCTATCATGGAATCGATTTCAAGGGCCATAGATAAACTCCCAACATGGGCGAAGTTGATTCTTTACGTCTTCACAGTCCTTGGGAGCGTGTACTGCATCGCTCGCTACGGCTTCTTCTCTTTCCTGTTGCGTGTCATCTTCAGTCCCTAGATTCAAACTGACCCACTACCCCCGCCGCGGTTGGTGACGCCTGTCCCCGCATTCCGTTACAATCGTTGATTACCTATCCTCCTGCGTAGCCATAGTCATACCCACTTTGAGAAGGGTGCTGGGCTTGCTAGAAGCTAGCAGCCAGGAGCTAGCGGCTTTCGAGAATGAACCCATCTACTTCCAACCCGCCAACGTTTCAGGAGCTCATCCTGCGGTTGCAGGGGTTTTGGGCGGAGCGAGGATGCGTCTTGCAGCAGCCGTATGACACTGAGGTTGGTGCGGGGACCATGGCTCCAGAGACGTTTCTTCGGGTGCTGGGGCCGAAGCCGTACAAAGTAGCTTACGTGCAGCCGTCGCGGCGACCGGCGGATGGGCGATACGGAGAGAATCCCAACCGGCTTTACAAGCATACTCAGTTGCAGGTGATCTTGAAGCCTCCGCCGGAGAATATGCAGGAACTTTACCTGGAATCGCTCGGTGCGATGGGCATTGACCTGTGCCAGCATGACATCAAGTTCGAAGAGGACAACTGGGAAGCGCCGACGTTGGGCGCATGGGGGATTGGCTGGCAGGTCATGCTCGATGGCCTGGAGATCACGCAGTTCACCTACTTCCAGCAATGCGGCGGAGTAGATTTGTTTCCTATCTCAGCGGAGTTGACCTACGGGCTGGAACGCATTGCCGCCTTTCTGCAGGATGTGGATTCCATCTATGACATCGTGTGGGCGCGTGATCCCGAAAGCGGTCTCGTGACAACCTATGGCGACGTGCGGCTGGCGGATGAGTTGCAACTCTCGGTTTACAACTTCGAGATGGCCGACGTCACAAATGCCTGGAAACATTTTGATTCGTACGAAGCGGAGTGCAAAGGTTTGCTCGACCAATATTCCGAATTGAGCAGAAGAAAGGGAACTGCGACCGAGAAGAAACGGTTCCCGCTGCTCGGAGGGTACGAGCTTTGTCTCAAGTGCTCACATTTGTTCAACATTCTCGACGCACGGGGGGCGATTTCCGTAACTGAGCGAGTTGGCGCGATTGCGCGAGTGCGGGCCCTGGCCGTCGGAATCGCAAGAGCCTGGGTGGATCAACAAACTGAAACACCAGCGCCAGGCAGTGAAGAGGAAGAACCGGCTGTGCAACGGAGCTCCAACGCGAAACATGAGCCCTTGCCGGTCGGAGGATAAGAGCTTGAACCACAAAGGACACGAAGGTGCTCTAAGGAATTCCTTCGTGAACCTTGGTGTCCTTCGTGGTTGAACGCTCTTGTGCTTTAGCCGGGGAAGATCAAAGGACTGATGCCAGACTTTCTACTTGAAGTCGGTTGCGAAGAGATTCCTGCGCGGATGATCGCCAGCGCGCAGGAGGAATTACAGCGTCGCGTAGTGGACTTGCTGAATCGCGAACGGCTGCCTGCCTCGGCGGAAATCAGCTATGTCGATACTCCTCGACGGTTGGCGGTCCTTGTGCCCGGTATACCTGCGGCGCAGCCAGATGTCACCGAGCACGTGACCGGTCCATCCGTGAATGTCGCGTTCAAAGATGGTCAACCTACCCTGGCGGCGCATGCCTTCGCCAAGAAAGCAGGAATTGAAGTCGGAAACCTTGAAACGGTTACGACTTCAAAGGGAGAGTATCTTTCCGCGAAGATCACCAAGAAAGGCCGGACCGCCACGCAGATTCTTGGCGAGTCCCTTCCCAAAGAGATCGCTTCGATCTATTGGCCGAAAAACATGTACTGGAGCAAAACGAACGAACGCTTCATCCGTCCGGTTCGTTGGCTGGTGGCGATGCTGGATGATCAAGTTGTTCCGCTGGAGTTCAGCGGAATTCGAGCTGGCAATCAGTCGCGCGGGCACCGGATCCTGTCACCTGGAAGCATATCGATTCCCCGTGCCGGCGATTCTTATGTCGAGACTCTTCGCCAAGCGAAGGTCCTGGGTCGGATGGAGCGTGAGCACCAGATCCGCAAAGCCCTTGATGTCGCGACTCGCGCGGTCTCGGGAGCGCGCTGGCGCGAGGACAAGGTTTTGCTGGATACGGTCGTGAATCTAACCGAATGGCCATCGGTTGTTTTGGGCAGCTTTGATCGAGAGTTTCTGGAATTGCCTGAAGAAGTGCTGGTCACGGTGATGCGCGACCACCAAAAGTATTTTGCGGTTGAAGGCCCTAACGGAAAGTTGTTGCCGCACTTCTTGGCGGTACTAAACACCGACGGCGATCCTCAGGGATTGATTCGGCATGGCAATGAGCGGGTGCTGCGTGCGCGCTTCAACGATGCGCGGTTTTTCTGGCAGACCGACCAAAAGCATCCGCTGCGTGAGCGCATTTCATGGCTGAAGAACGTGACTTTTCAGAAAGATCTTGGCAGCTACTACGAGAAGACGCTACGCGTGCAGCGCTTGTGCAGTTGGGTGTGCGAAAACATTCGGCAAGATGGAATTAAGGTTCGGCCGGGTGTCGTGCACAAGGCCGCCTGTCTCGCCAAGACCGATCTGACAACCGAATTGGTCAAGGAATTTACTGAACTGCAGGGAATTGTCGGCGGACTTTACGCCCGGGTGCAGGCGTTGGATCGCGGTATGCCTGATGCCACTCGGCAGCTTATCGCCCAGACAATCTACGATCACTACAAGCCGGAATCCGCAGAAGATTCTGTACCAACTACGGTTGAAGGCGCGGTGCTCTCGATTTCCGACAAAGCTGAAACCATCGCCGGTATGTTCGCTTTAGACCTGCAGCCCACGGGATCGAAAGATCCGTTTGCCCTTCGCCGCCAGGCGAACGGCATTGTAAGAACCATTGCTGAGCACAAGCTGCCGATCGGGATCGCGCAATTGTTCCAGTTCGCACGAGAAACCTACAAGGATTCGGCGGCCGAAAAAAAATTCTCACGCCAGATCAAATATGAGGATTCGATTCGCGCATTCTTCCGCGAGCGGCTGGAGTTTTATTTGCGTGATCAGCTCGGATACAACTACGACGTGGTCAATGCGGTTTTGGCTGCAGGCGCAGACGATGTTGTTGATGCCGTGCTACGTGCCGAAGCGGTAAAGAGCGTGCTCCACCTGCCAGAGTTCATTGCCATTGCGGCCGCTTCCAAGCGCGTGCGCAACATACTCAAACAAGCGGGCGAGAAGAACCTGCGAGTCGCTCCGAAGTTCGAGTTTCTATCCGAAGCGACCGATGAGGAGAAAGCGCTCGCCGCTTACGTGGAGCAGAACTCGCCTCGTATTGAGGCATTCCGAGAAGCAAAGGAATACCAGAGCGCCCTGTATTTGCTGTCCACCGCGCGAGGGACTGTGGACGCGTTTTTCGATGAAGTAATGGTAATGGTCGAAGACGAGCGGCTGCGTGGTAACCGGCTGGCCCTGCTGCAGAGATTGTCGAAGGAGTTTTCAACGATCGTGGATTTTTCCGAGATTGTGACTGAAGCCAAGTCCAGCTCCGGAGGAGCGTCATAGGTTAGCCGAGCGCGTAAGCGCTGGGTAAGCGAAGCAATGATCGAGTCCCGTAGGGACGACACAAATTGCCGAAGCTGGAACAGCAGGTCCCTCGTCGCATTCGCTCCTCAGAATGACAATGCTTAAAATAGATGTTGACTGAAATCTCGCACATAGAAGAAAAGGACCCGCACTCATATGGCCACCTCAACGCTTCCAGAAACTGAGATCCAAGAAAGCAGCAAGCGCGCACCAAAGAGCGCTACTCAATACGTTTACTTTTTCGGCGATGGCAAAGCTGACGGCCACGGGAAAATGAAGGACGAGCTCGGCGGCAAAGGCGCCGGGCTTGCCGAAATGACCAACGCCGGATTGCCTGTGCCTCCGGGATTCACGATTCAGACCGAGGCCTGTCGCGAGTACATGCGCAAGGGCGGCGTCTCTGAAGAAGTGGACCGTCAGATGGAAGATGCCTTGGGCCGGCTGGAAAAATTGCAAGGCCAACAACTCGGCAAGGGTGAGAACCCGCTGCTGGTCAGCGTTCGCTCGGGCGCAAAGTTTTCTATGCCGGGCATGATGGACACAATTCTCAATCTTGGGCTCAATGATCAGAGCGTGGAATCGCTGGCGAAACTCAGCAACAATCCGCGATTTGCGTATGACTCCTACCGGCGCCTGATTCAGATGTTTGGCAGCGTTGTACTCGACATCGAGAAGCATGCTTTCGAAGAAGTGTTTGACGCCAAGAAGAAGCAGAAAAAAGCGAAACTCGATACCGATCTGGACGCGAAGGCACTGAAAGAAGTCATTGCCGAATATAAGAAGGTCGTCAAAAAGCACACCAAGCATGATTTCCCGCAGGATCCGCACACTCAGATGGTGATGGCCCGCGATGCGGTGTTCCGTTCCTGGCAGAACGACCGCGCAAAGCATTACCGCCGAATTAACAACATTGATGACATGCTGGGCACAGCCGTCAATGTGCAAGCCATGGTCTTCGGCAATCTCGGCGACACCAGCGGCACGGGTGTAGGGTTCACGCGGAATCCTGCAATTGGCACCAAAGAGTTCTATGGCGAATTTCTGATGAACGCGCAAGGCGAGGACGTCGTCGCCGGCATTCGCACTCCGGTCCACATTCTTGAACTGGAGAAGGTTATGCCGAATGTCTATAAGCAACTCCGAGAAATCACGACTCGGCTCGAAAAACATTACCGCGACATGCAGGATTTCGAGTTCACCATCCAGGACGGCAAGCTCTACATGCTGCAAACCCGCAACGGAAAGCGTACGGGAATCGCGGCCGTGCGGGTAGCGCTGCAGATGGTGGAGGAGGGGCTGATCACCAAGGAAGAAGCGATCTTTCGAGTGGAGCCGAATCAGCTTTACGATTTCCTGGTTCCGAGACTCGATGAGAAGAACGCCAAAGTTGAAGTGTTGGCCACTGGACTTCCGGCATCACCTGGTGCGGCGGTCGGGCAGATTGTGTTTACCGCAGACGAAGCAGTCGAGAAGGCTGGCCATGGCGCGACCAAGAACCCCGTGATCCTGGTGCGGGCGGAAACCACTCCGGAAGACATTCACGGCATGGAGGTCGCTGCCGGCATTTTAACTTCGCGCGGCGGAATGACCAGTCACGCAGCGGTGGTCACGCGTGGTATGGGCAAATGCTGCGTAGCTGGCGCCGGCGAGATCCACGTAGATGAGAAGAAACGTGAAATGCACGCGAAGGGGCAGGTCTTCAAGGCAGGCGACTGGATTTCACTGGATGGAACAACTGGCCGTGTGATCAAAGGCAAACTCAACACAATCCCGCCCAAGGCTGATGATCCCGAACTGCTGAAGTTCATGGGATGGGCCGAGCCGTTTCGCACTCTGCGAGTTCGCGCCAACGCAGACATTCCTCGCGATGCGATTCAGGCGCGCGCTTTTGGTGCAGAGGGCATCGGTCTTTGTCGTACCGAGCATATGTTCTTCGCCGAGGACCGAATTCCACACATGCAGGCGATGATCCTGGCGAACAATGAGAAAGATCGGCGGGCTGCGCTGAAAAAGTTGCTGCCCATGCAGCGCTCGGATTTTACCGGTGTGTTTCGCGCCATGGACGGTTTCGCAGTCACCATTCGGACACTGGATCCTCCGCTGCACGAATTCCTGCCGCGCCGCGAGGAACTAATGGTGGATATCGCCATCCTTCCATACGCGGATGCGAAGGAGAAGAAAGCGCTGGTCGAGAAATACGGCCGGTTCGGCGCCAAGGGAGCTAACGACTTAAAGAAAGTGCTGCCTACTCTGCTGCGCCGGGTGGAGGAACTTCATGAATTCAATCCGATGCTCGGACACCGCGGTTGCCGCCTGGGCATTACCTATCCCGAAATCACGGAAATGCAAGCGCGTGCGATCTTCGAAGCCGCGGTGGCTGTCGCGAAAGATGGCGTGAAAGTTTTTCCGGAGGTCATGATTCCGCTTACCGCGACACTGAAAGAAATGGCGAACCAGGCAGCCATTGTGCGACGTGTAGCCGATGAGGTGTTCAAAGAAAAGGGAACCAAAGTCGAATATCTAGTCGGCACCATGATCGAGTTGCCACGCGCGGCGCTCGTAGCTGACGAGATCGCCAAAGAAGCAGAGTTCTTTTCCTTCGGCACCAATGACCTCACTCAGACAACCTTCGGTTTCTCTCGAGACGATGTAAACAAGATTCTACCCACGTACATCGCCGAGGGTATTCTGAAGCAAGATCCATTCGCTGTGCTTGATCGCGAAGGTGTCGGTCAATTGGTCAAAATGGCGACTGAGCGTGGACGCAAAACTCGTTCTAACCTTAAAGTGGGGATTTGCGGCGAGCACGGCGGAGAGCCGTCCTCGGTCGAATTCTGTCACCAGGTTGGACTGAACTACGTCTCCTGCTCGCCCTTCAGGGTATTGACGGCGCGTTTGGCGGCAGCGCAGGCAGCGGCTAGCGACAAACTGAAGACAGAAGGCGGAAGGACAAAGTAGGAGGTTCTTCCTGACCTAATCTGATTCAAGCCGTCAGGCTTCAATGCGAGGAGGAGGCGGGTTCCGCGAGTAAATGTGCTCGAAAAAAAGCAGGGGTTCTCAGGCCCCTGCTCTTGAGCAATATTGTTCTACTACTGCGGCGTGAAGCCGCCAATGAACGTGCCCCAGTTCGCATTCACCGTTCGCGGCGCATTCGGGATGTACTCGTTGCCCATCCAGATGATGCCGTTCTCATCGGAAACCGCGGCGGAGTAGTCCCCCCAGCGTCCGACGCGGTTGCTCGCGCCGAATTGCGCGTACCCGCTGAAGCCGTCGTCCGGCAATGCGCCCGCGCCGGAAATCCGGATGGCGCCTGTGCCATTCACGTCAATTGGCGCGTACCCGGCACTGGGGAAATAGTTCGTGCCGACCACGCTGAACGCCACCACGCCTTTGCCGCTGCTGTTGACCGCCACCGACGGATACAGCACGCTCTGCTGACTGGCATCGTTGATCGCGATATAGC
>WNGJ01006104.1_pt1 | contig 12915 bp, 7 predicted proteins | sample 5400611 | NCBI WGS metagenome assembly WNGJ01 (sample SAMN13153375, study PRJNA577476) | soil metagenome | isolation source: 40 cm soil or saprolite under Garry oak tree replicate 1 | place: USA:California | collected 2016-06-15
ACGTAAAGTGTCTGCAGTCGGCAACCGAAAGCGGTGATCCGACGACCGGTCGCTCGACTCTGATCTTGAAGGCACCGCCCGGATGCGTGGTTCCTTGGCATTTCCATACCGCCGAGGAACAGCTGATCATCATTAGCGGCATCGTCCTGGCCGAGATGACCGATCATCGGCCCACACGGCTCGGGCCAGGTGGGTTTGCCATCATGGGGAGCCGCATGCCGCATCAGTTCATCTGCCAAGGCAAGTCGGCGTGTTTGATGATCGTCGCTTTTGATCGCGCTTACGACATCTACTGGGGCAAAGGCGGTTAATGTTCTCGCGAAGGCCCGAGAGTTCGATCTCGATCGGTAGGCAGGGATAACCGATCGAAGACAAAGCTCAAGGCGCTCCCGACCGAGAGCCTTCCGCTGCACGGCCTCCCGCGTCATCGATCAGCCCGGTTTGGCTGGCCTGCGCCTGGGCGCGCGGGTCCGACAGCCGCGCGATGGCGACGTCGATGGAGCGCGAGCGCAGCTCCGCGATGGTTTCTTGAAAGATCTGCGAGCCGGTATAGTCGATGTCGATCATGCCGCTGGCCTCGATCACCAGCAGTTTCACCGGCGCGGGCGCCGCAGCGAGCGCCCTCATGATCTTGTCGCTGATGTACTGGGCGTTTGTGAAGGTCAGGGGCGCCGCGGTCGCAAAGACGAGGACGCCCGGCTCATGCTCGCGCTTCTCGCCCTGGCCGGGCGGCCACCACACGGTGCTTCCCGGCACGCGCGCCAGCTCCACGCAATAGGGTCGGACGACGAAGTACAGGCTGTGCACGAAGGACAGCACGATCGCCAGCAGCATGCCGGTTTCGATCGGGAGCGCCACGACGAGCCCGCAGCTCGCCGCCACCAGCAGGATCTCGGCCCCGCCGCGGCGACAGATGCGGATCATTTCGTTCAGACGAAAGATCTTGATGGCGATGTAGAAGAGAATTCCCGACAGCGCCGCGTGCGGCACATAGGCCATCAGGCCCGCCGCCAGAAGGAAGAGCACGATCATGAGGGCGACGGCGGTGATCGAGGCGACCTGCGAGCGGCCGCCGGATTCGACCACGATGGCGGTGCTGGGCGGACTTGCATCGACGGGGAAGGAGCCGGTCACGCCTGCCACGATGCTGCCGGCCCCGACGCCGGCAAAGTCGCGGCTGGCATCGTCCGGCCGCCCCTCCTCCGAAGGAAAGGTGCTCGCGACCGCTGACGTTTGCATGATGCAGACCATGGCGACGATGAGGGCCAGCGGTAGAAGCCGACCGATGTCGCGCGCTTCGGGCAACGACGGAAGCGCGAGACGCGGCAGCTCGACGTGGAGCGGGGCGAGCAGACTCACGCCGCGGGTCTCGAGGTGGAACAGCGCCACGGCGACGCCGGCAGCGACCACGCCGATCAGCGCGCCCGGAACCTTCGGGCTGATCCTGGCCGTGCCCAAGGTTACGATCAGCACGCCGGCGCCGAGCGCGAGGGTATAGGGATTGGCCTCTCCCAGGCGGCCGAGGATGTGAGCGAGGCGCAGCAGAAGGTGCCCCTGCTCCTCGGATATGCCGAGCAGCGTCGGAAGCTCGCCCACCATGATGTGGATGGCGATGCCCGCGAGAAAGCCCGTCGTCACGGGGGTCGAAAGCAAGGTCGCGAGCCAGCCGGCCCGCAGCAAGCCGACGACGACCAGAATGGCGCCGACCATCAGCGCGAGCAGCGTGACCAGCTCGGCATAGTGCGGGGTGCCGGCGGCGGCCCAGGATGCAAGCGCGCCGGCGAAGATCGGCGCGATGGTGGAATCCGCCGCCACCGACATGAAGCGGTTGGCCCCGAAGGCGGCGAAGGCGAGCGAGCCGGCGGCAAAGGCGTAGAGGCCGGTCTCGGGCGGCATCCCCGCCAGCCGGGCGGTTGCCAGCTGCCCCGGAATCGCAATCGCAGCCAGCATCAGGCCGGCGACGAAATCGCGCGGCAGCCATCCGATCCGATAGCCGCGCAGCGACGCGAACAGCCAGGGCAGCATCCGGCTTCGCCGCTATGTGACCTTGTCGGCTTTCTTCGTCCGACGCTTGTCACCAATGTCGCGGTCGCGCGCCGCCGCGTGGTACTTGCGGCGAATATCCGCGAGGTCGACGCGCGTCGGCGGCAACTTCAACCCCATGTCGTCCATCGTGTCGGCGATGATCTGCGATACCGCGAGGTTGCGGAACCACTTGTAATTTGCCGGAATGATGTACCAGGGCGCCCGCTTCTTGCTTGTCAAAGCGATGGCGTCCTCGTACGCCTCCACGTATTGCGGCCATAGCTCGCGTTCGGAGTAGTCGGTCTCGCTGATCTTCCAATGCCGCGACGGATCGTCGAGCCGCTGCTTGAAACGCACCAGCTGCTCCTCCGGGCTGATGTGGAGAAAGAACTTCAGAATGGTCGTGCCGTTTTGTAACAGCATCGTTTCGAAGTCGTTGATGAGGTCGTAGCGTTTCGACCACACCGAACGCGGCACGAGCTTGTGTACCCGCACGACGAGGACATCCTCGTAATGCGATCGATTGAAGATCACCACTTCGCCTTTGGCCGGCGTGCGCAAGTGGGCGCGCCAGAGGAAATCGTGAGCGGCCTCCACTTTGCTCGGCTGCTTGAATCCGAAGACGAACGTTCCTTGCGGGTTCATCCCGCTGAACACATGCCGAATGACGCCGTCCTTGCCGGCGGCGTCGAGCGCCTGCAGCACGACCAGAAGAGATTGGCTGCCGTCCGCGTAAAGCAGGTACTGCAGCTTGTCCAGGCGCTCGACATGCGTTTGGATTTTGGGCAGAGCTTTCTCGTGGGTCTCGTGCTCGCCGGCGTAGGACGCATCGATTTTCGACAACCGAACCTTCGCTCCGGGCTCGACCACAAACTTCTTTCGATAATCCATCCTGGATGCTCCCATTATGATGCCGCATGCAGCCTTAGCGATTGGTTCACCAGGTGCAGGCTCCTCGTCTGCTGTGCGGTGCGATAGGCGGCGAAGCGCTCGGTGAGCAGTCGAATGCCGCCGAGCACGAACATCCAGGCGATGTTGTAGACCAACACCCATCCGATCAGGCTCCAGGAGATCGACGGGACGAGCCAGCCGAAGCCGCACATCAGCCATGCCACGACCTGGGTAAGGAGGATCGCGGCAAATAGCGGTGCCGCCGGGAACGGCGGCAGGAAGAACCAGCGCTGTGTCCGGGTGACGAACACCAACAAATGGCCGCCCGTCACCAATTGTAGGAACATCACCGTTTGCAGCTGATCCTTGGTCGTCAGTCCGAAATATTCCTGCAGGTGCGGATGCGAAAGCACCCGGATGCCGATCAACAGAAGACCAAACGATTCGACGATCGAGAACAGCCCGAGCACAAGCGAGACGCCCAGCAGCGACGGCATTTGCCAGCGGATCGGCTTCTCGCTCACGGGGGTGTTGTCATAGGCGATGGTCATGATCGGGACGTCATCGAGCAGCGACATGACGACGATCATCACTGCGGTCAGCGGTACCAAATTGAGAAAGATGCTAGACAACACAACGAGGAACATGATGTCCATCGTCAGCGCCACGCGGTAGATCGTATAGCTGGTGATCCGCCCGAAGATTCGCCGCGCTTCGTCGATTGCCTTGTCGATTACCGACAGACCGGGCGCGGTCAGAATCAACGCCGCCGCACCGCGGGCCGCATCGGTGGCGCCGGACACGGCGGTGCCGCAGTCCGCCTGTTTCAACGCCGGCGCGTCGTTCACGCCGTCTCCGGTCATCGCGACCAGATGGCCGCGCCCCTGCAGCGCCTTGACGATGGCGTATTTATGCTCAGGGAAGACGCGGGCGAAACCGTCCGCCCGCTCGATGGCGTCGGCGATCCCGGGCGGGACGTTGTTGGGATCCATGTCCTTGGGAAAGGCTTCGGCGGCCGGGATGATGTGAGTGCCCATGCCGAGCTGGCGCGCGGTCTCGATCGCGATGGCGGTGTCGTCGCCGGTCACCATCTTGACCCGCACACCTTTTTCATTCGCCATGTCGATTGTCGCCTTGGAATCGTCGCGTGGCGGGTCGAACATCGGCAATATGCCGAGCAGCGACCAGGTATGCCCCGCGTCCTCGGAGCGAGCGACGCCCAGCGCGCGCGAACCTTTGGCTGCAAGCTCATCGACGGTTTTCTTAACCCGCTGTGCGACATCGGCTGGCGGCTTGGCGAGATCGACGATGACCTGCGGCGCCCCCTTGCTGACCACCACGCTTTTGCCCTGAGCGTCGGTGACCGTCGCCGCGGTGCGCTTGCTCACCGGATCGAAGGGCACGAATTTCACCTGCTTGTAGGTCTTCAGCGTCGCCTGATCCTTCAGCGCCGCGATCACCGCGGTGTCGATGGCGTCACGATCTTCGATTTTCGAGGCCAGCGCAGCGGCCAAGATGCAATCCTGCGCGCTCTTGGAGGAAAACAGGATTGGATCGCCGAGAGTAAGCTGGTTCTTGGTCAGGGTTCCGGTCTTGTCCGAACACAGAATGTCGACACCGGCCATTTCCTCGATGGCCGACAGCTTGGACACGATCGCCCTTTGCTTCGACAGCGCAAGCGCACCCAATGCCATGGTGACGGAAAACACCGCTGGCATTGCCACCGGGATCGACGCGACGAGCAGAACAAGGACGAACTGCAAAATGCCAAGTACGTCTTCCCATCGCCAATCGTCGGCGATGACGATGTCATGATAAACCCTGACGGCGACCATGATCAGCGCCAGCGTGACAGCGACAACGATCAGAAAGTTCCCGATCTGAAACATCGCCTTTTGTGCGTGGCTGATGGCGCCGGCTCCAGCCACGAGCTTGGCGGTGCGGCCGAAGAATGTGTTGGCGCCGGTCGCGATGACGACGCCTTGCATCTCGCCCTGCTTGACGATACTGCCCGAATAGGCCTCGTCGCCGACCTTCTTTGCGACGGGCACGGATTCGCCTGTCAAAGCGGACTGATCGATGGAGGCGTAATCGCCGCCGACAAGTCGAAGATCGGCGGGCACGATGACGCCGAGCCTGATCTTCACGATGTCACCAGGCACGAGCATCGCGGCTTGTAGCGTCTGCCACTTGCCGTCACGCATGGCCGCCGCTTCGGGGGCTAGGCCTTTTTTCAGCGCGGCCAACGCATCGGACGCCTTGCGGTCCTGCCAGAATTCGAGCGCAGCATTGAAAAACAGTAGCCCGGTTATGATGGCGAAATCGCTCCAATGGCCGATCACGGCCGAGACGATCGCGGCAGCCTCGATCATGTAGGCGATTGGGCCGGTAAAGAGCCCTACAATTTTGCGGGCCAGACTGATCTCTTTTTCGATGAGGGCATTGGGTCCGTACTTGTTAAGCCGCTGCTGCGCCTCGGCGCTGCTCAGTCCCTGCTCGGGCTTGACGGCGAGTTGGGCAAGGACCTTGTCGACCGGCAGCTTCTCGAGGTCGATCGCGGTCTGCGATCCGCCCTCGGGCGCTCGCGTAGCGGATTGCAGGGCAACGGCGGACATGGACTCCTCCTTGCAACGCGCTTGCGGGAATCTAAGAAAGGAGTTTCCAAAGATAACGCGATGTGGCTTATGGGTCGACATCAAAGACCGCCCATAGCGCCGGATATTGCTCAAATTCCCACCGCGGGCGCGGTGCGAAAACGGCGATCACGAATTTGGCTTGTCGTTCGGCTCCTTTATGGCGCGCTTGAGGGCGTCCGACATCGGCAACTGGATGTTGATGGCGCGCGGCGGGATCGGCTTCTCGAACCACTGCGCATAGAGTTTCTCGAACTCGCCCGAGCGCATCAGCTTGGCAAGCGTTTCATCTACCAATGCTTTGAATTGCAGATCGTCCTTTCGAATCATCAGCGCATAAGGGTCGGAGGGATAAGACTGGTCGAGCAGCTTGAAGTCGGCGGGACTTTTCGCATTCGCCCGGAACCCCGCAATCAAAATGTCATCTTCCATCCACGCGCTGGCGCGACCGGTCTCGACCAGCAGAAAGGACTCGGCGTGATCCTTGCCTTGCATGATGGTCATGCCGAGCTTGCCTTCATTGTTCATCTTGTTGACGAACAGCGCGGTGTTGGTGCCGGCCGTCACGGCGACGGTCTTGCCGCGCAAATCGTCGGCGCTCTTGATGCCGGTGTTGGTACGCGTAATCCATTTGAATTGCGGCACGAAGAATGTGTAGGAAAAGCCGACCTGCGCCTGTCGGCTGGTCATATTGGCCGTCGAGCCGCATTCGATGTCGACCGTGCCGTTGGCGACGAGGGGGAGGCGGGTGGCCGACGTCACCGGGTTGTACTTCACGCTCAGGTTCGGCATGGCGAGTTTCGCCTTCACCGCCTCAACGACATGCTTGCACAGCTCGATCGAGAAGCCGATCGGCTGCAACTTGTCGTCAAGGTATGACAACGGGATCGAGCTGTCGCGGTGACCGATGGTGATGGTGCCGGTCTCCTTCACCTTTTTCAGCGTGCCTTCCAGGCTTTGCGCCCTGACCGGCGTGGATACGCCGGCGAGCAAACCGGCCGTTACGATGATCCCGATTGCAGTCTTCATGACGCTCCTCCTCCACCGTTGGCCGCGCATGTCTCGCGGCCAACGGCTCATTGGGTTCGGGCCGTCGCCGCGTCGATTGCCTCGCCGAGACGTTCCACGATCGTATCGATGGCGCCAGCACCGATGATGAACGGCGGCGCAATCAAAATGTGATCGCCGCGCACCCCGTCCGCCGTGCCGCCCATGGGATAGACCATCAGCCCGCGCGCCATCGCTTCGCGCTTGACGCGTGCGTGCATCTTCGGTTTCGGGTCGAATGGTTCCTTGCTGCCGCGATCGGCGACGAGCTCGACCCCCTGGAACAGGCCGCGTCCGCGCACGTCGCCGACGAAGGGATGATTGCCGAACCGTTCCTTGAGCCGGCGCGCGAGGTGTGCCCCCTGCGAGCGCACGTTGGCCAGCAGGTTGTCGCGGCGTATCACCCGCTGAACTGCCAAGGCCGCGGCGCAGGCGAGCGGGTGACCCATATAGGTGTGACTGTGCTGGAACGCGCCCGAGCCCTCGGCGATGGTGTCGAAAATTTCGTTCTGCATCATGAGAGCGCCGATCGGCGCGTAGCCGCCACCGAGGCCCTTCGCGAGCGCCATCAGATCCGGGCTCACCCCCTCCTCCTCGCAGGCATGCAGCGTGCCCGTGCGGCCCATGCCACACATCACCTCGTCGAGAATGAGCAGCACGCCGTGGCGGTGGCAGATGTCGCGCACGCGCTGAAAATAACCCGGCACCGCGGGGACCGCGCCTAAGGTGGCGCCGACGACCGTCTCGGCGACAAAGGCGATGACGTTCGCACTGCCGAGCTCGTCAATCTTGAGTTCGAGCTCTTGCGCCAGCCGCTCGCCGTAGGCTTGCGGGCTCTCGTCCGCGCGGCGCTCGCGATATTCGTAAACCGGCGACACATGATGCGTTTCGATCAGAAGCGGAGCGAATTGCTTGCGCTGCCACTCTCGGCCCCCGATCGCGAGCGCACCGAGCGTGATGCCGTGATAGCTTTGGCGTCGCGCAATGATGTATCGCCGCTGCGGCTCGCCGCGTTCGACGAAATATTGGCGCGCGAGTTTGAGCGCGGCCTCGATCGCCTCCGAGCCGCCGCTGACGAAAAAGACGTGGCCGATGCCCTGCGGGGCGTGAGCGACAAGATCGTCGGCCAATGCCTCCGCAACCTCCGTCGTGAAGAAGCTCGTATGCGCATATGCAAGCCTGTCGAGCTGCTCGCGCATCGCTGCCAACACATCCGGATGCGAATGACCGAGAGAGGACACCGCCGCGCCGCTCGAGGCGTCGATGTAGTCCTTGCCCGCGGCGTCGCGGATGGTGACGCCCTGGCCGCTCGCGGCAACGGGGTAGGAATGACCGGTCTGGCGGTGAAGGATATGAGTCATGGGCGCAACCGGTTGTTCTTGACCTGCCTGAAGACGCCGTCCAAATCGCTGAAAGTCCCTCAGCAATATCGAACAGCCAGTCTACAATAAATCCTCCACCCAAAGGGGCAAACGCGGCATGGCCTGGCGGATCGGGGTCGATATCGGCGGGACTTTCACGGACGTGGCGCTCGTCGACGATGCGAGCGGGCATATTGGCGTGGCCAAGGTGCCGACCACGCCCAGCGACCTCACCGAAGGGGTGCTCTGCGCCCTCGACATGGCGATGCGTCGCTACCAGGTGGCGGCGGCCGATGTCGGATTGCTGTCGCACGCGACGACAGTCGTGACCAACGCCATCCTCGAAGAAACCGGCGCGCGCGCGGCGCTGATCACGACGCGCGGTTTCCGCGACGTGCTGGAACTCCGCCGCTCGGCGCGCGCCGACCTTTATGACCTGTTCCAGGACGCGCCGGCCACTCTCATCCCGCGCCGCCGGCGCTTCGAGATTACGGAGCGCATCGGTGCCGACGGCGCCATCGTGACGCCGCTCGCCGAAAACGAGATCGATGGATTGGTCGCAGCGCTGGAGGCCGCACGGGTCGATGCCGTCGCGATCTCGCTTCTGTTCAGCTTCCTCAACCCGGAGCATGAGCAGCGGCTCGGCGCGCGGTTGCGGGCAGCGCTGCCGGATCTCCCGGTCTATTTGTCGTCGGAGGTGTTGCCCGAGATCAAGGAGTTCGAACGCACCAGCACGACCGCAGTCTGCGCCTATGCCGGGCCAATTCTTTCGTCCTATCTCCAGCGGCTGGACCACGTCACGCGCAGCCGCGCGCTGCCGCCGCTCTACTTGATGGGATCGAACGGCGGCATCCTTGAGGCGGCCGAGGCCATGGCCATGCCGGCGATGGCGGTGGAGTCGGGGCCCGCCGCGGGCGTGGTGGCGGCCGCGCTGGTGGCGCGCCAAACAGGCCGCCTCGACCTCCTCTCGTTCGACATGGGCGGCACCACCGCGAAGGCGAGCCTGATCCGCGGCGGCCACTATGAAACGACGCCGGACTACGAGGTCGGCGGCGGCTCAAGCATGAGCCGCTGGATGAACGGAACCGGCCATCCGATCCGCGTGCCGGTGATCGATCTGGCCGAGGTATCCGCCGGGGGCGGATCGATTGCATGGGTGGACCGCGCCGGAGGCCTGCGCGTCGGCCCGAAGAGCGCCGGCGCCGATCCCGGACCCGTGTGCTACGCCCGCGGCGGCATAGAGCCGACGGTCACGGACTGCAACCTCCTGCTCGGCTACCTGGACAAGGCATCGCTGCTCGATGGCGACCTCCCGATCGATCATGACGCGGCCGTGGCTGCCGTGCGCAAACGGCTCGCCCAGCCGCTTGCGGTCGATACGCGCACCGCAGCGGCTGCCGTCATCGATGTCGTCAATCATGCGATGGCGGAAGTCTTGAAGATCGTGTCGATTCAACGCGGCCATGATCCCCGTGATTTCGCGCTTGCCGCCTTCGGCGGGGCGGGACCGCTGCATGCCGCCGCGCTGGCAAGCGAACTCGGCATTGCCGAGGTGATCTGCCCGCCGATTCCGGGAGCCTTTTCCGCGCTCGGGCTCGTCGGGACCGACTTGAAACGCGATTACGTGCGAACGTTGTACACAACGGCCACCGCGGCCGATCCCAAAGCCGTGGAGGCTGCCTTCGTCGCCCTCGAGAGCAGGGGTGCGGCCATGCTCGATCGGGCCGGCGTTGCGCCCGCGCGGCGGCGGTTCGAGCGCGCCGTCGATGCGCGCTATCCGCGTCAATCCCATGAACTCATGATACCGGTTCCACCTCGCTCGGTTGACGCGGCCGCGCTGGCCGAGATCGCAGCCGCCTTCCACGATCGTCACTTGCACACCTATGGCCACGACAATCGCAGCGAGCCGGTACAGATCGTCAGCATTCGCGTCACCGCCATCGGCGCGACCGCGCCGCTGATGATCCGCGATATCGTGGCGCCGTCCGGAACGGACGCGGTCAAGGCCAAGCGCCAGCTATGGTTTCGTGAAACCGGCGTGATCGACGCCACGATCTACGACCGCAGGCGGATGCCCGCGGGACTGGAGGTCGCGGGTCCGGTTGTGATTGAGTCGCTCGAGTCCACCATTCTCGTCCCACCCGGATGGCAGGCCAAGATGAATGCGGATGGCTTCGTGCTGCTCACGCATCTGCAACGAGGAGCCGGACAAAAATGAAAGACGCGGCGCCGAGGGGCGATCCCGCCACCTTCGAGATCGTCAAAAACGGTCTTTACAAGATCGCCGAGGAGATGCGGGTCGTCCTGGCGAAGACCGCCTACTCGCCGTTATTGAAGTCGGCCGGCGACTATTCCTGCGGCCTGTTCGACGCGCGCGGCGAGATGGTGGCGCAAGGGCCTGACCTGCCGATCCATCTCGGCTCGATGCCCGATGCGGTTCGCGCCATCGTCGCCGCGTTCGCGGCCGATGTGCACGACGGCGATGTTTTTCTCCACAACGATCCTTATTTCGGCGGCAGCCACCTGCCCGACGTGAATGTGGTGCGGCCCGCCTTCTACGAGGGCCGATTGCTCGGCTACGCCTGTCTGCGCGCGCACTGGCCGGACGTCGGCTCCGCCACGCCCGGCAGCTACGGCGCGGTCACGGAAATCTTCGGCGAGGGGCTGCGCTTGCCGCCGCTTCGGCTCATCAGCCGCGGGGCGGTCAATGCCGACCTTGAAAACGTGATCCTGGCGAACGTCCGCACGCCCGACGAGCGCAAGGGCGATCTTGGCGCCCAGCTCGCCGCGACGCTGCGCGCAACCGAACGCCTCAAAACGCTCGCCCGGCGCTATGGCGCTGAACAGCTCGTCGGCTACATGGCGCAGGTCATGGATTATTCGGAGCGGCTGATGCGCGCGACGCTCAAGGACCTGCCGGATGGGGAAGGCGTGTTCGAGGATTTCTGCGACGGCGACGGCATTGCGGACGACGAGCTTGGCAAGGATGCGCCGTTTCGGATTCGCCTGTCCGTCAAGAAGACGGCAGACCGGCTGATCGTCGACTTTGCCGGCACCGCGGCGCAGGTGAAGGGACCGATGAATGCGCCGCTCTCGGTCACCGCATCGGGCATCTATTGCGGCCTCAAGACCGCCGTCGACCCGAACAATCTCATTCCACCCAACTCCGGCTGCTGGCGCACCATCGAGATCAGGGCGCCCAAGGGCTGTGTCGTGAACGCCACGTTTCCTGCCCCGGTCGTCTATGCCAACCACGAGATATCCCATCGCGTGGCCGACATGGTGATGGGCGCACTCGCACGCTTCGTGCCGGATCAGGTGATGGCCTGCAGCCAAGGGACCTCGGCCATCCTCACGCTCGGCGGCGTCGATCCCCGCACCGGCCGGCCCTATGTGTCCTATGAGACGGTCAAGGGCGGATATGGGGCACGACCAAACAAGGATGGTATCAACTGCATCGCCAGCGGCATCTCCAATACGATGAACACGCCGGTGGAAATCATGGAGATGGCCTTTCCGGTGCGCGTCGAGCGCTACGAGGTCAACCCGGACTCCGGCGGCGCCGGGCGCTATCGTGGCGGCTGCGGCGCCATACGCGTTTGGCGCCTGCTGGAAGGAGCGGACGCGACCGGCGCTTTGTGCATGGAGCGGATGACGTCACCGCCCTTCGGGCTGCTCGGGGGCAAAGCCGGAGCGGCGGCCGCCGTCAAGCTCACGACGCCGGACGGTGCGACGCGTCATTTGCCGGGCAAGGGCGCATTCAGCGCGCCGGCGGGCTCCGTCATCGAAATGATCACGCCCGGCTCGGGTGGCTTTGGTCCGGTGGCTGCGCGGGATCGGGCGGCCATCGGTCGCGACCTTCTCGATGGCTATGTGAGCGTCGCGGCGGCGCAACGCGATTACGGCATCGTGGATCCACCGGCGTTGCACAAAGCCGCCCAATCGGAGGATTGAGAGTGACCTATATTCCGAACTCGATCGAGGCGCGCGACGTCGCAAGCCTGGTGCACATGCAGACCAACCTGCGCCGGCACCAGCAGGAAGGCCCGCACGTCATCGTGCGCGGCGAGGGCTGTCGCGTCATCGACGATGCGGGCCGCGACTACATCGACACGGTAGCGGGGCTGTGGTGCGCTTCGCTCGGCTTCGGCTCCGAGCGGCTCGCCAAAGTCGCTTACGAGCAGATGCGAAACCTCGGCTACTACCATCTTTATCGCCACCGCTCGAACGAGCCGGCCATTGCGCTTGCCGAGATGCTGCTCAAGCTTGCGCCCGTGCCCATGGCCCGCGTGGTCTTCCAGTGCTCGGGCTCGGAGGCGAACGACACCGCCGTCAAGCTCGCCTGGTACTATTGGAATGCCGTCGGGGAGCCGCAGCGGAGGAAGATCATCGCGCGCCGGATGGCTTACCACGGCAGCACCTGCGCCGCCGTCAGCCTGTCGGGAAAGCCCGACATGCACGCGGGATTCGGCCTGCCCTTCGCGCCCTTCAAGCACACCGAGTTTCCCCATTACTACCGCTGCCACGAGCCCGGCGAGACCGAGGTGGAATTTTCCGCCCGCATGGCCGAGGCGCTCGAGGCGCTTATCCAAGCGGAAGGGCCGGACACGATCGCCGCGTTTTTTGCCGAGCCCGTCATGGGCGCCGGCGGGGCGATCCTTCCGCCGCGCGGCTATTTCGAGAAGGTGCAGGCGGTCCTGCGCAAATACGACATCCTGTTCGTCGCCGACGAGGTGATTTGCGGCTTTGCCCGCACCGGCGAAATGTGGGGCTGCCAAACTTTCGGCATTCGGCCCGACATGGTGACCTCGGCCAAGGCGCTTTCCGCCGCCATGCAACCGATCTCGGCTGTCCTCATCAGCGATCGCATCCACGCGGCAATGCTCTCGCAGTCCGACAAGTTCGGCAACTTCGCGCACGGCTACACCTATGCCGGCCACCCGGTGGCGGCCGCGGTC
>WNGJ01005896.1_pt1 | contig 12914 bp, 10 predicted proteins | sample 5400611 | NCBI WGS metagenome assembly WNGJ01 (sample SAMN13153375, study PRJNA577476) | soil metagenome | isolation source: 40 cm soil or saprolite under Garry oak tree replicate 1 | place: USA:California | collected 2016-06-15
AGCGTCTCTCCGGTCTTCAATCTTTATGACGAGCACTGGCCGCTCCGTACCTGGCAGCACCAGTATCCGCCGGCCAAGTTTGTCTTTGCCGATCCCGAGCGCATGGGCGTCGCTCTCGATTCCATCGTCGCCGGAGGCTCGGTCATCTCCGGCGGCCGCGTTCAAAAATCCGTCATTGGCAACAACGTCCGCGTCAACAGTTACTGCGATGTCTTGGATTCCATCATTTACAACCACGTGAACGTCGGCCGCCACTCGCGCATCCGCCGCGCCATCATCGACCGCCACGTCAGCCTTCCCGAGCGCACCGAGATCGGCTACGACCTCGAAGCCGACAAGCGCCGCTTCCACGTCACCGATTCCGGTATCGTCATCGTCGTCCGCCAGGAGTCCCTGATCGAAGAACCCGAATCGGCTTAGAGCGGGCTGTCCCGCCATTCTTCTCGACAATTGATTCATTTCTTTAGGCCTCTGTGACTCCGTGGCATTCTTCTGTAAAATCATCGATTCGCATCTACTCAGGAGAACAGACAACCATGTCCACGAAGATCGCCAGAGTCCACGCCCGCCAGGTCATCGATTCCCGCGGCAATCCCACCGTCGAAGCCGACGTCCTCCTCGATGGCGGAGCGCTTGGCCGCGCCACCGTCCCTTCCGGCGCTTCCACCGGCGAGCACGAAGCCCTCGAGCTCCGCGACGGTGACAAATCGAAATATCTCGGCAAGGGCGTGCTCAAGGCCGTCGCCAACGCCAATACCGAAATCGCCAAATCCGTCACCGGTCTTGACGCCGCCGACCAACGCGCCCTCGACCACAAAATGATTTCCCTCGACGGCACGCCCACGAAGTCCCGCCTCGGGGCCAACGCCGTCCTCGCCGTCTCGATGGCCGCCGCCCGCGCCGCCGCCATTGCTCTCAAGCAGCCGCTCTACAAGTATCTTTCGCGCTATTCCACGGACCCGTCCGCGAATCTCCTCCCCTGCCCGATGATGAACATTCTCAACGGCGGCGCGCACGCCGATAGTTCGGTGGACTTTCAGGAATTCATGGTTATGCCCGTGGGCGCGCCCAGCTTTTCGGAAGCCCTGCGCTGGGGAGTGGAAGTCTTCCATGTGCTGAAGACCGCGCTGAAGAAGCATGGCTATTCGACGGCCGTCGGCGACGAAGGTGGCTTCGCGCCGAGCTGCAAATCGAACGAAGAAGCCATTCAAATCGTTCTCGAAGCCATTGCCGCTGCCGGTTACAAACCAGGCGAGCAAGTGAGCATCGCGCTCGATCCCGCCTCCAGCGAGTTCTATGACAAGGCCAGCGGCAATTACGTTTTCAAGAAATCGGACAAGTCCGCGCACACTTCTGCGCAAATGGCCGCGTATTGGACTAGCTGGGTGGAGAAATATCCCATCGCTTCCATCGAAGACGGCATGGCGGAAGACGATTGGGCGGGCTGGAAGTCCCTGACGCAGAGCCTCGGCAGTAAATCATCCAAAAAGAAAATCCAGCTGGTCGGCGACGACCTCTTCGTCACCAACACCGCCCGTCTTTCCCGCGGCATCAAGGAAGGCATCGCCAACGCCATTCTCATCAAGCTGAACCAGATTGGCAGCGTCACGGAAACCATCGACGCCATCGAGCTGGCCCGCAAAGCCGGCTACAACTCCATCATTTCCCACCGCTCCGGAGAAACCGAGGACACCTTCATCGCTTATCTCGCCGTCGCGACCGCCGCCGGGCAGATCAAGACCGGCTCCGCCAGCCGCACCGACCGCATCGCCAAGTACAACCAGCTTCTTCGCATTGAAGAGGAACTCGGCTCCGCGGCCCGCTTCAACGGCAAAGCCGCCCTCAGCTAGTGAGGGCTCGCTCAAGAATTTCTGGGAGTCGAGATCATAATTCCAGGATCGCGCGCAGTCCGTCTTCCACGGCCCTCAGCTGTTGCGCGCTGATACTCGCAATTCTCCGGAGGAAGCGTTCTTTTGTCACCGCGCGAATCTGGTCGACGACAGCGACCGCGGTCCGGCCTTCACAGGTCAGCGGCACCAAAAGCGGAGGACTGCCGGCGGGAGAGCTTGAGAGAGGGATTACCACCACGGTCCGGCGATGCTGGTTCACGATGTTCGTCGTCAGCACCAGGCAGGGCCGGGTCTTATGAATTTCGGCGGCGAGTGTGGGATCGAGTCTTACCCACCAAACTTCGGCGCGGCGCGGAAGCGCTCCTCGGTGATGGCGTCGAACTCTTTTTCAATGGCTCGAACCTCCGGATCGTTGTTTGCGATTCGGCACGCCTCCACCAAATGCCGGTCGCGCGCGGAGAGTTTTTCTTTGAGCGCGTTAGCCAGATATTTGGAACGTTCGCGCGCTGGAACCCTGCGCATAAATTGCTCGGCCAGATCTTCCGGCAGCGTGAAGGTCATTTTTCGTGTGGCCATACTCCCATACTAGCCTATAAGCCATGCGCGCTTCCCCAGCGCGAGCCAGGACCGCCGCCGAGACCGTGGCGTCCAACGTGGACCTTCTTTTCCGCTCCGCCGGGCTCCTCATTCGTGGGTTTCTAACGGTCATTTCAATTCGCGATTCGGAGCAATCTGAGTCCGGCAACGGGTTAAACTGCAGTTGCCGGTATGAAGCAATCCGCAAAACCAACTTCTCGAGCGAACCCGTTGCGCCTCCGTACCGCGGTTCTTGCCGATGTCGAAGCCCTCACCCGTTTGATCAACTCTGCTTTCCGCGTCGAGCAACCCTTCATCGAGGGCGACCGCATTAATCCCGACGGCGTCCACGCCTACTTGGGAAAAGGGAAATTCTTGTTGGCGGAGGATGCCGCGGGCCTCACAGGATGCGTCTACGTCGAGCTTCGCGGCGATCGCGGCTACCTCGGCCTACTTGGGGTGGACCCGCAGCGCCAGGGTAGCGGCTTGGGCCGCAAATTAATGGATGCCGCCGAGAAATTTTTCCGCGAGGCCGGCTGCGTTGTGGTCGACCTTCGCGTCGTCAGTGCGCGCACGCCTCTTCCTTCTTTTTATGGCCACCTCGGCTACCTCGAAACCGGCACCGCTCCCTTTTCTCCCGATGTTCCTGCTAAAATTCCCTGCCATTACATCCTCATGTCCAAAATCCTCGCCTGAAGATGTTGCAAGGCAGAGTGTTATGGTTAACTTGGATTCCTTCATTTCCAATCTTTCCGTCTTCAGGCAGAATACCCCTTCGTTCTGGGGGAAAAATGAATCGCACTACCGCAATTGCATCCATTCTCTTTGTGGGCATCTCGCTTGCTCCCGTCGGCAGCCACGTCGCCGCCGACGAGCAGCCCCTCTTCGGCTACTCCGCCGAATCTTCCCGCACCGAGCGCCAGTGGGAAGAAAAACTTCGCGCCATACCCAGCACGGACAATCTCCGCGCTTACATGCAAAAGCTCTCGGCGCACCCGCACCACGTCGGCTCACCCGCTGACAAGGACAACGCCGAATGGATCGCCGCAAAATTCAAGGAGTTCGGTCTCGATACGCACATCGAACAGTTTGACGTTCTTTTTCCCACGCCCAAAGAACGCGTCGTTGAGCTTGTCGAAGGCGGCCCGAAGTTCGTTGCCAAGCTCCAGGAACCGGCGCTTCCGCAGGACCCCACCTCGAACCAGCAATCCGAACAGCTGCCCACTTATAACGCTTACTCGATCGATGGCGACGTGACCGCTCCTCTCGTCTACGTCAACTACGGAATCCCCGAGGACTACGAGCAGCTCGAGCGCTTGGGTATTTCCGTGCAAGGGAAGATCGTCATCGCGCGCTACTACCACTCCTGGCGGGGCATCAAGCCCAAGGTTGCAGCCGAACACGGCGCCATTGGCTGCCTGATTTACTCCGACCCCCATGAGGACGGATTTGTCCAGGGCTTGACATTCCCTGCCGGGGCCTATCGCCCGCCGGATGGAGTGCAGCGCGGCAGCGTCGCGGACATGCCCTTCTATCCTGGTGATCCCCTCACGCCGGGTGTTGGAGCCAGGAAAGACGCCAAGCGGCTGAAACTGGAAGAAGCTCCCACGATCACCAAGATTCCTGTGCTGCCGATATCCTATGCCGACGCGCAGCCGCTGCTTGCCGCGCTAACCGGCCGAGTGGCTCCGGAAGGATGGCGCGGCGGCCTCGGCATCACCTATCACGTCGGCCCCGGCCCCGCGAAAGTTCACCTCAAAGTGAAATCCAACTGGGATATCAAGCCACTCTACGACGTCATCGGGAAAATTCCTGGATCCACTTTCCCCGATGAGTGGGTGATTCGCGGCAACCATCACGACGGGTGGGTGAACGGCGCGGAGGATCCCATCTCAGGACAGGTTGCCATGCTGGAAGAAGCGCGCTCTCTCGGCGAGCTGGTCAAGTCCGGCTGGAAGCCCAAGCGCACCATCATTTATTGCGCGTGGGACGGAGAAGAGCCGGGACTCCTGGGCTCGACCGAATGGGCCGAGCAGCACTATGACGAATTGCGCGCGCACGGCGTCGCGTACATCAATTCCGACGGCAATGGCCGCGGTTATCTCGGCGTCGAAGGTTCGCACACGCTCGAAAAATTCAGTAACGATATCGCGCGCGAAATATCCGACCCGGAAACAAAGCTCACGGCGTGGAAGCGCCAGCAACTGCGGGAAATTTCCAATGCCAAGACACCGGAGCAGCGCGAAGAAATTCGCAAGCGCGCCGATTTGAGAATCCCTGCTCTCGGTTCCGGTTCAGATTACACCGCATTCCTGCAGCATGATGGCGTCGCAGCGCTCAACATCGGCTTCGGAGGCGAAGACCAGGGCGGCATCTACCATTCCATCTACGACGATTTCTACTGGTTCACGCATTTCAGCGACACGGACTTCGTATATGGCCGCGCTTTGGCGCAGACCGGCGGCACGGCCATGATGCGCCTCGCGGATGCGGATTTGCTTCCTTTCGAGTTCGGCGATTTTGCGGACACCGTGCAGACCTATTTGAAGGAGCTGAAAACTCTTTCACAAAAAATGCAGGATGACATTCGTGAACGCAACAAGGAAATCGAAGAAGGCGTTTTCAAGGCCACCGATGATCCGAAACGGCCGCTGGTACCGCCCTCCACGGAAGCGGTCCCGCCGCACTTGAATTTCGCGCCCTTCGAGAACGCCGTGGATGTGCTCACTCGCAGCGCCGCTGAATACCGCAAGGCGCTGGACCAGGCAAATGCCAACGGTGGCGCCGCGCTGGCTTCCGCTTCGCTCGCCGAGGTCAACAAAATGCTCATCGAGAGCGAGCGTAAACTCACCACCGCCGAAGGGCTTTCCAACCGGCCGTGGTTCAAGCACCAACTTTATGCTCCAGGCTTTTACACCGGCTATGGGGTCAAGACGGTGCCCGCTGTCCGCGAAGCCATTGAGCTCAAAAAGTGGAAACTAGCCGACGAAGGAATCGTTGTCGTCGCGCGCGTGCTGCAGGATGAGGCTGCGCTCATCTCTTCCGCCGCTCAGAAACTCTCAGAAGTGAAATGAACCTTGCTCGAACGCGGATGGGCGCAGGGCCTAGCCGGCGCGAGTGCCGTTCGGAACGGGCCGCTCCGGAACAGAAAGAACCGGTGTGAGGCCGTCCGCGTAGCCGATATCAAATAGCATGCCTTCGGAAATTTCGCTGGCCATTTTGCGCGGCTCGAGATTCACCACGAAGAGCGCTTGGCGTCCCTCGATCTCGCGCGGATTTTCGCGCTCTTTCTTGATGCCGGCGAGAATCGTCCGTGAATGATCGCCAAAATTCACGGTCAGCTTCATGAGTTTGTCGGAACGCGGAACATCTTCCACACGCTCTATGGTGCCGACGCGAATATCCAGCGCATCGAGTGCTTCGACGCCAACGGTGGGTTTTACAGCTGCGGGAGTGAATTCAGCCATGGCTCACCGCTTGTACTGCATCGCGTAGGCGGGCGTGGGAATCGCGGAATCGCAACGCTCATCGCGGATCGGCGCGCCCGGTGTGAGGGAAAGTGGAATCACGCCGGCCCAGACCGGCAGTGCGTAGTCCGGAGCGTCGTCTTCGGGAGGCCCCACGCGAATTTTTGCGGAAACTTCCGTGAGTGGCAGGCGCAGAATGCTGGTGGCTTTCAATTCTTTTTCGTTGGGCTGGCGCGCATCATTCCAGCGGCCGGCAAGAATTTTTTCGGTGAAGGCATGCAACGCTTCGAGTTTTTCCTCCGCCGTGTCAACGAGAAGGGCTTTGCCGAGCGCGACGACGGAGCGATAGTTCATGGAGTGATTGAAGACGGAACGGGCCAGAACGAATCCGTCGGTGAGAGTCACCGTGATGCAGACGGAAAGTCCTTCGCCAACATTTCGCAGCATGCGACTGGCAGCGGAGCCGTGGAAATAGATCGCGTCGCCGACGCGCGCGTAGAGCGTGGGAATCACGAAGGGCTGGCCATCGACAGAAAAACCGACGTGGCAGACGAATCCTTCATCGAGAATCTTGTCGATGGCTGCGCGGTCGTAGACGCCGCGATGCGATTCGCGCACGACGCGCGTGCGCTCGGTCGGCGGGGTGATTTCTTGCACGATTCACCTCATTGAGAAACGTGGCGCGAAGCCGACCGATTGGCGGTCGCTCATTTGATTTTTAGCCGGCGCCAAAGCGGCATGAGTGAGGAACAACTGCAGATATGCTATCACGCCCTGCGGAAACAGCGCGTGTTGCCTGCCGCCGGCTCGTCAAGGAAGTGCTCCCAATTTGGATGCTGCGAGAGTCTTTAGCAAAAACCAATTTTTGCACCGATTAAATGGTGCCAATAGGAACGCAGCAGGCTGCGCAAGGCTGCGCCGCTACAACGTCTGCGGAACGTATGAGAGACTAGCGGCTCGGAGAAAAAGGCCGGTCTACGGCTGCAAACAAAAATGAGCACACCAGTGATGCAGGGGACAGGGAACAAAGCATTCGACATCGCCTGGGTGAGGCAGCAGTTTCCTTCGCTGAAATTGCAGGTCAACGGGCCGCCAGCGGCGTTTTTGGATGGGCCTGCGGGGACGCAGGTGCCGAAGCAGGTGATGGACGCAGTGCAGAATTATTTCTTAACCACAAATGCGAATACCTACGGGGCATTTGCGACCAGTCGGCGAAACGACGCGATGATTACTTCGGCGCGGGCGGCGATGGCAGATTTTTTCAACTGCGATTCGAATGAGGTGGTCTTCGGCCAGAACATGACGACGATCACCTTCGCGCTGGCGCGAGCGATCGGGCGGGAATTGAAAGCCGGCGACGAGATTGTCGTGACCACCCTGGACCATGATGCCAACGTCGCGCCGTGGCGTGCGCTGGGAGAAAAAGGCGTGGTGATCCGGCAGGTGGATATTCGCGAAAGCGATTGCACGCTGGACCTGGATGATTTGAGGAGGAAGATTACGGCGAAGACCAAGCTCGTTGCCGTCGGGTATGCCTCCAACATTGTGGGGACGATCAATCCCGTCGCGGAGATTACAAAGCTGGCACACGCGGCTGGGGCGCTGATGTTCATTGACGCAGTGCACTTCGCGCCGCACGGGCTAATCGACGTGAGGGCGCTGGATTGTGATTTTCTGGCATGCTCGCCGTACAAATTCTTCGGGCCGCACATGGGAACGCTGTACGGAAAGCGCGAGCACCTGGAGAGATTCAAGCCGTACAAGGTACGGCCGGCAACGGATGTTTCTCCCGAAAGCTGGGAGACGGGAACGCAAGTGCAGGAATTGATCGCAGGAATTGCCGCGGCAGTAGATTATATTGCAGAACTGGGCCGGCACTGCGATTCGACGGCAAAGAACCGCCGCGAGGCGTTGCATGCTGCATACCGCGCGACGCATCTGTATGAAACCGGCCTGCTCACGCGGCTGGTCGCCGGATTGCAGGCGATTCCGGGGATATGCATCTTCGGCATCACTGAGGCAAAACGATTTGACGAGCGCTGCTCGACGCTGTCGTTCCGGCTGGGCGATCACAATCCAACGGAAATTGCGAAATTTCTTGGTGACCGCGGAATTTTCACCTGGGACGGGAATTTCTACGCGTTGAATCTTTCCGAGCGCCTGGGCGTAGAAAAACGCGGCGGTGTCTTGCGAGTCGGGCTGGTGCATTACAACACCGCCGAGGAAGCGGATCGGCTGCTCGCGGCGCTCCGTGAATTTGCTGCTCGGTAACAGATCTCTTGACCTCCTCTCAGGAAGAGCCAAATCACATTCGTGAATGAAGAGCTATGAGGAAACGACCGAAACCAATTGTGCTGACGGTGCTGGATGGATGGGGATTTCGCCCGGAGGGAAAGGGAAACGCGATCGCGCTGGCGCGCAAGCCCGCGTATGACCAATTGATCCAGAACTTTCCCAACACTTTAATTCATACGTCAGGGACGTTCGTCGGATTGCCCGAAGGGCAGATGGGCAACAGCGAAGTGGGGCACATGAACATGGGTGCGGGGCGCATCGTGCACATGGACATTACGCGGATCGACCTGCTAATCGCCAACAAGCAATTGCAGAACGTGCCGCTGTTTTGGCAAGCCATGGAGCGCGGCCGCGCGCGGCAATTGCATTTTGTGGGATTGCTGAGCGACGGCGGCGTGCACTCGCACATGCAACATTTGTTTGCGCTGCTGGAGATGGCCAAGCAGCAAAAAGTGGAAAAAGTGTTCGTGCACTGTTTTATGGACGGGCGCGACACACCGCCGAACGGCGGTCGGGATTACGTGCGCCAGTTGCAGCAGAAAATGCGCGAGCTGGGCGTCGGCGAGATGGCGACGCTCGTCGGGCGCTACTATGCGATGGACCGCGACAACCGCTGGGAGCGCGTGGAGCTGGCTTATCGCGCGCTGGTTCATGGCGAAGCGGAAACGCGGACGGATGATCCGATTGCGGCACTGCAGCGGAGTTATGAAGCAGGCGTGACGGATGAATTTATCAAGCCGATTGTAGTGACGAAGGAAAGCGGAGCGTCTGCCACCCCTGTGGGGCTGATCCACGACGATGACGCCGTGATCTTTTTCAACTTCCGGGCGGACCGCGCGCGGCAAATGACGTACGCGCTGGCGGCGCCGGACTTCGACAAGTTTGTTGATGCGAAGCGGCCGAAGAATCTGTTTTACGTGGCGATGACGCAGTACGACAAGAGCTGGCCTTGGCTGAAATACGTGATTGCGCCGGAAAAACTGGAACACATCCTGGCGCAGGTGTTTGCGGAGCTGCACTACAAGAATTTGCGCACGGCGGAGACGGAAAAGTACGCGCACGTAACCTATTTTTTCAATGGCGGCGTGGAGAAGCCGTTCGCCGGAGAAGAGCGGATTCTGGTGCCGTCGCCGAAGGTGGCGACGTACGATTTGAAGCCCGAAATGTCCGCGGCGGGAATTACGGACACGGTAGTGAAAGCGATCGAGAAGGGCGAGTTCGACGCCATCATCATGAATTACGCAAATGCGGACATGGTGGGGCATTCGGGAAAACTGGAGGCGGCCATCAGGGCGGTGGAAGCAGTGGACGCAGGACTGGCACGAATTTATCAGGCGCTGAAGCCGCACGGTGGCGTGTGGATTATCACCGCGGATCACGGGAATGCGGAGACGATGATCGATCCGGTGACCGGCGGCCCGCACACGTACCACACGACGAATCCGGTGCCGCTTATTCTGGTGAGTGATGATGACAAGTTGCGCTTGAAGCCGGGCGGATCGCTGCGGGACATCGCGCCGACAATGCTGAGCGCGCTGGGGCAGCCGCGGGCTGCGGATATGACAGGCACGGATTTGCGCATCATTTCATAGCCTGACCATGAGCCGTACAACACCTGCAGCAACAAAACTTGTGATTTGCGTTTGGCACCCGTTTACGGAGTGGCGCCCGAAGCCGGGGATGGCGGAGGCCATTCGAAAGCGGTGGCCGGAGATGCGCGTGCTGCATTTGCCGAATTACGATGGATTACCGGAGGAGCTGCCGGATACGGATATTTTTGTCGGGTACTCGCTGCGCGCCGAGCAATTGAAGGAGGGGAAGAAGCTGAAGTGGATTCACTCGACGGCGGCGGGCGTGGCGCAATTGATGTATCCGGAGCTGCGAGATTCGGGAATCATGGTGACGAACCCGAGTGGAATTTTCTCCGTGCCGATGGCGGAGCACACGATGGGATTGCTGCTGGCGCTGGCGCGGAATTTTCCTGATTCGGTGCGGGGGCAGGACCGGGGACGATGGGCTCAGCAGGAGATTTGGGACAAGCCGCAGCACTTGACGGAGCTGAACGGGAAGGTGCTGCTGATCGTGGGCTACGGCTCGATCGGGCGAGAAGTGGCGAAGCGGGCGAAGGCGTTTGAGATGCGCGTATGGGGTGTGAGGCGGTCGGGCGCGGGCGAACGGGCACACGCGGAAAAGATTTTTTCCGCGACGCAACTGCGGGAAGCATTGCCGGGCGCGGATTACGTGTTGATTTGCGCGCCCGAGACGGCGGAAACGAAACACCTCATTGGAGCGGCTGAAATCGCAAGGATGAAGCGCGGAGCGCGACTGATTAATGTCGGGCGCGGGTCACTCTTGGATGAAGCAGCGCTCGTTCAAGCGCTGGAAAGTGGCGCGCTGGGGGGCGCGGCGCTGGACGTGGCGCAGACGGAGCCGCCGCCGGCGGAGAGTTCGTTATGGAAGGCGCCGAATTTATTCATCACGCCGCACACCAGCGGGGTGAGCGACCGGCTCTGGGATCGCCAGGCGGCGATCCTGATGGAATTGCTTGAGAGATGGTTTGACGGGCGGGAAATGTTTTACCGCGTGGATTTTGCGCGAGGCTACTGAAGTACTACTTAGTTCCTAGTATTTAGCTCTTAGTAAAAATATGGGTCATGGCTTCCACTTGTGAAGCACGCTTCGATCCAGCAAGAACTTGCGGACTAAAACTAACAACTAACAACTGAAAACTGGTTTCAGTCGCCAACGCCGCCTTTGGGGGCTTGATAGCCTTCGCGGGCGTAGACCTGGAATTTCTGCTTCTTGCCTTTTTGGTCCAGAACGGTGAGCGGACCGCCATCGGGCGCGACCAGCTCTACCTTGAGCTTGTGAAATTTTCCGTCTTTCGCGCCGGCCGTCGGAGAGTAGGAGAGACTGTACTGGTGGCGGAGGAATGCGGCGACGTTGCGAAACACGTCCGGCATTTCACCTTCGAATTGAGGGAACCAAGCGAACCCTCCGGTTTCCTGAGAAAAAGTCTTGAGCTGGTTTTCCGCCTGCAGAAAATTCATGCGAGCCATGTTGCCCATTCCACCGCGCGAATCTGCAAAATTCTGAAAGACACGGCCAAGACCAACACAAAAAATAGTCACATCGCTTTGGCGGAGCTGTTTCATGGTTTGATCGAGCGTGTGTTTGGAAAAAGTGTCCACGCCGCTGGCCAACACCACAATGGACTTCTTACCCTTCACGTCCTTCAAGCGATCCACGGTCTCGAGAAGAGCATCGAAAATGTTCGATTCACTGAACCCAGGGAAGTAAAGGTGATAGATGCCATTGAGAACTTCATCTTTATTCTGCGTAAAATCCACCTCGATGCGCGTTTTCATATCAAAGGTTTCGAGCGCGATCCAGTCCTTCTGCTGCAGATTGGGAAATAAGGATTGCGACCAATATTTTGACAAATAAGTAAAAATGCCGCCCCAGCGGTCGTTGCTGAACTCCAGGAGGAGGACCATGGTGATCGGAGCGTCGGTGGGGGCGAAGTTGGTGATGGTTTGCGGCACACCATCGTCGAGGATGCGGAAGTTTTCTTTCTTGAGGCCAGGGATGATGTCGCCGTGCTGCGTGGTGGCGACGACATCTAGCGTGACGATGGGAACGTCGACGGCAATGGTGACGCCGGCCTGCGGAGGCTGCTGCGCCGTAGTTGGTGCAGTAGGCGGAGCCGGGTTCTGCTGCTGCTGCGGGGAACCGCCCTGGGGGCCGGTGGAGGCCTGGGCAAAGACAGAATTCTCAGCCAGCGGCAAGACCAGAGCGGTCGCCAGAACTGCCAGCAGAACTACGGAAAGAATGGCCTTCATCATGTACTCCTCGATTGCGCTCAAAAATTCCAAACTGGCGATGATTCCTGCCTGCGGGGCGACGTGGTTGCCAAGAAGCGGTTGAATTTAAGCAACGCAACGCCAATGCCGAGACCAAGCGCCCACACCTGCATGTTAGTATGAAGCACATTTAAGGCAAAACGTTTACTGAGGCGGCTGTGTTGCGGCAACCGTAACCAGGAGGATAGATTCGTGAACTCGAATCGCATGGTCCAGAGGATGGTGGGAGCGGCGGCGTTGGCGATGGCCGCAAGTATTCCGGTTGCCGCGCAGGTTTCGCCAGCGGCGCCACGGGGAATGCCGATGAATCCGTCGCCGATCGGGGATACCTCGACAATTGCGAAGGAAGCGCAAAGCTGGCTGGCGGACCTCATTAAGATCAACACGACGAATCCGCCGGGAAACGAGCAACTCGCAGCTATGTACATCGCGGCGGTTTTGCAGAAGGAGGGAATCAAGGCGGAAATTCTGGATTTAACGCCGGGGCGCAGCGCGCTGGTGGCGCGACTGAAAAGCACGGCGATGGCTGATCCTTCGAAAGCGCTGCTGCTGGTGGCGCACATGGATGTGGTGGGGGTGGAGAAGCCGAAGTGGACCGTCGATCCGTTCGCGGCGGTCGAAAAGGACGGATACCTATACGGTCGCGGCGCGATCGACGACAAGGGGATGCTGGCGGCGAATCTGGCGGCGTTCATCGCGCTGAAGCGCACGAACCCGCGGTTGAATCGCGACGTAATCTTCCTGGCGACAGCGGATGAAGAAGAGTTTGGTGACGCGAGCGTCAAGATTCTGATCGCGAAACACTGGGACAAGTTTGCGGCCGGGTTCGCGCTGAATGAGGGCGGCGAGGTTTTGCTGAAGAA
>WNGJ01014524.1_pt1 | contig 12913 bp, 11 predicted proteins | sample 5400611 | NCBI WGS metagenome assembly WNGJ01 (sample SAMN13153375, study PRJNA577476) | soil metagenome | isolation source: 40 cm soil or saprolite under Garry oak tree replicate 1 | place: USA:California | collected 2016-06-15
GCCAGAAAAAACGTTCAGGGACGGGATCAGGCTGCTGCTGTCGATGTCTTAGTCGTCTTGGACGGAGAGCGTCTGTCCGCAGTGTCTCAACACGACCAGAATTGTCGCCAGTCTGCTGGTAGGGGCGGTGGGGATCGAAGGGACTATCTAATAAATAAGGTCTGTGTCCTCTGGGCGTTGCAGTTACCCACCCTGGCCAACCGGAACAAACGGAACAAAGCGTCGAATGGATCACGTCCGAAGCATGGGAAGGCGTCACTTTTGCCTGTTACTCGTGGGTGCGCTAGAGAGCGCGATGCAGCTACAGTACAACGAGCGTCACGCGGGTGGAATAGTTGGTGGATTCGGCCTGGCCGTTGATAGCCATCACACCACCAAGTTGGGGTACCCACGTGCTGTGAAGGCGCCTTATCAAGTGGGACCCAGGGTGACCTGTTGAACGAACTTTGTGTTACTGCTGAGATGGGCATATCTCGCCAGGAATCCGGTCGGTGCAAATTCCGCTGGAAGAGTCTCTCTAATCAGGGGGCAGTTCGATGTTACCTCAGCTCCTAGAAATGGTACCGAACCGATAACTGAATCAGTCTCGCTGGGAGCGCGGAATTTGCGCGTCCGAAGAACGGCGAGGTCTGAACTCCCACGAAATTATTGAAATTCGTCCGATTCAAGACGTTGAACGCATCCACGTTGAATTCGAGATTTCTGGAAGTGCGTTCGCGGTTAGCGGGTCGGGGAAAACGGAACGATTTGCCGAAGCGCAAATCCAACTGCAGAAGATCCGGGCCCTGCCCCGTGTCCCGTCCCACGTTGGCCGGACGATCGGTAGCCACGCTGTCGTGGTTGTCGTCGGCCCCGGTTTTAATGTTGAAAGGCGGGGCAGTGGACACTGCCAGAACTGCACCAAAGCGGAAGCCCGCGGGCAAGTTGAGCGTGCCGAAGAAACTGAAGCGGTGTCGCCGGTCAAAATCCGCACGGCCTCTCTCCGGCCGCAGGTCATAATTGTTTGCCGGCAAGGAAAAGACTCCCGAGGCATCGTTGATGGTGTGCGAAAACGTGTACTGGGCCATCCCGTGAAAGCGTTTGCCGATCTGCCCGCGAAAAGAAACGTTGAGAGCATTTCCGCGCAGCGTCGCGGAGGACTCGGCTTGATCAATGTTGGTGAAATTGGGATCAGGCTGTAGACCTGTCAGCGGCAGTGGCGCGTTGACGTTACGTGAGCGGAACAGGTGCACCCCGCGCGAGGTTTGCCCCTCCACGGTAAGCTGAGCCCCCTTCCAGAGTTGCTGTTCGATACCCAGACTTGCGTCCAGGAGATAGGGTGCCCGCGTGCCTGGAGAAACGCGGAAGAAACTGGGAGGCGGATTCGCTCCTGTCGCGAATGGATCCGGGTAAGGAGGATCGAGAATCACCACTTCCTGCATCCGGAGGCCCTGGAAAAGCATCGCGCGGTCGATGACAGACCCAGGCAAGCGGTCGTAGAAAATGCCTGCCCCGGCGCGAAACACGGTCTTCTGTTTGCCTGGAGCGAACGCCAAAGAGATCCGGGGAGCAAAATCTTTGCGATCATCGAGCGTGGACTGCCAGTCATATCGCACGCCCAGGAGCAGGCTGAACTCCGGCCGAGGCCGGAGTTCAGCCTGGAAGAAGCCATTCGCTTCGTATTCGACGAAGGAGGTGTTCGGCTGTCCCTGGCTCATGCCGAACACATAGGGCGTTTGATTGTTGAAATCAGCGAGGCTGGCGAATTCAAAGGTTCCTGCAAAATTGGACGCGTCAAAAATGTTTAGGATTTTTGCGCGAGACGTCCCACCAAAACGAAAGGTGTGCATTCCGCGAGAGTAGCTTACTGTGTCGTCCAGCTCTGCAACTGTCTCACGATCTCTGCGAAATGTTGAGGATGGCCCTCCAGTGAACGCTCCGTTGACCACAATTTTGGGCCTGTCAGCCGGGGCGCCTGCACTCTGAGTTTTTCGTTTAGCTAGGAGACGCAGGACATTCAGCAAATTTCCCGAAACGAGGGCCTGATCCGATATCTCAACCCGATGAAGGTGTTCCTGGTCCCCGTTTCCCTGCTCGGGAAGAAAAAGACCGCTCACGCCTTGATTGCGACCGTTTTGCAAATTGAATGTGTAAAGCACTGTGATCGTGTGAACTTTGCTCGGATAAATGTCGAGGCGCCCCAGGAGATTCGTGCGGTCCTGGTGCGTTGGAACGTTCTTGACGACCTGGCCGGCAGGGGTGAAAGCATTCACTACCATTTCTCTATCATCTTCCAGGTGCGAACCGCTCAAAAAGAAAGTGGCGGCTCTCCCAGTCAAGGGGCCGCTCAGACCTCCTTCCCACAGCCGCCGGTCCAGGCCGGGTTTCTCTTGAGCGAAGAAGTTGCGCGCATCCATCGCAGAATTGTGCGCATAGTAAGAAATGCCGCCGTGGAAATATTTGCGGGAGGGCTGCCTTGTCGTGACTTCAATGCGCGACTTGCCCGGCCGCCGGAATTCCGCCGAATAAGGGTTCTGGTTAACAGCGACATCCTTGATGGACCAGGTGGGGGTGTCCAATTCGTTGACCTCGACTCCGTCAACGACGAGAGACACTCCTTCCGCTCCCAGAGTTCCCGGAGAGAGAAAATTGCCCAGGAGGGGCACAATGTCCTGGCTTTCCGATGGAAGCTCCCGAATGAACTGATCATTGACTTTCACTGCGTCCGCATTATCTTCGGGCCGGACACGGTCTTGAGTTCCCATCACAGTAATTTGCTGTTCCTCGGGAGCAATTTTCATTTTGACGGTGATTTCTAGGGATTCCGCTCCGATGGTGACATCCTTGACGTAAGCCCGAAACTCTTCTGCCTGGACGTTCAATGTGTAATCGCCCGGGAGAACATTTTCGAAGAGGAAGCGGCCGTTGCTATCGGATGTTGCTGTGCGATTTTCGCCCGTCGCCTTGTTGATTAAAATGAGCCTCGCTCCGGGCACGGCGGCCTTGCTCGGGTCTTCCACCACGCCTCTTAAATCTGTGGCAGCCTGCGCTGCTGCCTGATGAGCGAAAAATATCAACCCCAATATCAGGGTGAGGAGGTGATGAACCCGACCAGATTCGACAACGGACCGAAAGCGTTTGAACATCATTTCTCCCGAGAAAATTGCTGGGCTTCCGCCAGTAGAGTGTCCGTCATCTCCTGCCAATTGGCCGGCCGTGTGACCAAGGCCACGATCTGGGCCAATTTCAGATATGCGAGTGCAAGATAAAGTTCCAAGCGTCCGAGCGATTGATTCCGCGCACACCGGTGATAGGCGGCCAAGAAGCGCTCCGCCAGTGCATTGAAGCGATGCGGTGAGCCGGAATGCAGCAGCCCGAGATATCCAATGTGGGCCATAAAATGAGCCACATCGAAGAGTGGATCGTACTGGCGGAATTCATCGAAATCCAATCCGGTGAAGCGATTCTCATCCACGAGCAGATGATCGGGGGAGAAGTCATGGTGCGTAGGGCCGCGTAGGAGTTGCCCAGTTATGATGTTCAGGCGACTTTCAATTCGCGCCAGAACAGCCGCAAAGGACAAAGCCGCGTTGGGCGAGGCTTGGTCGAGGGCCTGTTGGCGAACACGTAGTGTGCCAAGGTGATCCCGCAAAGCGTAGTAACGACCGCCGGTGGCTTTGCAGCCATGCAGCTTCGCCAACCATTCAGCTGCGCCTTCCAGGGCCCCCCCGAGATCTGATTGGGCCAGAATGAGATTTCTAAGCAGCTCGCCTTGGGAATGATCCAAGAGAAGAAGTTGCCAGCGTGGATCGTAGGCAAGGGGCTCAGTCACAGTGAGCCGCCCGTCTGCAAAACCGTGATCCCGCAATTCCCGGAGCGTGTCATAGGCTTTCTTGCCTTGATCGTTTCCATAAACCTTGCCTATCAGCTTCCGGCATTCGGCCCCGCCGCTTTCTTTGGACTCAACACTAAGCTCCAATGCCAGGATGCAGCGCTTGCCGGGTACATATCGGCGAAGGTTCACGCGGCAGTCTAGAATTAGCCGATTCGCACCCAGCCAATGTGTCAACAAAGAGGAGAGAAGTCCCACAACCTCGGCCGGCCGGCTCAAAAGGCTCAAACCCGGAAGGGCCGGATCGGTCGGAGCTCCCTCAAATACGCCAGTCGTATGTTTCGTTGCCTCCAAGGTCATTTTCCGACTCAGGCCGTCCTTGATGGGGTGTCGGCACGAAACGTGGCAGCCTGTCCGCGAAACTGAACTTCGTAGAGCTCGGCGTATCGTCCCTCGGCGGCGAGCAGCTGCTGGTGGGTCCCCGTTTCAACAATCCTACCCCCTTCGAGGACGAGTATGACGTCGCAGCGGCTCACTGTGGACAGGCGGTGCGCAATAATGATGGCAGTGCGCCCGGCGATTAGGCGCGCCAGACCTTCCATCACTAAAGCCTCAGAAGTGGCATCGAGACCGGTTGTGGGCTCGTCGAGCAAAATGATGGGTGCGTTGCGAATCATCGCTCTGGCGATGGCGAGCCGCTGCCGCTGTCCGCCCGAGAGCGTCGCTCCGCGCTCGCTGCCGCTGTCCGCCCGAGAGCGTCGCTCCGCGCTCGCCGATCAGCGTTTCGTAGCCTTCGGGCAATTTCCCGATGAACTCCTGCGCGTTAGCTGCCAATGCCGCAGCGACGATCTCATCCATCGTGGTCTCTGGCCGACCATAGGCGATGTTGTCGCGTACCGTCCCATAGAACAGGACCGTTTCCTGCAAGACGAGGCTCATCTGACCGCGAAGAGATGGCAGCGTGTAGCTGCGGATGTCGCGGCCATCAATTCGTATGGAACCTCGATCCGGATCGTGAAAGCGCGGGATCAGGCTGAGAAGCGTTGTCTTCCCTGCGCCGGTTGAACCCACAACGCCTAGAACCTGCCCCGGCTCGGCTCTGAGACAGATGTCATTCAAGACGGGCTTGTCGGATCGGAATGCGTACGCAACGTGATCGAATTCGATCTTGCCCTTAAATGACGGCGCGACCTTGGCGCCAGGTAAATCCTGCACCGCTCGCTCAGTTTCAAGGAGGCCGAAGATGCGTTCCAAGCCCACCTGTGCCCGATTCAAAATATCCGATTGCTTAGAAAGCTCCCGCATTGGCCTGTAGAGGCGGCTAAGATAAGCGAGCAGTACGAGAAGGGAACCCGGCATCAAATGGCCCAACAGAACCTGACGAACTCCGTACCAAAGTACCAGCGCCGTTGCCGACGCAACGACAAGTTCCACCAGCGATTTCAGTTTGGCCTGCAGCGTGCGTGCCTGAATCCCCGCCGAGATTCGCCCGAGGTTCTCGCGCTCGAAGCGGGCCTGCTCGTAATCTTCGCGCGTAAATGCCTGCACGACGCGAATCGAGGAGAGTACCTCCTGTGCGATCGAGGCAACTTTTCCCTCACGCCGCCGGACATCGCGCGAGGCCTGTTTCACGCGCCGAGTAAACCGGTACACGAGGACGAACAATACTGGAGCGACGCTCAGAGCGATCAGGGCGAATCGCCAATCCATCGCAACTATGATGAGGATCATGCTGCTGAGAGCAACACTGTTGACCAAGAGTCCCAGCAAAGCCGACTCGATCAGTTCTCGGGCCACATTGATGTCACCAGTCAGGGTGCTCATCAGGTCCCCCAGCCGCTGCTCGTTGTGGTAGGAGAGCGAGAGGCCTTGAATGTGCCAATAAAGGTGGCGACGCACGTCGTGCATGACCCAGTGGCCGATGCGCGGCATCAAATAGTCCTGAACGAATGAAGCCACTGCTCCCAGACAGGCGATTGCCAGCACCGATGACAAAGCAAAGTACAAGACTCCCATGTCACTCGTCCCGAAAACGGGAGCAACGTACCGCGCGACGCCGTGAGGGAGAGGCTGCTTCCTCAGAATGTTGTCGATGACGAACTTGAGCGGCCAGGGTTGCAAGAGGTCTGCAACGATTTCTCCAAAGGCTGCCAGAAGAGCGGCGGCAAGGTAGAAACGATAGGGTTTAAGGAACCGAGCCAGCTTCAGTAGGATTCGCATGTTCTCGTAAGCCGTCTTCTTAATCCAAAACCATCTGCCAGTGTTAAGCGATGTTGCTGGGCTTTTTCAAAACAATCTTCCAGGAGGCATGCCGCTTCTTCGTTCGTTTCGCAGCGTAACAACGATATTTCTTATCGATAAGATGGAAATCGCAAAAGAGAGTTGTGATTTCCTTCTCCGTAGAAAAGTGGACCGGCACTCCCTTCCCGGGTCGCAAAAAAGTGTTCTTTTCGATCTCTACGCCCTGGCCGTAAAGCCACCCTTCGGACGATTTCAAGGTGACGAAGAAATAGCCTCCCGGCCGGAGCTTGCGGTGGACGGTCTGCACCAGATCTTTCATTCCTCCAAACGTCGTGTGGTAAATGACGTTGTACGCGATCACCAAATCGAAGAAACCGTCCGGATAAGGAATCTCAGTCATGTCCTTCTGGATAACGATTCCGGTTAGTTCCTCTCGGCGAAGCCACTCCTGGCAGTATTGAACAGCGGGCTTGGAGAAGTCAGACGCGTGAACCTCATACCCTTCTCTGGCGAGAAGAAGGACATGCCTTCCCACTCCGCATCCCAGGTCAAACGCCTTAGTGAAGCCGTGAACCTTCAACGTTCGGGCTAGCTGCACAACCATTTCATCTGGCTTCAGCCACTTTTCGATTGTCTTCGTCTCTGTCCACTGCTCATCCCAAGTCACGACGCATATCCTCTGGCCCAGGGCCATTGAGAGGTCACCAGGGCTCTCAGCCAATGTGGGAGTTGCAACATGAGTTCAATTCCAAGCCCCTCTCTCTTTTCCGTTTTGAAATTTCGCGCGAAGGCCCTCGATCAAGTCAAAAGTCCGCTCCAGAACAACAAGAGAAGCCAAGTCCCTTTTCAGTAGCCGCGCCAAGTAGTGAATCTCAGCGCCGATGCGGTACCAGAGCAGCTTCTTGCGATTCAACGTCTGCCCTCCTGCTTGCTCGTAGCCATTCAAATACGCGGCATAAGCCTCTTCGAGTCGACTGTGATCTTTGATGTCCGCGTCCAAGAACCAATCGCGAAACAAGGGGACATCGTACTTTAAGAACGCAAGGAACCTGGCGATTTCCAAGTAAGGATCGGCCCGCATGCAGCGATCAAAATCAACAACGGACCAGGACCCGGCCTCATTCAGCACCTGACGACAGCTAAAATCGCCATGGCAGAAAGTAAATTCCGCGGCTTCCGCGGGAGGACAATGTGAGACTACGAAATCGCGGAGGCGATCGAGAAACTGCTCCTGTTCCGGTTGAAAAAGCTTGATCCATTCAATGGCAGCCCATAGATTTTCTAGGAAGACCCTGAGATTCCACTCAGGGGCTTCAACTGGCAGCCGGTGGAGGTGTTGATGAATCTCGCCGGCGCTGTAGAGCAAATCAACAAAGTTGTCCTCGGCGATTTGGACGGTCAAATCTTTGCCCGGCTTGGCCTCCTGAATGAAAAGACCCTCAGTCTCTTCGATCGCCAATGGCGATGGCACCGAAAAACAAGACTGTGAACGGGTGGATGCAGCGGAGACTCGGGCAAGCCTTTCATACGCTTTCTTTATCTCGGATCGGCGCGCAAATTTGCCAATGACAGGCTGGCCCGCCGGTCCGAGCGCTCGAAAGGTCAGGCGCCGGCCGGGGATATATCGGAGGATATCTGTCTTCGAACCAGCTTCTCGTCCGCTCACAAGAAGTGATTTCCTCTGGAAGAAGCAGCCGATGGCCTTGAGACGGGGATCCTCAGGAAACATGAAGCATTCGATTCCGCCTGATTGCGTGGAATAAATGAGAGTCAGCGCGCGAAAACAGGAAGCGCTGAATTCCTCGTGGATCTGCCGTGACCAACAAATTCTTTTCAATTCCCAGCGTTGATCTGGTGCAAAACGGGCGTTTAGCGACGCGTAAACTTGACCATCGTGGTTGTCGCTGGTGTTTTCCTGCATTTCACTCCGGAAGCGGTCATCGGCCAGTAAGCTCCTGAAACGACAGATGTGCGGAAAAAAAGGGTGCCGTGGCCCGATCGCAGAAAAGGATTTCGCTATCTCTAGCAAGAGATCATTCCCCTCGTTCCAGAATTCGTAGGCCTTCGTCGAGCATGGCCCCTAGTTTTTCCTCCCAATCCGCTACGCGATGATAGAGGTTATATTTTGCAAGCTGGAGGCAGGCTGCCGCTTGGTGAAACGGAAGCCGCGATTCGACGCTCGCACACCCGCTGGCCAAGTATGCTTTCTTGAATGTCTCGGCCGCTGAATCTCGTAAGCGGATTGAGCCAAGCCTCCCCAAGGCAAGCCGCCGCAGTGCCACAATGAAGTTGGCCACATCCCGGGCAGGCTCCCCGACGCCATAAGCGTCCCAATCAATAGCCACGGTCCGATCTTTGGCGAGGATCACTTGGGCCGGACTGTAACTCCCATGGCTCGCATGCTTCTCCACGCCACCCTGACCTAAGGGGGAATCTTCTAGCCGCTCGAGAAGCCGCCTGCTTTTGTCGGCGAAAGATTGGCCAAGTCTGGCAATCCTGCGAGACCATCGCTCCAAACAAGCCATTTGAACGCCAGGCTCGCGAACCGGCCCGATCCTCGGAGCCACAACGTGGAAGTGCGCCAGCCACCGCGCGCACATCTCACTTGCTTCGATGTGGGCGCGTTCATCCGCGGTCAAGAAAAATTCGCTTGCGACCCGACCCGCTACTTTCTCTTGCAACAAAAGCTGCAGCGGCTGGAGATAAGCGACTGGCTGCGGAATGGACAACTCCGCATGCTTTTCAAACCCGGCACCTTGGATTGCCAGCATTGCGCGATACACGTCAGAGCGATCAGTGGCATAGACTTTGCCCACGAGGTCGTAGCAACTGCCGTCCGTTTGCAAGCGGATGGCCACCGTGCAGCGCCTGCCAGAATGCAGCTTCAGCACGCTCACTTGCACCTGGTCGAGCCGCCTCCATTCCCACCCAGGCAAGGAAAACTTTTCCAAATTTCTGAGCAACTGCGCCGGATCGAGCACGGTCGGGAGGCTTGAAATCTCTGGACGCGGAGCGGGTTGATGGAGGAATTCAGGCAACGCCTCTCTCCTCCCGCAAAAAGAGTTGCTGGTCCGCCCCGACCAAAGCCTCGGCCCAAGCGACTACCTGGGCAGCATTCTTACTCCAGGTGTAACCCCGGCTGGTTATGCTAGCCTGTTTCCCAAGAGCCAGTCGCAGTCGGGAATCCTGGCGCAATCGCCGAATGCAACGAACCAGGTCTTCAACGTCTCCGGGCTTGAACAAAAGACCACTCTCACCATCCACGATGATTTCGGCGACCTGCCCTAACCGGCTGGCCACAATGGCTCGGCCGGCGGCCATATATTCGAAGAGTTTCAGCGGGGAAAAGTAGAATTCGCTTAAGTCTGGATACGGCGCAACAGCAACATCCATCGCGGCTAAGTAAAGTGGGACTTCCTGGTGCGCAACCTTGCCCGCCAAGGTTACTGCATGCTGGAGGGTTGCTTGACGAATCTTCTGCTGCAACGATTCGCGCAAGGGGCCGTCTCCGACCAGGAGCAAATGCATGTCAGGTTCCACTTGGTGCAAACGCTGAAAGGCCTCCATGAGAAGATCCACTCCATGCCATTGCTTGAACGTTCCCAAGAAACCGACGACAAAACGGCCGCCCAAGTGAAATCGCTTCCGCACGGGTTCTCCATCTAGATCGGCGCGGAACAGGTTGGTATCCACCGCGTTCGGCAGTATGTGGATGCGTCCGGCCCCCACTCCAGCTTCGTGCAAGTGGCGGCGAAGCAAGTCTGAAACCGCAATGACAAGATCGGCACCACGCCAGATCATCCTCTCGGTCCGCTCTGCCATGGAGGAGAAGGTAAGTCCTCGATACTCCTTTTGCTCGTAGGCAAGAGGTGCGTTCACCTCAAGAACCAGCGGAACAGAATACTTTCTCGCCAGCCGGAGCCCCGTCATGCCCCAAAGGCTGTAGCGTTCGTAGATAAAGTGCGGTCGGAGCGCCTGAACAGCACGCGCGGCAAACCGGTAGGAGGTGAGATTGTGCAGGCATCGAACGATATCCGGATGGTGACGCCCGGTCTGGCCTGCGAGGCGATTGGCAGCGCGGATGCTGCGCGCCAGAGCACGATTCCAGGCGGCAAGCTGCAAGGCGCGCAAGTCCCCGCTTACGTTGGCTGCACCCGCACTTTCGTTCGTCTCTGCAGGGCAGACCACCGTCGCTTCATGGCCCAGATCCCGGAGGGCGCTCACGAAAGCGCGGATGTGAATCGAGCCTCCGCCCTGGCCCGCCAGGTCGATACCGGGATCGGTGCAGAGGTAAAGGATTTTCATCGGCTCACTCCCTGCTGAAAAAGCGCTTGCAACCGTTTTGCGCTTCGACCAATCGAAAAGCGCTCCTCTATCTTTGCGCGAGCAGCCCGGGTCAGCTTTTCCCTTAGTTCTGGCGCGTTCAAAAGCTCGTCGAGAGCATCAGCCAATCGCGAAGGATTGTTCGGTGGAACAAGAAGGCCGTCCTTGCCCGATTCGATCAGCTCAGGAATGCCTGATACGGAAGTTGAGACCACGGGCGTTCCGCTGGCCATGGCCTCCATCAATACCGTTGGGATGCCATCCCGGTCGCCCTTGCCGCTGATTATGCACGGAAGTGCGAAGACAGTAGCGCGGCGAAAAGATTCGCGAACCACTTCCTGCGGCTGTGCACCAAGAAACCTAACCCGCTCTTGTAGACGAAGGCGCTTTGTTTGGGTTTGCAGCAAGTCCTCCCACGGACCGGCTCCAATGATCTCCACGTGAAAGCGCCGCCCTCGCTGGCGAAGGATCTCGCATGCTAGCAGAAGGTCGCAGAAACCTTTCTTCTCGATTAGCCTCCCTATGGAGAGAATCATGGGCGGCCCCGGTTGCGAAGCGCCCGGCGGCGGGAAACTGAAATTTCGCAGATCCAGCCCGTTATAGATGCAGCGCACCTTGCCATTGGCCCCCGGGCTGATTTCGGTAGTAAGGTATCGGCGGTTGTATTCGCTCACGGTGACAACCGCATCGGCGAATTTCATCTCGGCGCGAATAAGCTTGGGCTTTTGGTCCACGTAAATGTCGCGAGCGTGCGCGGTGAAGGAATACGGAATGTCGGTCAGCCAGTGCGTGAACATGGCCACGAGCGCGGGAGCCGTAGCGAAATGCGCATGGAGACGCCCTACTGGTTCGGCGCGGAGAAGCTCCGCTAAATAGGCTGCCCTGAGAAAGTGCTTGATCACGCCCCAGCGAAAATAGCCCGCCGCTCGACTCAGGCACCGAAAGTAGTGCCGGGGTCGCTGACGGGCTAGGCGATAGTTGGCGTAAATGACCGACCTCCACCGTCGTCGGAACGACAAATAGCTCACGCGCGCACGCACTCGCGCAACATCACCGTGAATCGGTTCGCCACTGGGGGTTTTGACCGAAAAGATGCGGAGCGGGACGCCCGAGCGCTCGAGCGCCAACACTTCGTTTAACACAAAAGTTTGCGATAGCCGGGGCCAAGTGGTGACGATGTATCCGACCATCGGATCTTTTTCAGACACGGCAAGCCATCGCCTTCCTGGATATGAACTCCGCCAGACACTCCGCGGCTTTGATTCCTCCATTTGTGTCGAAATCCTGGTCAAGAGCGGGGTAGTCCGTGCGTTGCAGGTCTTTCGTAATTCTCTCTGCAAGTCTCTCGGGTGAGAGTTCCTCCGGATACGCCGTGTCAATCAAACCCCTCTCATGGAACAGCCCGGCGCGCAGCTTTTGTTCGGCGCTTGGTCCGACGCGAGGAATCGTCAGAACTTTCTTCTTCCATTTCAAGGCCTCGGCCAAAGTGTTATAACCTGCCATACACACGGCCAAATCCGACGCAGCAATGGCGCTCAAACTATCATCCAAATACTGGACCAGCCGGACTGGGAGGTTTTGAGTAGCTGCCGCGAGCTCCTCGTATAGATCTGGTGGCGCATTCACGCCGGTAGCCATGACCGTCATGAAATCGGCTCGAGGACCCAGAAAACGGATGGCTTGCAAATATGTCCGCATCACCAAATGACCATCGGCACCGCCGCCGGCGGAAACAACGACGAATTTCTTCTCGGAGGGAACCCCGAGGGATTGCCGCACCTTCTGAGCAGGTTGGAGCGGCCCCTGACTGGCAACGTACCCGCAGTAATGGGTTCCATGACGCGGCGCGGGAAGGCAATATGTTTTCTCAGTATCGAAAATTTCGCGTTTCCCGTAAATCAGAATGCCGTCATAGTATTGGGTGATCGCCTCGTAGGCCCTGTCCTGTGTCCAGACACGTCTGATGACGTCCTGGGCGTCCAAAATGTCTCGTAATCCGAGAATCAGGGCGCAATTGGGGTATGCCTTCTTCAGAGTCCTCAGCGCAGGAAGCAACTCTCCTTGAGCTCCGCCGGGCATGTGATCCACCAGAACCAAGTCCGGCTGATACTTAAGGAGCCCTTCATGCAAAAGAGCCACGCGCAAGGGTTGTACGTCCATGATGGGCAGATGCAAGCGCGAGGCTTCCCACTGGCCGGCGGTGACTTTTCTGATGGAAGGCAGCTTGACGTGATCCATGCCCTCGGGGAGTTGGAAGAAAGGCGCCACCGGCGAATCGGCGAACAGCAGCATCTTGCTACCTGGCACCTTTTCGAGGAAGTGACCGCCGATGGTGATTGTCCTTCTCAGGTGGCCGAGACCAAGACTGTCCTGAGAATAGACAGCTACCCGTGGACCGTTTGCATGACCCATGGACACTCCGCGTCCTGCGCGCGGAATCCGCGCGCGCGCTGCGTCTCCTTAAGTGGGCCGATTGCTTAGGGCTGGAGAGAAGCTTACGGGCCCTCGTCAGGGAACAAGGGCTCTCATAACCGCTGG
>WNGJ01009974.1_pt1 | contig 12911 bp, 11 predicted proteins | sample 5400611 | NCBI WGS metagenome assembly WNGJ01 (sample SAMN13153375, study PRJNA577476) | soil metagenome | isolation source: 40 cm soil or saprolite under Garry oak tree replicate 1 | place: USA:California | collected 2016-06-15
CCAGGGAGACAACGACGAGATCTCCGGCATCCAGCTCGTCCTTTCGTCGACCGGCCGGACTGACCAGGATCCGATCCTCACCGAGCCGGGTCGAGAGGTTGCCCTCCGTCGCGACGACCAGCCCAGCGGCGCGAAGGCGGCGACCCGCCTGGACCAGGGCATTCCGCTGGGAAAACTCGTCCACGCCTCCATTCTGCTCGTGCCCGGCAGGCCGCCGAAGGTCAGCTCGTCATGCAGCCTTGGGCAGCCGCAACGTCTTGACCTCCGAAGGCACGACGGGTGCTAGCTCGAAACGCACCGAGCAGTGGTCGCAGCGGACTCCTTCGTCCAAATCGACTTCGTCGACGAGGATCGTGGCGTCGCACCAGGGGCAATCCAGAGCTGTGAACATCGTTCGTACCTCCATGTCGGTCTCGCTGGAGCGACCATCGCCCATCGTCGTGCCACGTTGCGTGTCACAGCCCGGGCGAAACGTCTGGCACCATGGTGGCGATGACCATTTCCACGGCCCAGGCGCACGCGCCGAAGACCGCCTCGCCCTTGCCGGCGCCGGCGATCGAGACTCACGATCTCGCCAAGCGGTACGGCGACACGGTCGCACTCGCCGGATTGACGATGACCGTGCCCCGGGGCGAGGTCTTTGGGTTCCTGGGACCGAACGGCGCGGGCAAGACGACGGCGGTGAAGCTGCTCCTCGGCCTGGCCCGGGCAACCGGCGGTCGTGGACAGGTTCTGGGCGCCCCGATCGGTGATCTCCGGGCACGGCGCAGGATCGGCTACCTGCCCGAGCTGTTTCGCTATCAGAGCTGGCTTCGCGCTCGCGAGGTCCTCGGCGCCCACTCTGAGCTGGCCGGACTGCCAGCGGAAGGGCGCTCGCGCGAGATCGAAGCCGTTCTCCAGCTGGTCGGGCTCACCGAACGCGGCAGCGATCGGGTTGGTGCGTTCTCCAAGGGCATGCAGCAGCGACTCGGCCTCGCTGTGGCACTCCTCGGCGAACCGGAGGTGGTCTTCCTCGACGAGCCGACATCGGCGCTCGATCCGGTCGGTCGGGCGGACGTGCGCGGGATCATCCGGCACCTTCGGGAGCGTGGAGCGACCGTCTTTCTGAATTCGCACCTGCTCGGCGAGGTCGAGCGAGTCTGCGACCGCGTGGCCATCGTGGACCGCGGCCGGGTGATCGCGGAGGGCCCAATCGATGAATTGCTTGGTGCGCGCTCGCTGCGCGTTCGGGCGACAGGCCTCGACGACGGCGATCGCTCAAGCTTCGCCCGTTTCGGCCCGCTGACCGTGGACGGCGATTGGCTAACGATCCGGCCGATCGAGCCGGAGGTCGTGCCCGAGGTCGTGGCCACGATCGTCGCCGCGGGCGGACGCGTTCACGCCGTAGAGCCCGGCCGGGCTACGCTCGAGGATCGCTTCCTGGCACTCCTCCAGGTCGAGGAGTCGCCACCAACAGAGCCGAAGCCTTGACGACGATCATCCGCCTGACCCTCGTCGAGGCGATGAGGAGACGCATCCTGTGGGCGTTCGTCGTGCTGACGGCCGTCATCGCCGCGCTCACGGGCTGGGGCCTGTCCGTCCTTGTCGAGAGTGCCCAGCGGCACGGCGTATCGAGCCTGCAGGTCGGGATCGGCATCTCTCAGGTCCTGATCCTCCTGGCCTTCATGTTCAGCTTCGTGCTGGCCATGAGCGCGGCGTTCCTCGGTGCGCCGGCGATCGCCTCGGAGTTGGAGTCAGGCATCCTGCTGGCGGTGCTGGCCCGCCCGTTGCGCCGTTCGTCGTTGATCCTCGGTCGTTGGCTTGGGCTGTCGCTCATCGTCGTGGGCTACACGGCCCTCGCCGGAGTGATGGAGCTGGGAGTCACCAAGCTCGTGACGGACTACCTGCCCCCGGAACCGGTCGAGGCGGTCGTCTATCTCGCCGGCCAGGCCGTCGTTCTCCTGACCGTCGCGCTCGTGCTGTCGACGCGGCTGCCGGGCATCGCTGCCGGAGCCGTCTGCGTCGTGCTCTTCGGGCTGTCCTGGATGGCAGGCGTCATGGGCGGCGTGGCCGCGGCCTTCAACCTGCCCGAGCTTTCGGCGATCACGTCGGCAGCCCGCTATCTGCTGCCGCTCGACGGCCTGTGGAGGGGCACGGTGTACAGCCTGGAGCCGCCCTCGATCGCATTCCTGACCCAGCTCGCGGGCAATCGGGCAGGAGCAGCGGCCGTCAGTGCCAACCCTTTCTATGCACCTTCTGGCCCGCCCGTGGGCTACCTCGCCTATGTAGTGGCCTGGGTTGCATTGGCCCTGGTGGTGGCGATCGCATCGTTCCGCCGCCGGGAGATCTAACCGTCCGAGCTAGGGGATCGGCGCGACATCGAAAAGCGTGCTCCACATGGCCGGATCGGCGGTGGGGCTGTTGGCGTTGAAGACCGATCGGAAGATCTCGCCGGAGACTGTCTTTGAGCCCAGCGAGCCCTTGAGGGTGACGCTGATCAGCCGGCCTGATACGCCGCGACGGGAAAGGTCGAGGGACGCCAGGGCGCCGACAGCCGTGCGCGGATCCGCCGCGAAGATCGTCGTCAGCTGCCCGAGCGTGTAGGCGGCGGTGCGCCAGCTCGCATGAGGCGCACCAGCATCGAAGGCGACTCCTGCCGCGTTGCGATCGGCCGAGCCACGCAGGTAGGAGGTCGGGCCGGACACGATCGCGCCGCTGGCGCTGGTCCAGACGTTCTCGTTGTTCTCGGTCGCCGTGCCGCCGTCCGAGTGGTAGAGCGCATTGGCGATGGCCGTTCCGCTGCGCAGCACCCTCCCGGCGGTCGCGGTGACGGCAGCGGTGGTCGCGCTCCGCTCGCCAAGCACTCCGCGATAGACCTGTGAGCTGCTGCCGTCGGTAACGTCGTAGGTGCCGGTGGCCGGGTGCAGTCGGCGAGCGGCATAGCTTCGAGACGCGATCGCCTGGGCACGCAGCGCCTCTGTGGGCCATGTATACGGCATCTCAGCCGGGACGACTCCTCGAAGGTAGAGCTCGAGGCTCGTTTCGTTGACGGCGCTGAGTATCCCGGTCGACGTGAGGCGCACGCGGATCGCGCCGCGATATTGATCGTAAATCGTGGGCTTCGACCAGACCTGCAGGCCGGTGGCACTCGACGCCGGGCGGAGGCGGAAGCCGGTGGTGGTGGAAGTATTGAGGAGCAGGCGTCCGTCGGCCGCCCTCACCCACAGGTGCCAGGCCGTTGCCGGGGCGACGGGTGGCACGAGCCGCAGAAGGGCATCTGCCGGGAATATCGGGCTCACGCCGTCGATCGTCCAGGGGCCGTTGCGCCCGTAAAACCGCGCCGGGCTGGCCGCTGTGGGTCGCAGCCCTGAGAGCACCAATACCCGGATCGAGGTTGCGGTGCTGAGCGTTCCGAGCGTGGTGCCGGCATAGTAGTGAGCCAGGATCTGCGGAGCGGTCTGGCCAGCCAGGGCGCGGCCTTTCGCGCCGTACTGGCTCATCCCGACCCCATGCCCGTACCCGTGACCGTAGAACGTGACGGAGGGTGGGGGAGTGGGCGTCGGGCTGGGGGAGGGATACGGCGGGGGGTCGATCGCGCGAACCGGGATGGGCACGAGCCCGACCGCCGCCGCCAATGCAAGGCCGGCTACGGCCAGGGCGACAGAACGCGAGCGGGTTTTGCGGTCGCGTATAGCTCCATCGGGTCGTGGCAGAACGGTCTCCTCGAACGGGTGAGGAGAAAGGGTGGCCGGCGAACGGCGACTCGGCTATGACCCCTCGGTGCCAGCGCGCACACCATCCGATGGGGCTAGTCCGATGTGGCAAGCTCCACGACCATGGAGTGCACGCGCGTTACCCAGGCGCAGACTCGATCGGAGTTGGCTCGATGACTGGCCGTCTTTACGTTGCGCCTGGTGCCTCGGGCACCTCGGCATCCATGGCGCCGTACGTGGAGGGATTGCTCCGCCGCGGGATCGTGGCGACTGCGATCGACATCCCGAAGCGCACGGCAGAGGAAGCGATCGACGCCTACGTCAATCTCGCACCGCCTGGGGCGGACGTCGTGGTCGGCGGTCAGTCGTACGGTGGGCGTGTCGCAAGCCTGGCAGCCGCCCGCGAGGCATACGCCGGTCTCGTGTGCTTCAGCTATCCGCTCCACCGGCCGGGTCATCCCGAGACGGCGGCTGAGCGGATCGCTCACTGGCCCGACATCGAGTGCCCCGTACTGCTGCTCTCGGGCGAGGCGGACCCATTCGCCCGGATCGAGCTGCTGCGCGCCTACGTCGCCCGGCTGAGGAAGGCAGAGCTGGTGACCTATCCCGGTCTTGGCCACACGCTCAAGCCGGTCCTCGAGGACGTCCTCGATCGGACGGCCCACTTCATCGCCGCGCTGACTGCGCCCTGATCGGCGGGCGGCGAGCCTAAGCCGAGCGCCGGCAGGTCATTGCCGGTTTACCAATCCCGGTAGTACAAACCGCCTCGCCCGCCCCCTTAAGTTGGAGCGTGCTCCTGAATCATTCCGGCCCACACTCGCCCCGGAATACTCCGGACGATTGACCGGGCGAGAACGGGCGCTGCTCGCCGTTAGCACCACCCAGTTGGTATATCGGACAAAGCGGCGCGCCACCAGGCAGCCAGCCACCCGTCACCGTCGCCGCCACGCGGCCCCAGGAATCGAGGACCCCGAGTGCTGCCACTCGGGGTCCGTCACGGAGAAGCGCGCTCCTACTTCGCGGTGATCGATCCGGTCATTTCGTGGTGCACGTCGCAGCGGAAGAAGTAGGTGCCGGGTGCCAGGGCCGGGATCTGATACGTGGCCGTGCTATTCGAAATCACGTCGCCGACGAAGAGGCTCTTCGAGGCCGAGCTGTCCGTGAAGATCGCGACGTTGTGCGGCGCGCCGTCCTGGTTGACGAAGGCGACGCTGTCCACCTTGTTGGCCGGGAGCTCGACCTTCGTCTGCTGGAACTTCATGTCCTTGGCAACGATCTGGGGGCCTGAACCGGGCGAGGCCACCGCCGGTGACGAGCCGCCCGACCCCCCGCTGCAGGCTGCCAGTCCCACGGCCAGAGCGAGCGGCCCGAGGATCATCCTGATGCGCTTCATGGTTCGTATCTCCGGGTCGGCGTGATGGCGAGAACTGATGCCACGTACTGGCAGCCTGCCTGACTGACTAGGCTTGCGCCGAGCCGACCGCAGCGTGGGCGACGCGGGTGACTTCACCGAAGAACCGGCGAGCAACCGCGAGGGGACCGCCGTCGTAACGGAACATTTCTACCAGAACGAGGGCGATGAGAACGAGCTCGATGCCCTTGGCGACGTAGGCCAGCTGGAAGCGTGGGCCCATGATGAGCCACCCCACGATCGTGGACGCTGCGTACGCGGCCAGAGCGGGCCGGATAAGCCAGCGGAAGCGGGAGGCGAGTGCGATCGGCGCGATCATCGCCACGGCGAGGGTCGCATAGCCGGCGGCGTTGGCAAGGAAGAGGAGGCCGCCGAGGGTGAAGTGGATGTAGCCCGTGGCGAGCGTGAGGCCGACGATCGCGGCGCGCAGGCCGTAATCGATCGGGCTGACCTGGGAGCGGGCGGGGTTCTGAGCGGACATCGTCGAGATCCTCCTGCCGGTCGCGGCTTGTGGTCGTCGGCGTGGTCGCCGTGTCCCGGAGGTTGGCCCATGGCGATCGAGTTGCCTCCCGGCATGCGCCCAGGAGCGATGTCAACGAAAGCACGCGCCCGGCATGGTCATCCGTCCATGTCGAGGGCCGTCGGATGACGGGAGGGAGGTGGCCGCAAGGCGACGTATCCTCTTGCGGCCGTGAGCAGCACACTGAAACGTTCGCGCGACGACGCCGACCAGCCCGCCCGCAGCCAAGGTCCAGACGAACCGCGCGCCAAGGCTTCGACCACCTCCCGCGGACCGGTCGATCTCCGTGTGCCGGCGGTCCTTCAGAGGGCAGTCGACGAAGCCGCCCGCCTGCTTGGCGCTACCGGTGCCGTCCTGTGCGTGCTCGATCCCGAGACCGGAGGCCTCAAATTCGCCCACGAGTCTGGGTCGAGCCGAAAGCACACCCGATTCTGGGCGCGATCCGTCGAGGTCAACGACGGGACGGGCCTGATCGCCCGCGCGATGTCGGAGCGTCGCCTGATGGTGACCGGCGACTACGTTGTCGACCGCTCGTTCACGCACTCACCAGGCGCCGACCGGGCTGTCGCGCGCCTTGGCTACCGTTCGGTGCTCATCGCGCCCCTGCTGATCGAGGATCGTGCAGCCGGAGTCCTGGCCGCGTTCTCGAGCCGTTGGGAAGCCTTCGACGAGAACCACGCAGCGGTGATCGGGGCCCTCGCGGACCACGCGGCAAGTGCGATCGCCAACGCTCAGCTGATTGCCGAGCTGGCCGGGTCCCGCGAGCAGCTCGCCCAACGCGTGGACGAGCAGAGAACGCTGACGGAGATCGCCGCGCGCCTGACCTCGATCCGCCAGCCAGACGAGCTGCTCCAGTTCGCCGTGAACGAGGCCACACGCCTGCTCGAGGCGGACGGAGGGCTGATCGACCGTGTCGACGAGGAGGGCCTGATTCGCTGGGCCTTCGGTGCTCGCGTAACCGATGCGGGCGCGCGAAGGATTCTGCGGGGGTTGGAGCTGCGAGTCGGGCAGGGGCTGTTCGGCTTGGCTGTCGCCGAACGCCGGATTGCAGTTACGGGTGACTACGGGACGGACCCTCGTTTCGAGCATGCCCCCGGTGCCGACGCGGTTGTTCGCCGGATCGGCATCCGCTCCCTGATCGCAGCGCCCCTCATCGCCGACAACCAGGCCCTCGGCGTGCTCGGGATCTATTCGGGTCAGCCGGACTTCTTCGACGGCTCGGCGGTCGAGCTGATGGGTCTCTTCGCCGACCACGCGTCGGTGGCCATCGCCAACAGCCGCTTGATCGATGAGCTCGGCTCCTCGCAAGCCGAGCTCGAACGGCGGGCGGAGGCCGAGCGGTCGCTCCGCGATATTTCGGCGCGTATCAGCGCACTGCACGATCAGTCGGATGTGCTCCAGCTTACCGTCGACGAATCGGCTCGTCTCGTGGATGCGGACGGGGCGATCCTCGAGCTCCTCGACGCCAACGATGGCCTTCTTCATTGGTCGTTCGACTCGGGCTTGCGCGGCAAGTTCGACCCAGGCTATGTGCGGGGGCTGACTCTGCCGGTTGGTGTCGGTCTGACTGGCCGGGCGGTCGCCGACGGACGCGTCCTGGTGGCAGGCGAAAACCTGGCGAGCGAGTTTCCGCCGTCGGCCGAATCAGACGAGTTCTTTCGCACGACGGGCTTCGAGTCGATGATCGCTGCGCCCGTCATCGGCGAGGTCGGGGCAACGGGCGCGATCGAGGTGTACTCGACCCGCCCTCATGCCTTCGGAGAGGCCGACGCGGAACTGATCGGTGCCCTGGCGACCCAGGCGGCCATCGCAATCACCAACGCTCGTCTTATCGACGAGCTCGACCGATCGCGGGCACAGCTGGCCGAGCGCGTCGAGACCGAACGGACGCTGCGCGCCATCACCGAGCGAATCGCGGGCATCCGGGATCCGGACGAGGTCCTGCAGGAGATAGTGGACAAGGCCCAGCGGCTCCTCAAGACCGACGGGGCCCACCTCACTCTCCTGTCTGATGACGGCGCCACCTTGACGCCGGTCGTTGTGGCGGGCACGGCCGATGAGCCGACGCGCGAGTGGCTCCAGGTCCAGCGCTTCCCTCTGAACGGTGGGATGAATGGCCTTGCGGCCGGCCTTGGGAGGCCTCTCTGGACAGCGGACTATCTCGTGGACCCGCGCATCCCCCACGAGCAGGACGATCAGGCCACCGCCGATCGCCTCGGCCTGCGCGGCATGGCCGTCGCGCCGCTGCGTGCGCCGGAGGGCGATATCGCCGGGACCCTCGCCATCTCCTGGCGTACTCCCCACGAGGTCAGCGAGGAGGAGATGGACCTGCTCCAGGTCCTGGCTGACCAGGCCGCAATCGCCCTTGCGGGGGCCCGACTTGATGCCCTCCTGCGCGAGTCCGAGGCTCGTTACCGGAATCTCGTCGAGAACTCACCGGACCTGGTCTGGGCAATCGATGCCGACGCGCGCTTCAGCTTCGTCTCGGACACCTGTGAGCGCCTGACGGGCTGGAAGCCCGAGGAGCTTATCGGCGACCACTTCGGAGCGATCGTCCATCCATCCTCGAGCGACGTCGCCCAACGGGACTGGACCGCGCAGATGGCAGAGGGTGAGCACGAGTTGCGAGGGCGGTTGGACCTCCTGCACCGCGACGGTCATGCCATCCCTGCGGAGTTCCTGGCCCGCACCCGAATCGAGGGCGGCCGGTTCGTGGGCGCCAACGGCTCCGTTCGGGACATGACGGAACGCGACGAGCTCGAGCGGCAGCTGCGCGAGTCGGAGGAGCGCTACCGCTTCCTGGTCGACAACTCACCGGACGTCATCTTCTCGATCGATGCCGAACGCCACTTCACGTACCTCTCCGACACCATCGAGCGGATCGTGGGGCGGCGGGCATCGGAGCTGCTGGGCGCTGATTTCGGCAGCATCATCGAGGAGCGCAGCCTGCCGGAGGCGCTCGCCGCGTGGAACCGTGCCGCCGCGGAGCCGACGCTTGCTCAGACCGTCCCGCTCACACTCACGCGGTCCGATGGGGGGACCGTCCCAGTCGAGGTCAACGTCGTCGGCGTTTCGGAAGGAGGCGTGTTCAAAGGCGTGCAGGGAGTCACCCGTGACATCAGTGAACGCGATCGACTCGAGCGCGAGCTTCGGAAGCAGGCCGTAGCCCTGGCTGCGAGCGACGAGCGTGCGCACCTTGCTCGGGAGCTTCACGACTCGGTCACCCAGGCGCTGTTTTCGATGACCCTGATCACGCGCAGCATCGAAGTCCTGTTGGGCAAGGACCCGTCGGCGGCCACAGAGCGCATTGCCACCCTGCGGGAGCTGCAGCGGGATGCGCTGGCCGAAATGCGCGCACTGATCTTCGAGCTTCGGCCCGGCAGCCTCGAGCAGGACGGATTGGCCCAGGCGCTGCGGACCCATACCGCGGCAGTTCAGGGACGGATCGGCCTGCCAGTCGCCTTCGAGGCCGATTTGCCCGCGCGGCTGCCTCTCGAAGTCGAGGAGGCCCTCTACCGGATCGCGCAGGAAGCACTGCACAACGTCGTCAAGCACGCCGGCGCGCGGCAGGTGCGCGTCGCCATCACGACCGACGCGACATCGGTCAGGCTCGTCATCGCCGATGACGGCGCCGGTTTCGACGAAGCGATCATCCCGCCCGGCCATCTCGGCCTCGCGGGCATGCGCGTCCGGGCGGAAAAGATCGGCGCCGTCCTCGAGCTGCGTACGCGCGTTGGCCAGGGGACAACGATCACGGTTGTCGCCCCTGCCGTCGCTCGCGCCGAGTCCGCGGGCACGATCGCGCGCACCTAGCCCATCGGGCGTGTCAGGCCCCCGTCCCCGCCGGACCCACCCGACCAACAGACCGGGTGGACAAACGTCCATGCCGTCTCGGGACGGCCGGCCGTGTCGCCGCACCGCGTTTCTCGGGAGACTGGGCCCATGCCTGGAGCCACCTCGTTCGCTGACGTGCCCGAGAATCGAACGCGCGTTGTCATCGTCGACGCAGACCATCGGGTCCGTGAGGGTGTGGTGGCTGCGATCGAGCTGGCCGGAGGGTTGGAGGTCGTGGGTCAGGCCGGTTATCTACTTGCGGCTGTGAGCCTGATCGCCGAGACCTCGCCCGACGTCGTGATCCTCGATCCGCGACTGCCCGACGTCGATGGCGGCACGGCGCTCGTCACCTCGGTCAGGAAGCTCGGCCTGTCGACGCGCATCCTCTTGATGAGCTGGTCGGTCGAGCAAGAGAACGCGGACCTCGTCAAAGCCGTGGATGCGTTCATCGACAAATGCGCCCCACCGGAGGCGTTCGTCCAGGCCATCGTCGCGGGGGTGCGGGGCTTGCCAGGATCGAGACGCTTGACCGGCGCGCGCGTGGAGCCGGACCCGGACCCCGAGGTGATACTCCGGGGCCTGATCTTGTGAGCGGCCGCGTTCGCAAAGCCGCAGACGTCCGTCGCAGTCTGGGGACGTCCGTCGCAGTCTGGGGACGTCCGTCGGACGTCCGTCGGAGGCCAGATGCTAGACTGCCCGGCGGTTCCCCCGGCAACGGTTTGAGCGAGTGAGGGCGCCCGACGTGGCTGACAGCGAGACGATCAAGGTCCTTCTCGTCGACGACCATTCCGTGGTCCGGATGGGCCTGAAGGTGTTCTTCGACCTCCAGGATGACATCGAGGTGGTCGGCGAGGCATCGGACGGCAGCGAAGCCGTCGCGATCGCCCGACGCCTCAAGCCGGACGTCATCCTCATGGACCTGCTCATGCCCAACATGGACGGGCTGACCGCGATCGGGCGGATCAAGGGCGAGATGCCCGAAACCGAGATCGTGGCCGTGACATCGTTCATCGAGGAGGACAAAGTGACCGCCGCCCTGGAAGCAGGGGCGAGCGGCTATCTCCTGAAGGACGCAGAAGCCGAAGAAGTCGCCGCGGCCGTCCGCGCGGCCTATGCCGGCGAGGTCCACCTCGACCCGGCCGTGGCTCGGCTACTGACCCAGCGCATGCGCGACAAGAAGCTCCGGCCGGACCCGGTCGAACCGCTGACCGAGCGCGAGCGCGACGTGCTCCGCCTCCTCGGGCAGGGCATGAGCAACAAGGAGATCGGGTCGGCTCTGTTCATCACCGAGCGCACCGCGCGAACGTACGTGTCGAACATCCTCGGCAAGCTCGGCCTGGCGAGCCGCACGCAGGCCGCCCTGTACGCGGTCGAGCACAAGATCGCGGAGCCTGCGACGCAGTAAGCAAGCAGGGCCGCCGGAGGCGCTTTCATGCCAAATGTTGTCCCCACGGCCCTTAGGCACCCAATCGGTTGCGCGGCGCCACTCCACTTGGGTTATTTGTCCCACCCCACGAACGCGCCGGGACAGTTCCCGGCAGTCAGGACTGAGGCGGAGGCCGGGTAGTTGACATAAGGCTCTCCCGGTCACCATTTGGCAGGATTGCCGGAGGGGACAGACCAGCGCACACGACGGGCCGGTGGGAGAGGCGAATCGCTCGTTCCTTGGCCGCGTCGTGCCCCGTGTCGCGAGCACACCCGCAGGCGCGATCCGCCTCGTCGTCAGGCCCAGCTGATCCGCCATGCACGCGTCCACCGCATGTGGTGACCCGACGTCACGCGCCCAGCGCACGCCGGCCTGCGTGAGCAGTTCGCCGTTGCGCTCGGCAACAGCAACCAGCTGGTCGGGCGGATCCAGGGCGCGTTCGATCCAGGGCGCACCGCCCGGCATCGTGAGGTGGCTGGCCGCATCGACCAGGCCGGGCACGATGGTCGATCCGCTCGCGTCGCGACCTGAACGACCCCCGGTGAACCAATGTCGCCTTCGTCGTCCGTCGGGGCGGATCCAGCCGATGCGACCGGCGCGAGCGAGGGCACTCTGATGCAGGGTTAGCCGGTCGGAGTGGTCCGCCAGCGCGGCATCGCGATAGAGCACGGCGGAGGCGGCAGGCACGGCCTCAGCCTGGCATCGGCTGGGGGGCGATCGGCCGCCTGGATCAGCCGCCTGGATCAGCCGCCTGGATCAGCCGCCTGGATCAGCCGCCTGGATCAGCCGCCTGGATCAGATCAGACGCCTGGATCAGCCGCCTGGATCAGCCGCCTGGATCAGACGCCTGGATCAGCCGCGAGGATGCGAGTCTCGGGTCCATACACCTCGCGGAACGTGACGTTCAGGGCTGCCGCTACAGGGACTCCCAACAAGCCTCCGAGCACACCGAACGTCGTCAGGCCAATCAGGACGGCAAAAATCGTCACGACCGGATGAAGGTGGACGGCGCGGCCGATGACGATCGGCATGACGAGCTGGTCCTCGACCTGGCGGAGCACGAAATAGATCACGACGACCGTTACCGCGAGGTTGGTGCCGCCGTGAGCGAACGCGTTGGTTCCGGCGATGGCCGTGGCGATCAGTGGGCCAACCAGCGGGATCACCTCCAGGACTCCGGTGATGATCGCGATCGCCAGTGCGTACGGTAGATGCAGCAGCGGGCCGAGGATGAGATAGACAACCGCGGCAACGAGGGCGATCAGCAGCAGTTGGCCGCGCAGCCACTTGCCGAGGACCGCATGAATGCGCTCGAGCAGCCGGGCCACCCGGCCACGCTGCATGGGGTCCACGAGGCGGAGACCGAAATCGCGCATCCGGTCGCCGTCAAGCAGGAAGTAGAAAGTCACGATCAGGGCCAGGATCGAATTCAGGAGCAGCCCGCCGATCTGCGCCGCGAGATGCAGGGCGTTCATCGGAGACCCGAGGGCGCCGGCCAGTCCATCCTGGAGCTGCTGGGCGATTTGCTCGGTGGTGATGATCTGGCCGCCGATCGTGATCTGGTCCCCGCCGAGGAAATCGCGGAGGGTCAGCGCCAGTGAGTCGGGGCCCCGCGTCGCGAGCGTCCCGAGCTCCTCCACGAGTCGGTGGCCGAGCACGAAGACCAGCACACCGATCAGGCCGAGGGCGACGACGTAACCGATGGCGACCACTGCCAGCCGAGCCAGTCCCGTTCTCCGCTCCACGGCACTGACCAGCGGGCTGAAGGCGTACGCGATCACGGCGGCGACCACGAATGGCCCGATGATCGAACGTGCCAGCCAGGCGATCAGCGCGACCGCCGCCAGCAGCGACCAGCCCCGTCGGTCAACGATCGGGCGGCGCTCAACGCTCACGGGCGGAGCGTAGCCGACGGGGGGAACGCCGGTCCCGGCGGCGGAACCCAGGGTGGTGTTCCATAGGTGCCGTGAGCGGCCTCACCACCGTACGCGCGTCCAGGGTGCAGCTGACGCCGCCCCTCGACCTGGC
>WNGJ01005902.1_pt1 | contig 12910 bp, 19 predicted proteins | sample 5400611 | NCBI WGS metagenome assembly WNGJ01 (sample SAMN13153375, study PRJNA577476) | soil metagenome | isolation source: 40 cm soil or saprolite under Garry oak tree replicate 1 | place: USA:California | collected 2016-06-15
GAAGGTCACGCTTGCGGCAAAACAGGATCACCGCGGCCACGCAGCCCAGGAAGCCGCCGTGGAACGACATGCCGCCCTTCCACAGTTCAAAAATCTCGGCCGGATGCTGGATGAAGAATCCGAGATTGTAGAACAGCACATAGCCGGCGCGGCCGCCGAGGATGATGCCGATCGTGACCCAGAGAATGAAATCATCCATCTGCAGCAGCGTGATCGGCGCCGGACCGCCCCACAGCTTCTCGTTCTTGATCAGCGCCCGGGCGTACAGCCAGCCGAGCACGATGCCGCCGATATAGGCCAGCGCATACCAGCGGATCGCGATCGGTCCGATCGCAATCGCGATCGGATCGAACACCGGAAACGTGATGGAGAGAAAGGACATCGAGCCAGGGCTCTATCGTTTTGAGGAAAGATTGCGGCGGTAGAGCGCCAGCAGCCGTTCCCAATGCCGCTCGGCCGCGTCGCGATCATAGACCGGCCGCTTCGGGAACGCGAAGCCGTGATGGGTGCCGGGATAGACCTCAACCTCGGCGTTGGCGCCCTTCATTCCCTGTTTTACTTTTTCGATGATCTCCGCCGGCGCGTAGATGTCGGTCTCGGCGCAGCCGAAATAGAGTTCGGCTGTGGTCTTGCTAGCGGCAAGATGCGGGCTGTCGGGCTGGTCGGTGGCCAGATGCGTGCCGTAGATCGATGCGGCGGCCTTGACGCGGTCCGGAAAATGCGTCGCGGCGTTGATCGCATAGCGTCCGCTCATGCAATAGCCGACGGTGCCGACGATGTCCTTGCGTGCGGCGGCCTGGCCGTCGGCGTAGGCGAGCAGGGCACGGGTATCTTCCATCACCAGGGGAATGTTGATCGAGTTCATGTATCCGAACATCCGCTTGCGTTCGGGCGCTTCCGGATCCGCCGGCAGCGGTCCAAGCTCCATGACGCCGGAGCGATAATAGAGGTTCGGCAACATCACATAATAGCCCGAGGTGGCAAGCCGGCGCGCCATGTCGCGCAGTTCCTCGCGGATCGCCGGCGCGTCCATGTAGAAAACGATGATGGGATGCGGCCCGTCGCGTTCGGGATGGCTGATGAAGGTGGTGGTATGGCCATCCTTGGTGGGAATTTCGACTTGCTGATCGATCATGGGCTTTTCGCTCGCGTTTTCCAGGTTTCTTGATTTGGGGCGTGGAATACGATTGCAAGGAAACCGGAGCATGACAAGGCAACTTGCCGCACCGGGGGGAACAACAGCGGACTTGAACCATGTCCCCGGGATTGCCATTGTCTTGATATATCGACCTGTTCGCAGCCGACCGGAGATCGCTCAGATGACCCAGACCAGCAATCGGTTTTTCGACGAGATCGGGCGGCTGATGAATGACGCCGCCGGCGCCGCCCAGGGCGTCAAGCGCGAGGTCGACACTGTCGTCCGCAACCAGGCCGAAAAAATCCTGCGCGACCTCGATATCGTCAAGCGCGAGGAGTTCGAGGCGGTCAAGGACATGGCGCGGCTGGCGCGTGAGGAAAACGACGCGCTGAAGGCGCGCATCGCCACGCTGGAAGCCAGGCTCGGCGTTTCGCCTTCGGCGCCGGACGTCGGCAGCCTGAAGACGGATGGCTAATCGTCCGGGCATCCCGAATGGGGAGGGCCAAGTTCGATCTGCCGATGATTGCCTTCAAATCACAGAAGGCGTGGGACACATGGCTGGCATCACGCCCCGCTGATTCGAAGGGTCTGTGGCTGAAGCTGGCAAAGAAGTCGTCCGGCATAGCCAGCGTCTCAAAGGCGGAAGCGATTGATACGGCGCTCTGTCATGGCTGGATTGATGGCCAACTCGACAGTTTCGATGACGATTATTGGCTGATCCGCTTCACGCCGCGGCAATCCACCAGCAAATGGTCCGAGAAAAATCGCGTCCGGGCGCTTCAGCTTGTGGCCTTGAAACGCATGCGGCCTGCCGGATTGAAGGAGATCGAACGCGCCAAAAAAGACGGGCGCTGGGACGCGGCCTATGCGCCGCAAAGCACGGCGCAGGTACCTGATGATCTCCGCGCCGCCCTGGCGAAAAATAAAAAGGCAAAAGGCTTTTTCGAAGCCCTTGATCGCACCAATCGCTTCGCGATCCTTTACCGGATCCACGATGCCAAAAAGCCCGAGACCCGGATGGCCCGAATCAAGAAATACGTCACAATGCTGATCGAAGGCAAAACCATCTATCCGCTCAAACCCAAGCCACTGAAATCCAAGCCCCCAAAAAGAGCGTAGGGGGACCGGTTCAGCGTTTCCGGTGCCAGTTCACCTTCCCGGCTTGGGAGGCTCGGATGCAGAAAAATGCCCCGCATTTCCTTGTCATTTCCGCCCTTTGAGGCTAGAACCCCGCCACGTCCGCAGCCCCCGCACCCCTGGAGGCTTGCTGCGGGCTGAGAAATGGGCCGCGATGCGGCCTTTAACTTTTTGAAAACAAGGACTTAGACAAATGGCGACCGTCAAGGAATTGAAGGCGACCACACGTCCGGCAGGCGGCAAGGGGGCCGCACGGGCAGAGCGTCGCGCCGGGAGAGTGCCCGGAGTAATCTATGGCAACAACCAGCCCCCCGTGACCATTTCGGTCGACGATTCCGAGCTGCGCCAGCGCATCCTGGCAGGCCGGTTCCTCACCACAATTTACGACATCGATCTGGAGGGCAAGAAGCACCGCGTGATCCCGCGCGACTTCCATCTCGATCCGGTGCGCGATTTTCCGCTGCATGTGGATTTCATGCGGCTCGGCGAAGGCGCCACCATCCGCGTCAGCGTTCCCCTGCACATACAGAACGCGGAAGCTGCACCCGGCGTGAAGCGCGGTGGCACCGTCAATATCGTCACCCATACCATCGAGCTGGAATGCTCGGTCGATAACATTCCGCAATATGTCGAGGCCGACGTCGGCAGCCTGGAAATCAGCTACTCGCTGCATCTGTCCGACATCAAAATGCCGACGGGCGTGAAGTCGCTGTCGCGCGAAGACGTGACGCTGGTGACCATCGTGCCGCCGTCGGGCTATGCCGAAGAATTGAAGGCCGCTGCGGTCGCCGCGGCGGCCGGACCGGCTGCGACGGCTGCGCCCGGCGCTGCTCCGGCGGCTGGCGCTGCAGCCGCGCCTGCGGCTGGGGCTGCTCCCGCGGCGGGTGCGAAGGCGCCTGCGGCCGGCGCCAAGGCGCCTGCCGGCGGCGACAAGAAGAAGTAACCGGCCGCGGGATGCCGCGTCATGCGACTCTTTGTTGGCCTCGGCAATCCCGGCGCGAAGTTCGCGAATAACCGGCACAACATCGGCTTCATGGCCGTCGATGAAATTGCGCGGCGTCATGGTTTCGCACCGTGGCGCCGCCGTTTTCAGGGCGAGACCGCGGAAGGCACGCTCGATCGCGAACGCGTCGTCCTGCTCAAGCCCGCGACCTTCATGAACGAGTCGGGCCGGTCGGTTCAGGAGGCGGCGGGTTTCTTCAAGCTATCGGCCGGCGAGATCACTGTGTTTCAGGACGAACTCGAGCTGCCAGCGGCAAAAGTGCGCGTCAAGGTCGGCGGCGGTATCGCCGGGCACAACGGCCTGCGTTCGGTCTCCTCGCATATCGGCAACGACTACCGCCGCGTGCGGATCGGGATCGGCCATCCCGGCATCAAGGAACTGGTGCACGGCCACGTGCTGTCCGATTTCGCCAAGAGCGACCGTCCCTGGGTCGAGGCGCTCTGCGAAGCTATTGCGGATAATGCCGGGCTGCTGACGACGGAGAAGGACTCGACGTTCCAGAACAGGGTGCATCTGGCGCTGCAGGCCAAGGGATTTTTCGAGAAAGAAGACGAAGACGAAAAGTAATGCTCGTCGTGGCCGGACTTGATCCGGCGATCCATCCTTCCCAAGAAGATGGATGCGCGGCGCTAGCTGGGCAGACGGCGCTTCGCGCCTCTGCCCACGCGTGACGACCCAAAATAATTGCGCGCATTGTGGCGCGAAGGATCGAGAAGCACGATGGGATTCAAATGCGGTATCGTCGGATTGCCCAATGTCGGCAAGTCGACGCTGTTCAATGCGCTCACCGAGACGGCGGCGGCGCAGGCGGCGAATTATCCGTTCTGCACCATCGAGCCGAATGTCGGCGAGGTCGCGGTACCCGATCCCAGACTCGACAAATTGGCGGAAGTCGCCAAATCCGGCCAGATCATTCCGACGCGGCTGACCTTTGTCGATATCGCAGGCCTGGTGCGCGGCGCCTCGAAGGGCGAGGGCCTCGGCAACCAGTTTCTCGCCACCATCCGCGAGGTCGATGCGGTCGCCCATGTGGTGCGCTGCTTTGAGGATTCCGACATCACCCATGTCGAAGGCAAGATCGCGCCGTTGGCTGACATCGAGACCATCGAGACCGAGCTGATGCTCGCCGATCTCGACAGCCTGGAAAAGCGTGTCGACAACCTCAGCAAGAAGGCCAAAGGCAACGACAAGGACGCCAAGGAGCAGCTCGATCTCGTCAATCGCGCGCTGGTGCTGCTGCGTGAGGGCAGGCCGGCGCGCTTTCTCGAGCGCAAGCCTGAGGAGGAGCGCGCCTTCGGTATGCTCGGGCTATTGACCTCAAAACCCGTGCTCTACGTCTGCAACGTCGAGGAGGGCTCGGCGGCCAAGGGCAACAAGTTCTCGGAGGCGGTTGCCGAACACGCCAGGAAAGAAGGCGCGGTCGCCGTCGCCATCTCGGCCAAGATCGAATCCGAAATCGCGACATTGTCACGCGAGGAGCGCGCCGAGTTTCTCGACACGCTCGGGCTTGAGGAAGCCGGTCTCGACCGCCTGATTCGTGCCGGCTACCAGCTGCTCGACCTCATCACTTATTTCACCGTCGGCCCGAAGGAAGCCCGCGCCTGGACCATCCACCGCGGCACCAAGGGGCCGGCCGCCGCGGGCGTGATCCATACCGATTTCGAGAAGGGCTTCATCCGCGCCGAAACCATCGCCTATGCCGACTATGTCGCGCTGGGTGGCGAGGCCGGCGCCCGCGACGCTGGCAAGTTGCGGCTGGAAGGCAAGGAATATGTCGTCGCCGACGGCGACGTCATGCATTTCAGGTTCAACAATTGATCGCTGTCAACGGTCGTAGCCCGGATGGAGTGGAGCGAAATCCGGGACGACAGGCATCGATGCGTTCCCCGGATTGCACTTCGCTTCATCCGGGCTTCGGTCGAGGCAGTACCTAACGCAGCTGCCCCTGGTCGCGGATGGCGCCGAGATGCTCGTTGATCCGGAATACGATCAGAATGAATTCCGCGGCGATGCGCGAAAACACGATCCCGACGACGACGCCGGCGATCGAGGACAACAGCAGGATGAAGCCGCCAAACGGGCTGATCGCCATCGCGGCCAAGCCGGAAAAAATGCCGGAGATGCCGAACAGCGCAAATAGTGCGATGACAAGCCAGTAGAAGGTCTTGATAATGGTGGGGGTGATAAACCGGTCCCACTGAAACAGATCCCGAAATTCAAACATCGGTCGTTCTCCTGGCGAGTCGATTAAGTAAAGGTTAATGCTGGGCGTTGCGGCTGACAGCACACGGCCTAGCTCCGAAAATTGTCCCGGGCAAGCACCGGAGCGTGGTGCTCGCCGGTAGAGCGTAAGCCATGCGAGTGGGATGGTTGAGATTGCCGCAAATAACGGCCACAATCGGGCCTCCTCCAGCAAATCCATCATCATGCTTACCTTTGAAGATTTTCCGCCCGGCCATCTCGGCACCTACGGACCGCGCCGCGTCACGCGCGAGGAAATACTTGCCTTTGCCGCCGAATTTGACCCGCAGCCGATGCATCTCGACGAAGAGGCGGCGTCGCGGTCGATGCTGGCCGGCCTTTCCGGCTCTGGTTGGCATCTCTGCTCGATCATGATGCGGATGATGTTCGACGGCTATATCGGCCGCACCGCCTCGCTGGGTTCGCCCGGGGTCAACGAATTGCGCTGGCTTGCTCCGCTTCGGCCTGGAGACGATCTCACCCTCGATGTCGATGTCGTGGAGGCCAGGGTCTCCCGCAGCCGTCCCGAAACCGGCATCGTGACGTTCAAGGGCCAGGTCCGCAACGCCGCGGGGCAGGTGTTGTGCGAGATGGTCTCGCCGATCATCGTGAGACGGCGCGCCGGCATTGCGGCGGAGCAGGGCTGATGCGTTTCTTCGAGGACATGGCGGTCGGGCAGCGGCGTGAGGTGGGATCGTTCACCTTCACCGCCGACGGAATCAAGAAGTTCGCCGCGCAATTCGATCCGCAGCGCTTTCATCTCGACGAGGAAGAGGGGCGCAAATCGCTGTTCGGCGGGCTCGCGGCTTCGGGCTGGCACGTCGGCTCGGTCTGCATGAAGCTCCTGGTGGCCGATGCCCAGCGCCAGGCGAAGGAGGCCTTGGCGCGCGGCGAGAAGATCGCGGTCTGGGGGCCGTCGCCGGGTTTTCGCGAATTACGCTGGATCAAGCCAGTGCTGGCGGGCGACACCATCAGCTTCGCCAGCGAGGTAGAGTCGCTGCGGTCCTCGGAGAAGCGGCCGGAATGGGGCATACTGCAGGCCCGCAACACCGGCACCAACCAGCGCGGTGAGCTCGTATTCTCGTTGCTGGCGACGGCCTTCGTGCCGCGGCGAAGTAATTCGTAAACCGTAGTCCATCGGCGCTGCAGCGAACGATTGCTCTGCTAACGCATTTTGAACCCCGTGCCTGTCATAGTGATACAGGGACAAAGGGGACGACCATGGCAGCAGACCGTAGCGGCTTGAAATTCGTTGGCTTTATCTTCGCAACCGTGACGCTTGCGGTGATGCTGACCACCGCGATGGTGGTGAAGGGCTATGCCGACGGCGCCTACTCGCTCGAAGGCGCCACCATCGTCAGCAATTAAGAATTACAGCGCGGTTGACCGTCAGAGCCGAACGCAAACGAGATTTGCGGGATTCAGCGGCTCCAGGCCAGCGCCAGAACCACGACTGCCAAAAACAGCAGTCCGACAAAGCGGATCATGATGCTGCCCACCCGGTGCGGCGAAGTCCGCAACGGAATCGGATTGGCGCTGTCAGGCCGAACGCTGTTCATCAAGATTTGTCCCCGAAGCGTGCCCGCCGCGCGGCGGTGTCCGGTGTTTGTCGCGGCCGGGACCCCGCCAGTTCAAATACCTGAAGTGTTTTCCAGCGAAGTGGATAGGTTCGCATGAAGAAAACGCGTCAAAACAAGAATTAAAGCCCCGTTCCGATTCAATCGGAACGGACTCGGGTCGAAAACAATCCGCCGCTCCCGACAGGGGAGGCGACGGATTTCGAAGCGTCGAGTTTCGGGATCAGCTGTTGCGAAGGCCGTCCGCGGTGCGTTTCCACTGCGACACGTTATCGGCGATCATGCGCGTGGATTTCATCGCGGCCTGGCTGAGCTGGGCGTAGCCGGAGATCTCGCGCTGCACGCGCTGGCCTTCCGAATGCAAGAGATCGCGCAGGGCTTCGAGTTCAGAAATCAAATTCTCGATTTCGGAAAGCGAGGTTCCGGCGACACGCTGGATCAGCGAATTGACATTGTTCACGGTGGCCTCGGTGCTCGGTTCCAGCGCCGTGGTCTCGGTCGGGCTCGAGCCCAGCATGCCCGGTGCCGGACGGCGCAGATAGGCCACGTCGTTGCGCACGAAGTCACGGATCCCTGCCTCGACTTCCGTGACGGCGTCGAGATTTTCGTCCACGTCAATTGCGTCGATCTTCTCCGGACGGATGACGTTCATCGATAATTCCCCTGTTTTCGCGTTGAGCGAGCGCGGATTCTCCCGCACGACGAAACTAACCGGGGGCATCTGGACTGCCGATTTTGACCGCATCGCGGCCAATATGCGGCAATGCTGGACATTTACCGGGACGGGCGGGGGCGCCAATTATGGTTAATGGCTGCAACTGCAGGGTTACCAGCTGCGCTTGAATCCCGCGGTGATGCTCTTGTTCGCGGCGCCGGATGGCGTTTCGCCGATCGAGCCCGAGATGCTGACGCCATCGAACAATTTCTGCTCGGCGCCGACTTTTCGGAGCCATTTGTCGTCCGCGGTCGACAGCGTCTGGCTGGCCATGAGGCTGGTGCCGGTGCCGGCAACGCTCAGCTTCGCTGTCTGGTCGGTTTCGTAGTTCCGTACCGGGTGGCCGGGGATGCCGGGCACCGGCACCACCCCCTGCTGGATGACATTGTAGCCGTTCTGCAGGGTCAGCAAATATTGCTCCGTCAGCGGCAGCGACTTGCTCAGGGAAGTGCCGAGCTTGCTTTGCTCCTGCGCCGGATCGACCCGCGCTTCGACCGCGGTCTTGTCCCATATTGAGCCAACACCGGGAGCCGTGATCGCCGCCCACGCGGTGCCGGAGGACTGCGGCAGGTTGCCGCCGTTGGCCAGCTTTTCCGATAGCAGTTCGGACGAGGTCAGGATCGAGGGCTGCCGGGCGACCGTCATGTCGGCGCCGACCCTTGTATCCAGGAACGGCGAGAGCGGCTGCTTCACCGATACCGCGGCCGAGCCATTCGGCTTCTCGCTCGACGACCACGACATTTCGGCGGCCGCGCCTGCTTGCGGCACGAGGCGGGCCTTCGACACCGGGCTGGTGGTCAGGGTCGAGGCATCGACATTGAGCTGGCTCCAGTCCAGCTCTTTTCCATCCGCGGCCTTCGTATCGCAGTCGGTTGTGTCGGAATCGCCAGCGGCGCATTCGGCCGCCGCGGCATCGGGATTCTCGGCCGACGGCAGGGCTTGACCGTGCGCGGGCATGATCGCAGCCACGCTGATGCCGGCCGCCAGCATCAGCAGCGAACTTCGCCGTATTCCGGAAATCATGATCCCAGCCCGCATCCCACATCACAGACGCGCAGACGAATCGGCGCGTCCCAGCTTAGCCCGATGACACAGGGTTGATGCTAGCGGAAAACTATGACGGGGACTGCGACGCCATCCTTGGCAGATGGATGGGATGACCGAGTGTCTGCTCCACCAGATCGAACGTATCGACCAGCACGCGGATGCTGACGAGCCGGCCCGTCCTGAATTTCGCGAAATGCGCCAGCCGCAGGCTGATCGGCTTGTTCGAATCCAGCGCAGTCAGCGAATAGCGCATCATCGAGGCCGCCGAATCCACGCCCAGCATCACCGATTCGCGATCGAAGCGGTGGACCCGCAGGTTTTCCGCGATCTGCCTGACAACCTCGAGCACCGCGGCCTTGCCGTGGCGCGCGCCGAGGAACGGAAACAGGTCGATCGGGCCATAGATCGCCCAATCGATATCGTCGTCGATCAAGGCTTCGAGGTCTTCGCGCTGGCGTTCGTTGATGGCGCGATGCAAGGCGCGCGAAAAACGCCAGAGGCTGTGCTCTGTCATGATGTCCAGTTCCTGAGTTGATTTGGCAATCGGCAACGGCCTTGACGGGACGTCACCGGTGACGCCCGAGCCTGGTTGCGGATTTAAGTAATTGAAACCTGCAATAACCGCATTTGATTAAAATGCAATCCGCATTTTTGCATTGCACAAATGCGGTCGAAGATTCAGCTATCGCGCCGGCGCGTCGATTCTTTCTCGATGGCGATTTCGGCATCGCGAATGGCGATCACGCCGAACAGCAGCGCGCCGCCGACCCCGCCGAGCGCAGCGCCGAGCGGCATGAAGGTAAAGAACACCAGCATTCCGCTGTAGCCCTCGAAGTTCGTGGTCTGGAAGATTTCGGTCCAGGCCAGCCCGACGCCGATGCCGAGCGCGGCGCCGCCGAGTGCGCCCAGCACCAATCCGAGCAGGACAAGCAACGCGATTTTCATGCCGGTGTTTTCTTGATTCCAAGGTGTTTTCTGGATTCCGATGCCCGCAAAATTTCGTGATTGGTCGCGGCGGCGGGCGGCGAGGTTCAACGGGAGGCGGTCATTCCCGGATGGTCCGAAGGTCCCGGCCTCTGATGTGCAATCGCATATCGGGCAATCCCGATATTCCGGGCACTGAATTCCGGGCGCCGAGATTCCGGGTTCGGGTGTTCGACGCGCCCCGGAATGACTGTGTAAAACGCGGCGTCGCAGCGCCGTGACCGGCCTACCGCAGCATCGCGTGGCGCACGCTGGCGGCGAACGCGTCGGTCAGGTCATGGCCGAGCACCTGCTGCACGAGATCGAACGAATCGAAAAAACTGCGGTGTTCGAGAATACGCCCGCCGCGCAGCGTGAAGAATTCCGCGAGTTCGAGCTGCACCACGCGATCGTCGCTGCGCTTGCGCAGGCTGACGTGCTGCATGGTCGCGACCTTGGGGCCCTCGACGGTGAGGAATTTGATTTCATATTTGCGGCTTGAATAACGCTGCTCCTGGGTCCGGATCGCTTCGGCGACCCAGCTCTGGCCGTGCTTGTGCCCGAGATGCGGAAACAGTTCGATCGGCGCGTAGGTGATGCTGTCGAGTTCGTCGTCGCAGCACGCCATCGCCGCGTCGGTGTCGCCGGAATAGAAGGCATCGAGAAAATTCAGTACGCGCCGTCGGTGAAGGTCCTTGGACATCTGTCTCTCCGCCGGTGTGCGCCCGAATAGGATTGCCGGTTCATTGTGAATGGAGTTCCGCAGGGTTCAATCAGCAGGAAGAGTCCGGCCTGGTGAACTCATTTGGCGCTACAGGGTATGAAATGGTTCACGATCCATGGCCGTATTTTTGCGGCGGTTATCCCGGGGCCGCAACATTCGGGCGCCGCGGTTTTGGCTTATAGTTTCTGTTTGATTGCGCGGACGGTGTCGTTTGAATCCGCTTTCACGCGCCAGGTGACAACGGCAATGAAAGGATCTTCATGAAACAGGCTTTTGGTATCGACGTGCCGCAAACCCTGCAGGACGTCTGCGACCGCTCAAGACTGGCGCTGCTCGTCTACGACATGCAGGTCGGGATTGTCCGCCAGCTGAAACAGGCCGACGCCGTGACCATGCACGTCTCGCGTGTATTGGAGGCATCGCGCCGTGCCGACGTGCGGGTGTTCTTTACCCGGCACATGTCATTGCCCAGGGAATTGATGGGCGCGTTCCAGTACCGCATGGCGATGGCTTGGCAGCGGGTCGACGATCCCGAAAAGGTCGAGCCGTGGTTTCTGCGCGACTCCCCCGGCTTCGCGATCGTCCCCGAGCTGACGCCGCGGCCGAGCGAGGCGGTGTTCGACAAGCTCGCGATGTCGGCGTTCGAGGGCACGCCGCTGGCCTTCGCGTTGCGCGACTACGGCATCACCGCGCTCGCCATCGTCGGCATTGCGATGGAAATCGGCATCGAGCCGACCTCGCGCCACGCCGCCGATCTCGGCATCATTCCAGTGGTGATCGAAGACGCCTGCGGCGCGGGCCATGCCGAGGCGGCGCAACGCTCCTGCGAGGCGTTGCGCTTTGCCGGCGACGCCTTCATGACCGATACCGAGGCGTTTTGCGCCGCGCTCGGCAAGGCGGGCTAGAACTAAGCCTAGCTCTTCCTGCTGTTCGGGCTTTGCCCCGCCGGCGTCTTGCCCGACGAGAACGGCGACGGCGTGGCCCCGCCCTTCTTGAGGTTCTTATCGGCCTTCGGTTTCTTCTTTTCCTTGTTGCTGCGCATCTGTCCCTTCGCCATGACGGTCTCCCTTGGCGCCCGCTTGAAAACGATGGGGCGCGACAGAGACGATAGCAAATGCGCCGGCGTTTGTATGCAGCGGAGCGGAACAGCGGCGCCCGCCGGCGGTTAACGACGCGAACCCCGCCTGGAGAACCTGTGTCATGAAATCAGCCCCCGCCATTTTCGCACTCGCCGCGCTGGCGGTCGCTGCGGTTTCGCCGGCCGACGCCAAGGGCTGCCTGAAAGGCGCCGTGGTCGGCGGCGTCGCCGGTCATTACGCCGGCCATCATGGCGTGCTCGGCGCCGCCGCCGGTTGCCTCTACGGCCGCCACCGCGTCAAGGAGCAGGAGCGACAACAGCAGGGCCGGGCGCACGCGCCGGCAGGGCAGCAAAAGCTGTAAGGGCGCTTTCTTCCGTCATCGCGAGGAGCGCACGCGACGAAGCAACCCAGACACTTGTGCGGACACCGGATTGCTGCGTGGACAGTCATCGGGCGGTGCGGCGCCTGTCATCGGGCGCGCATTCGCGCGAGCCGTTGGCCCGCGATGACGGCCCAGGCCGTATTGCCGGTTTTGTTCCCTCTGGAACGCCCTCAGCGCCGCCGGCGTTTCTCTTCGTGAACCACGGAGACGAACGATGACAAAACCACCGGCAAAAGCCATCAAGCCCGTTCCCGAGGAGAGCCGCAGTCACAAGGGTCCCGGCAGCGCGCCCAGCGTTCCCCTCGACACCACCAAGGGCCACCGCGACGACGAAAAACAAAACATCCGCGAGCAGGCCGCGCACGGGAATTTGACCCAGAACACGAGCAACCGAAGGTCGGGCTGAACGCCGCTGACCACATATGCTTGTCATTCCGGGGCATCGCGACGCGATGAACCCGGAATCCATAATCACGATGGTGCGTATGGATTCCGGGTCTGCGCATCCAAGTCCGCTGTTGCCGACTTGGACAATGATATTGCCGAACCCGGGTAAACCAGAGTTCGGTTGGCGCATCCTCAGATGTGCAATTGCACATCGGGGAATGACGGCGGGATTTATCCACGTGACACGCGTCACATCATCGCGCAGCGGAGGCTGGCTAGATCGCCTTCATCGATGACGTCCTCGCCAAGGACGCCTGATGGAAACGCCGCCATGAACGCCATCGCCGCTCCAAAATCCCACCGCCTCAATCTGCTCGAAGGCCCGACGCTGACCGCGATCTTCCAGGCCGCTCCGGTCTTCGCCTCCGCGGTGCTGATGCTCAAGCTCGCCGGAAGCCGAGAAATCGTCGGTCAACCCGGCGGCGCCGCGATCTTTGTCGTGCTGGCCTCGCTGATC
>WNGJ01005904.1_pt1 | contig 12908 bp, 14 predicted proteins | sample 5400611 | NCBI WGS metagenome assembly WNGJ01 (sample SAMN13153375, study PRJNA577476) | soil metagenome | isolation source: 40 cm soil or saprolite under Garry oak tree replicate 1 | place: USA:California | collected 2016-06-15
CTCAATCGGCATTTCCGGGGCAAGCGGATCGTGCGCGCCTCGATGCTCTTGCCGTTCATCGTGCCGACGGTACTGTCGACCTTCGCGTGGCGCTGGATGTTCGATCCGACCTTCAGCGTCCTCAACTGGAGCCTCTACAAGAGCGGTTTCATCGTCACCAAGCTGCCGTTCCTCTCCAACGGTGACTGGGCCCTCTGGTGCGCGATCGCCGTCAACACGTGGCGCGGCATGCCGTTCTTCGCCATCACGCTCCTGGCCGGGCTGCAGACGATCAACACCGATCTGCACGAGGCGGCCTCGCTCGACGGCGCCAACGGCTGGAAGCGGTTCTGGCACGTGACGTGGCCGCTCCTGAAGCCGGTCACCGTCGTCGTGGTCGTCTTCTCGATCATCCAGACCTTCTCCGACTTCCAGCTGATCTACGTCCTGACCGGCGGAGGTCCCGCGAACTCCACCCATCTCCTGGCGACGTACGCCTATCAGATCGGCGTAGCCACGGGCCTCCTCGGCGAGGGCGCGGCGATCTCGCTCTTCATGCTCCCGGTGCTCTTCATCGTCGTCTGGGTCCAGCTCCGCTATCTGCGCAAACTCGAGGGCGCGTGATGGCGAGGCCCGAACGGAAAGCAGAGCGGTCTCTCCGCGCAGTCGAAAGGGTTGTCCGCGGAGTCGACCGGGTTGTCCGCGGAGCGGAGCCACCAGCATCTACAGCAGGCCACCCGCGGTCGGATCCGTTCTGGAGCCCTCGATAAATGCTCATCGAGCGACGCTGGAAGAGGTGGGTGTTCTTCTACATCCCGCTGACCGTCTTCGTGATCGGCACCTTGTTTCCGTTCTACTGGATGCTCGTCACGGCGATCCGACCGGACGCCGAGCTCTACCGTTCCTGGAGGGCGGTGAACAATGCGCCCTTCTGGACGCTCCAGCCGACCCTCGAGCACTTCCGCGACCTGATGGCCAAGACCATGTTCCCGCGGTGGCTGTGGAACACCTTCTACATCGCGGTGGCCTCGACCGGGATCTCGCTCGCATGCGGACTGCTCGCGGGATACGCGCTGGCCCGGCTCCGGTTCCCGATGGCGGGCATGCTCGGCACCTCCATCTTCGTGACCTACCTGGTGCCGCCGACACTCCTGTTCATTCCGCTGGCGGATATCATCAGGGATTTCCAGCTCGGGAACACGCCGTGGGCGTTGATCCTCACGTATCCCACGTTCTTGATCCCGTTCTGCACGTGGCTGCTCATGGGCTACTTCAAGACGATCCCGAAGGAGCTCGAGGAGTGCGCGCGCATCGACGGCGCCACCCGCTTCGGCGCGATGACCCGCATCATCTTCCCGATCGCGGTGCCGGGGATCCTCTCGGCGGGCATCTTCGCGTTCACGTTGTCGTGGAACGAGTTCATCTACGCGCTGATCTTCCTGTCGTCGCCCGAGCGCAAGACCGTGCCGGTCGGCGTCGTGTCGGAGCTGATCCGGGGCGACATCTACTTCTGGGGGCAGCTGATGGCCGGCGCGCTGCTCGGCTCGATCCCGGTGGCCCTCGTGTATTCGTTCTTTGTCGAGTACTATGTCACCGGCCTGACCGGCTCGGTGAAAGGCTAAAGGAGATGTCCATGGCCCAGGTGATGATGAAGGACCTGAACAAGAAATACGACGAGGTCCATGCCGTCAAGGACGTGAACCTCCACATCCGAGACAAGGAATTCGTCGTGCTGGTCGGCCCGTCCGGGTGCGGCAAGTCGACCACCCTGCGAATGGTCGCCGGGCTCGAGGAGATCACCGCCGGCGAGATCACCATCGGCGACCGGGTCGTCAACGATCTGCCGCCGAAGGACCGGGACATCGCGATGGTGTTCCAGAACTACGCGCTGTACCCGCACATGACGGTCTACGACAACATGGCCTTCGGGCTCAAGATGCGGAAGTTCCCCAAGCCCGAGATCGCCAAGCGTGTCGGCGATGCCGCCGAGATCCTCGGCATCCAGGAGCTGCTCAAGCGCAAGCCGCGCCAGCTCTCCGGCGGCCAGCGGCAGCGCGTCGCGGTCGGCCGCGCGATCGTGCGGCACCCACAGGTGTTCCTGTTCGACGAGCCGCTCTCAAACCTCGACGCGAAGCTCCGCGTGCAGATGCGGGTCGAGCTCAAGCGCCTGCACGAACGTCTGGAGACGACGGCCATCTACGTCACGCACGACCAGGTCGAGGCGATGACGCTCGGCGACCGCGTCGTGGTCATGAAGGACGGCTGGATCCAGCAGGTCGGTGAGCCCCTCGAGCTCTATGGGCGCCCGGCCAATCGGTTCGTGGCGGGATTCATCGGATCGCCAGCGATGAACTTCGTCGAGGTGACCGTCGCCGACGCGAACGGCGCCCTGTGGGCGGATACGCCGGGGCTCCGAGTGAAGGTGCCGCCGGCGAGCGCGGGCCGGCTCGGGCCGTACAAGGGCCAGCGCGTGACCCTGGGCATCCGTCCCGAAGACCTGCGCATCGCGACGGGGGCCGACGGGGCGGACTACAGCTTCGACACGGTCGTCGAGGTCGTCGAGCCGCTCGGCTCGGAGATCCTGCTCGATCTCAAGGCCGGACCGAACGTCATCGTGGCGCGCGTCGACCCGACCGTTCGCGTGAAGCACCAGGACAAGATGCGCCTGTCGCTCCACCCGGAGCGCGTGCACTTCTTCGACAACAAGACCGAGCTGGCGATCTGATCGCGTAACGAGCGGTTCGTGGGGCGCGCCCGGGACATCCGGCTCGCGTATCTGCTGCTGGCGCCCGCGCTCCTCCTGCTCCTGACGGCCCTCGCCTATCCGATCGGCTGGGAGGTCTGGACGAGCTTCACGAACCTCTCGCCGCTCAACGACCGTCCGACCGCATTCGTCGGGCTCGACAACTACCGCCACCTCGCCGCTGATCCCGCGTTCTGGCGCGCGGCCGCGAACACCGTCGCGTATGCCGCCGTCACCATCGCGGTCAAGCTGGTGCTCGGCCTGGGTCTGGCGCTCCTGCTGGCGCGCCCGTTCCGCGGCCGGGCGCTGGTGTTCCTGGCCATCTTCCTGCCCTGGGCGTACCCGGCAAGCGTCAGCGTCATCGGCTGGTACTGGACCTTGAGCCCGCCGATCCCCACCGCCTACAGCGTGTTCATGGGCCAGATGAAGTACGTGGTCGACGGCGCGCTGGGCGGCGGCGCGTGGGCCTTCATCAGCGTCACGCTGTTCAACATCTGGCGCGGCAGCTCGTTCATCGGGATCTTCTTGCTGGCCGGGATCAACGCGATCCCGCCGGAGCTGTTCGAGTGCGCGGCGCTCGAGTCGAAGAGCGCGTGGCGGCGCTTCTGGCTGGTGACGGTGCCGCTGCTCAAGCCGTTCCTGGCCCTCGCGGTGTTCCTGGCGCTGACCACGGCGTTCGCGGACCTCGCCAACGTCTGGATGCTGACAGCCGGGCGCATCGTCTATCCGGTCCTCGGGACGCACGCCTACTGGCTGGCGATCCACGGCGGTCAGTTCGGCCCGGCTTCCGCGCTCTCGTTGACCCTGGCCCCGTTCCTCCTCGCCGTCCTCTTCGTGCTGTTCCGGATGTTCGATCCGCCGGAGCGGGAGCGCGCATGAGCCCGCGACCCTGGTGGCGCAAGCTCGGTCACGGGGGCCTGCTCGTGGTGGCCACCATCTACTGCGTGTTTCCCATCTACTTCATGCTCGTGCAATCGCTCAAGACCGCTCAGGAGGACGTCTTCGGCAACCCGCTCATCGTCGTCAATCCGACGTTCGAGAACTTCGAGGAGCTGTTCCAGCAGAGCGGAGAGAGCCACGGCTTCGTCGGCCGCGCGCTGCGCCGCTCCTATCCCGTGCTCGACTGGCTCGAGAACACGATCATCGTCTTCGCGGGCTCGGTCGCCGTGACCCTGGTGGTGAGCCTCCTCGCGGGCTACGCGCTCGGGCGGTTGCGGCCGCCGGGATTCCGCTGGTGGCGCCGGCTCATCTTTGCGAGCTACGTGATCCCGCACACGATCCTGTTCGTTCCGCTCTATCAGGTGATCATCAATCTCAACCTCGAGAACAACCTCCTGGCCCTGCTGGTCGTCTACCCGACCCTGGCGGTGCCGTTCTGTGTCTGGATCCTTTCGGCCTACTTCCAGAACCTGCCGCGCTCGGTGGAAGAGTCGGCCCTCGTCGAGGGCGCGAGCCGCGCCACCGCGTTCTTTCGGATCCTGCTGCCGATGAGCAAGCCCGTGGTCGTGGCGGCCGGGATCTTCGCGCTGGGGACGATCGCCAGCGATTTCACCCTCGCGTCGGTCTTCCTGCTCGACGCGCACAACAAGACGATCCCGGCCGGGCTCGCAACGATGGAAGTCGCGCTCGACGAGCTCCTGGCGGTCGCCGGGATCAACCTCATGGCGATCCCGGTCGTGCTGATCTGCGCGGTGTTCGCCCGCGGCTACGTGCGCGGGCTGACCGCCGCGATGGTCGAGGGCGCCTGAGGTCTAGGGTTCGTTCGGGCGGATGCGGATGATGCGGTGCAACGCCGTCTCCGCGACGTAGAGCGCGCCCGAGCGGTCCACGACGATGCCCTGCGGATCACCGAGCTCATGGGCGACCGAGGTGACGACGCCGCCCGGAGTCACCCGATAGAGCTCGCGAATGTGGAACCCGGCCGAGACGAACAGGCTGCCGTCCGGTCCCACCGCCATGTTGGTTCGATGGAAGTGCCCCGACGGCAGGCGAGCCAGGCGCCGCAGCTGACCCTCGGCAGACAGGATCAGCACTTCACCGACCGAGTTGAGGACCGCCAGGCTGTCCCGCGCGAGCGGGGCCACCGCGATGAACTTGTGCAGTGGCTCACCGGAGATCCGCCGCACGGGAGGCCGCGGGAAGATCGGCGCGACGAGCTCGAGGCGGCGCGGCAGCGGCACGTCCTCCTCGGGGTTGAGGCGGAACACGAGCGGGCCCGTGTAGTCCTCGACGGCGAGCGCCTCCAGCGCGGGTGGCGCCGGCGACTCCGAGCGGAGCTGACTCTCGAAGCTCGCGTAGTCGAGCACCACGAGTCGGCCCTCGCGGTCGAGCGCCAGGCTCGAGCCGCCGAGGAGATGGTTGAGACCGACGGCGAGCGGGCTCAGGCGCCTCGCGGCCGCCAGTCGGTAGATGCGGTTACCGTTCTCCTCGCCGAGGAACAGGTCGCCGGACTTTGGATCGACCGCCAGGCTGCCGAGCGCCGTCTTGCGGGGCCCGTCCGCGAACGGAATGACGAGGCGAGGTGCGAGGGACGCGTCGATCGGCGTCGCCGCGGCCGGATCGAGCCAGTAGATCTCGGCGGCGGAGTCGCCGCGCCAGCCGTGGCTCAGGACCACCAGCCGACCGGAGCTCGTCAGGGCCAGCTGCGCGGGTCTCGGGACGGCCGTCGCGACGACCTCGATCTGAGCGGGGCGCGACGGCTGGGCGTCGGTCGGGCCAGCCTGGAGCGCGACGCTCAGAATCAGCGCGAGACCGATGAGGCAACTGATCCTTGACAGGTTGCAACGGCCGATGCTAGCTTTCGCCGACGATCGAAAGACGGTAGTGCTCACACCTTCTCGCCGGGAGTGTGGCCAATGACCATCAAACTGGGAGTTGCTGTTGGAGCGGCCCTCTTCATTGCTCTGGCCGGTGCGCCGGCTCGCGCCCAGGACAAGCCCCCAGAGCCGAAGGGAGTCGCCGCCAGGAACCTGTTCACCTCGCTCGGCGGCTTCAGCGCGACCGTCAACGCGCCGCTGTTCATCACCGGCGCGACGATCACGCTCGAGCCGGGCGGGCAGACCGGGCGCCAGCAATTTCGGGTGCCGACCTTCGTGTACGTCGTCGACGGAATCCTGACGACGTTTTACGATGCCGGCCCGGTAGGAATCGCCGGGGCGCAGTATCACGCGGCCGGCCAGGCCTTCATGGACAACGGCGGCTGGTGGCACAACCACGCCAACAAGACCGACAAGCCCGTGAAGTACATCCTGTTGCATCTCGGCTACCCCGGTCGACCCGATCCGATCCAGAAGCCGGACGCCGAGTAGCTCGCGCTGCGCTCGAGCCGGCGGGAACGGAAACCCTGCTCCCGCTGGCTCGTTCTATTTCCCCACACCACCGGTGATGCCCTGGATGAAACGGTCGAGGAAGAAGTTGTAGAGCACCGCCACCGGTAAGCCCACCAGCAGCGCGGCTCCCATCAACGAGCCCCAGTAGTACACGTCACCACGGATCAGCTCGGTCGGTACGCCGACGGGCACCGGCTTCTGATCACCCGGCGCCACGAAGGCCAGGCCGTAGAGGAAGTCCTGCATCGAGAGCGTGAACGCGAAGATCACCGCGGTGAGGACACCCGGCAGGCTCACCGGCAGCACCACCCGCAGGAAGGCCCCGAGGTAGCCACAGCCGTCGACGCGCGCCGCTTCCTCCATCTCCATCGGCACGGTCTTGAAGAAGCCCATCAGGAGCCAGGTCCCGAACGGGATCGTGAACGTCGGGTAGACGACGACTAGCGCCCACCACTCGTCCTGGAGCCCGAGCATCGCCACCACCCTGGAGAGCGGCAGGAAGAGGATGATCGGCGGAACGAGATACGTCATGAAGATGGAGATCCCGATGTTCTCGGCGGCCGGAAGTCTCAGGCGCGCCAGCGCGTAGCCGGCCGGCACGGCCGTCACGAGCGTGATGACCGCAACCCACGCGGCGATCGTCATGGTGTTGACGATCCAGGCGCCGTAATTCGTCTGGAAGAAGAGGATCTTGAAGTGCCTGAGCGTCGGCGCCATGTTGAACCAGAACGGGATGTTCTCCATCCGATAGAGGTCCGGGTCCTGCTTGAACGCCGTGATCAGCATCCAGTAGATCGGGAACACCGCCATGAACACGAACGGCGTGAGTCCCGCGTAGATCCAGAGGTGCCGGCGGCGTTCCTTCTGCCGGAGGGTCATGGCGGTGGCCACGGCTAGTACTCCCGGCGCTTGAGATTTCGCAAGAAGAGGAACATCAGCGGCGCGAGCAGCGGAACCAGGAACAGCGCGATCGCCGCGCCGCGGCCGAGATTACCGGCCTGGATGCCGATCTGATAGGCGAGCACCGGCAAGATCTTCGAGGCGTTGGCCGGTCCGCCCTGCGTCAAGAGGTAGACCACCGAGAGGTCCGACAGGGTGAACACCGTGTCGAACAGGAACCCGATCATGAGGATCGGGAAGATCATCGGCGCCACCACGTGGCGGAAGCGCTGGAAGAAGGAGCAGCCGTCGACCTTCGCCGCGTCCAGCACCTCGAGGGGCACCGAGGTGAACCCGGCCAGCAGCACGATCGCCGAGAACGGGAACGTGCGCCACACGTTCACGGCGATGCAGGCCAGCAGCGCCAGCCTAGGATCGCCGAGCCAGATCGGCCAGGAGTCGGAGCCGTACTGACCGATGAGCCCGAGCCGGCTCAGTACCCAGTTGATGACGCTGAACTGCGAATCGTACATCCACTTCCACGCGAGCACGCTGATCGCGATCGGCAGGGTGAACGGGATGACGACGAGGCCGCGGATGAGCTTCTTGCCCGGGAACTCCTGCAGGAGCAGGAACGCGAGCGAGGTGCCGAGCAGGCTCTTGAAGATCGCCGCCACCACGAGGAACACGATGCTGTTCCGGAAGGCGATCCAGAACGTGTCCATCTCCCACGCCGATCGGAAGTTCTCGAGGCCGATGAACTTCGCCACCGGCTCGCCCACGTTGGCGTCGCTCACCGCGAGGTAGAGCGAGAACAGGAACGGCGCGCCGACCAGGAGCAGCACGTAGAGCACCGCCGGCGCCAGGAGGAGGTACCCGAACGCGAGCCGACGCGAGGTCTGGCTCTGGAACATCAGCCGCGACCGCGCGGGGGCGGCGACAGAGACGACAGCGGCCCGGGCCGTAGGCTCCGGGCCGCCGCCTTGCAAGGGAGCCTGCGTCATGCCCTCTTGTGCTTTGCGAAGATCCGGCGGTACTCCCCCATACCCCACTTCATGACGTCTTCAACACTCTGGCCCCGTGCGACACGCGTGAACATGTCCGGCACGACGAAGAGGTTGACGACTTCCTGGATCGGAGTCGTGAAGGGGCCGGGATAGCCGTAGAACGCCACGATCGGCGGGAAGTCTTGTAAGATTTGAAGCTTCGGATCGCTGCCGATCACGGGCATCGGCTTCTTCGCCAGGCCGTTGAGGTAGGGCATGTTGTAGCCGCGGCTGGCCGTCATGCCCTCACTCGCCGTATCCACCATGTGCGTCAGGAATTCCTTGGCCGCCTGCTGGTTCTTGGAGAACTTCCACACCATCCACACGTTCGCGGCGCACGTGTTGACTCGCTTGCCGCCCGGACCCGCGGGTTCCATCGCCACCACGGTGTTCTTGAAGACGTCGGGATTGGTGTCCTCCGTCGTCCGGTACGCCGAAATCGCGTCGTGGACCCAGCACGCGATGCCGGAGGCGAGATAACGGTTGTCGGAGGCGTCGTCCCACGAGAAGACCTCTGCGGTCATGCCCTCGTCGAAGAGCGCCTTGGCGAACTTGAGCGCCTCCCGCGTCTCCTTCGAGTCGATGAGGATATTCTCCCCGGAGGGATCGAGCTCAGCACCGCCGAAGCCGAACAGGACCGAGCGCCAGTTCAGGTTGGCGTCGGCGCACTGCGAGAACTGGATCCCCGTCGGGTGTCCCTTCGGCTTCAAGGTGCGAGCGGCTACGCGAGCCAGCTCCCAGGTATCCGGCGCCTTGAGGTTGTTGGCGTCGAACAGGTCCTTGCGGTACGTCATCGGCAGCAGGATGTAGAAGAGTGGGATGCCGTAGTAGCGCCCCTCCGCCTCGACGAGTGATTTGGCCGTCGGGATCCAGCCTCCGTGCTTCTTGCCGGTGGCATCGTAGATGTCGCTCAGATCCGCAAGGCTCTTGTAGTAGAGACGCGTGAGGATCGACGAGCCGTTCATGATGATGTCGTGGCCCGCGCCCGCGGCGTACTCGGCCGCCATACGCGCCGGCAGCTCGAGATGCGGGATGTGGTCCACGCGGACCTTGACGCCGTTCTTCTCACCCCACTCTTTCGTGAGCTTGTTGTCGAACCACGTGTCATACGCCGGGATGAAGTGACTCCACTGTAATATCCGAAGGGTCGTTCCCTTGATCTGCGCGGGAGCCTGACGAGCATCGAGCATCGTCAGCAACGAGCTACCCGCGACCCCGGCACCGGCGGTCGCAAGGAATTTCCTGCGGTTGAGGGTTGACGGCGAGGGCTGAGCTGGTTGCGGGTCCGTCATCGTGAGCCTCCTCGGGCGATTCTAGCGCCTATGGCGATTCTAGCGCCTATAGGGGGTTGGCAACTGGCAACCCGCGTAAAGAATTAGATTCTTTATGCTGCCTCGCGGCCAGTTGTCAAGGGGTCTCCGGGCCCGGTGCTATCCTCGCCGCCATGCATCGGCCGTTCGTGGCCCTTTTGGTAGTCCTTGCAGTGATCGGCACAGTCACGGGCGGGCTCGCATGGCTCATGGACACCCCGAGGCCTCCGGCCGGCGCGACGAAGGGTCAGCGGCTCTACCTCGGGCTGTGCGCGACCTGCCATGGCTCGGACGGGCGCGGCTCCTGGCGCGCGGCGCTCTTCCTGGTCCGCCCGGGCAACCTCGCCGACGCCGCGGCCATGGATCGGCGCTCGGACAACTATCTGTTCGACCTGATCCAGCACGGCGGGGCCCCCATCGGGAGGCCGGGAATGCCGGCGTTCGGCTCGACCATCAGCGATGACGAGATCGGGGAGGTCGTGCGCTACGTGCGGACCCTCTCGCGAGGGCGCTGACTCAGGGGAGCTTCTCGATGCGGATCAGGACGAGCTGATCGTTCTGCTGCCGTACCGCGAGCTTCACCCGGTCTCCCGGTTTCGGGCCGACCGGATCGAGGAGCGCCGGGCTTGCGGACACCGCCATCAGCTCCATGGCGCCCATGCCGAGCGCCGAAACGGGCTCGTGGCGGACGAGAATCATGTCGGGAGCCGAGCGCGCGACGATCGTCCCGCGCACTTCGTAAGCCGCGGGACGGATGACCGTCCCCCAGATGCCCGCGGCGAACGCCGCGAGCAGCGCGACGAACAGGAGGACGGTTAGCGGACGATGCGAGACGGCCTTAGTACTTGGAGTCCCGTTCCCAGTCGAACGCCCTGACGTCCGCGTCGGGCCGCAGGTCGTCGCCGGTCAGGATCCACTTGCCACCGCAGCCCTCACGAGCGAAATATGCCGCGGGCCTGGGCGCGGAGCCGAGGGTCACGATCAAGATGAAGATGCCCACCGCGCCACCGAGGCCGCACAGAAGTCCCTTGCCCGGAATGTAGAAGACGTTGGCGATGCCGGCGCCGACGTTGTACGCGGCGGATTCCGCCAGGTGCGACTCCGGCTCCGGGATGTCTTGCGGCGGCTGCGCCATCGGCTGGGGTGCCTGCTGCATCGGCGTCGCCGGTGGCGGAGACTGCGGAGCGGGTTGCTGGGCCGCCGCAAGCGGGGCGAGCGGACCGGTGGCGAGCACCGCGAGCGCCACCATGACGGCCAGGATCCGGATTCCGGTCTTCATCAAGGGACCTCCTCCCTAACAGGCCTCAGGGAGTCATTGTCCGCCCCCAGGGGGCCGCCACTCCAATAATTACCGCAGACCTCGATCATAGCAAACCGGCTCCGCGGCGCGTAAACTCGACAATCGCTATGATCGGCGGCACATTCTCTCCCAGGAGGCCCGTCACCCATGAAGCTCGTGCGCTTCTCCACCAACGGCCAGACCCCGCGCCTCGGCGTCCTCCAGGGCGACCGTATCGCGGATCTCCAGGCGAGTCTCGCCGCGTCTCTGACGCGGCGCGGCGTGAGCCGTGCCGCGGAGCTCGCTGCGGCGCTCGTCCCGCATAGCACGCGCGCGTTCCTGGAAGGCGGCTCGCTGGCCGAAGAGGCGGTCGCCGGCATCAAGGAATGGGTCACGGTCCCGGCCTCCTCGGCGAGGCTGCACGCGCCGATCACGGATCCCGGCAAGTTCATCTGCATCGGGCTCAACTACCGCGACCACGCCGAGGAAGCCAACCAGCCGATCCCGAAGGAGCCGCCGATCTTCGCGAAGTGGTCGAACGCGATCCTCGATCCGAACGAGCCGATCCTGAGGCCGCGCGGCTCGAATCAGCTCGACTGGGAAGTGGAGCTCGGCGTCGTGATCGGAAAGACCGCGCGCTTCGTCGGCCGAGACCGTGCGCTCGACTACGTCTGGGGCTACACGATCATCAACGACGTGAGCGCCCGCGACTTCCAGTTCATCGGCAGTCAGTGGATGGCCGGAAAAATCCCGGAGACCTTCGCGCCGGTCGGCCCGTACATCGCCGATCGCGCCGAGATCCCCGACCCGCACGTGCTCGAGCTGAAGCTCTGGGTCAATGGAAAGCAGATGCAAGGCGGCAACACCAAGACGTTCATCTTCGACGTCCGCTACATCGTGAGCTACCTCTCGGGGCTGATGACGCTCTCGCCCGGCGATCTCATCGCGACGGGCACGCCGCCCGGCGTGGGCTTCGCGCGCAAACCGCCGGTCTTCCTCCAGCCGGGGGACACGTGCCGGCTGGAGATCACCGGCCTGGGACAGATCGAGAACCCCGTGAAGGAGGCGTGAGGAGGCCAGGACAATGCTCGATGTCATCGCGCCGCTCGTCGTCGCGAACACGACGAAGATCGTCCTCGTCTCGCTCGACGGCCTCGGTGGGCTCCCGCGGCCCGAGACGGGACGCTCCGAGCTGGAGACGGCTCACCTGCCGAATCTGTCCCAGCTCGCCACCGAGGCCGCCTGCGGGCTCATTCGCCACGTCGCGCCGGGCATCACGCCGGGAAGCGGCCCCGGCCACCTCGGGCTCTTCGGCTACGATCCCCTGCACTACCAGGTCGGCCGCGGCGTCCTCGAGGCGCTCGGCATCGAGTTCGACCTGCGCGCCGGCGACCTCGCCGCGCGTGGCAACTTCTGCACGGTCGACGCCGCGGGCCGCATCACCGATCGGCGCGCCGGCCGTCTCGCGACCGACATCAACCTGAAGCTCACCGAGCGCCTGCGGCGGATCAAGCTGCCCGGCGTCGAGGTGTTCGTCGAGTCGGTGAAGGAGCACCGCTTCGCCCTCGTCCTGCGCGCGCGCGCCCGCGGCGGCGCCCGCCTGGCCGCGGGGCTATCCGAGACCGATCCGCAGGCGGTGGGCCAGCCGCCGCTCGCCGTGAAGGCGCTCAATCCCCGCGCGAAGGCCACCGCCGCGCTCATCAATCGCTTCGTTGCCGAAGCCAAGCGCCTGCTCGCCGACTCGGCGCCCGCGAACATGGTGCTCTTGCGCGGCTTCGACCAGCTCCCGAAGCTCCCGCGGTTCCCCGAGGTCTTCGGGCTCCGGAGCGCCGCGATCGCGGCGTACCCGATGTACCGCGGCCTCGCCAAGCTGGTTGGCATGGAAGTCCTCAAGACCGGCACCACGTTCGACGACGAGCTGGCAACGCTCCGCGAGCACTGGGACACGTACGACTTTTTCTTCCTGCACTACAAGGACACGGACAAGGCGGGCGAGGACGGCGACTTCGACGCGAAGGTCCGGGCGCTCGAGCGCCTGGACCGCGCGATCCCGGAGATCCGCGCGCTCAAGCCCGACGTCATGATCGTCTCCGGAGACCACGCCACTCCATCGGTGCTGGCCGCTCACGGCTGGCAGCCGGTGCCGGTGCTGGTCTGGAGCCGCTATTGCGGCCCAGACGGCGTGACCGCGTTCACCGAGCGTGCCTGCGGCGCCGGGAGCCTCGGCCTGATGCCCTCCCAGCACCTCATGCCCGTCGTGATGGCGAACGCGCTCCGGCTCACCAAGTTCGGCGCCTGACGGCCAAAATTCCCTTGCCCGGCGTCCGCGCGGCGTCATACTCC
>WNGJ01011106.1_pt1 | contig 12908 bp, 7 predicted proteins | sample 5400611 | NCBI WGS metagenome assembly WNGJ01 (sample SAMN13153375, study PRJNA577476) | soil metagenome | isolation source: 40 cm soil or saprolite under Garry oak tree replicate 1 | place: USA:California | collected 2016-06-15
ACCCGGAAAAACACGAAGACTTTCTTGCGCGCTGCCATGAGGCTGGACAACGCAAACCGACGCCGCTGCTGCTGCAGTACGGTGCAGGCGATCACAACTGTCTGCACCAGGATCTCTATGGCGAGCACGTGTTCCCCATCCAGGTCGCGATTCTGCTGTCTGAACCCGTCAGAGACTTCACGGGTGGCGAATTCGTGCTGACAGAGCAGCGTCCGCGCATGCAGTCGCGACCGGAGGTCGTTCCGCTTCGACAGGGCGACGCCGTGGCTTTTGCTGTCCATCACCGTCCGGTGCAGGGGACGCGCGGGGTCTATCGGGTCAATCTGCGGCATGGGGTCAGCCGTGTCCGTTCAGGGCACCGTCATACGGTCGGGATCATTTTCCACGACGCGAAGTAAGGAGAATGCAATGAGCATGCATCTCTTCGTGAGTGCAAGCGGCAACACATCCTGGAAAGAGGAGTTGGGTCCTGGGGCCGTTGTGTTGCGTGGGTTCGCTTTGCCGGATGAAGCGGCACTTCTGGCCACATTGAACGGGGTGATCGCTCTGGCACCGTTTCGTCATATGATCACGCCAGGTGGGTACCGAATGTCTGTTGCCATGACGAACTGCGGCTCCTTTGGCTGGGTGACGGAAAGAACCGGCTACCGTTACGATGCCATCGATCCGGAGAGCGGTCATCCTTGGCCGTAGATGCCAGACTCTTTTCTCAAACTCGCGAAAAACGCGGCAGCTCAGGCAGGTTTTCAGGAGTTTGTGCCCGATGCCTGTCTGATCAATCGCTATGAGCCAGGTGCCAGGCTTTCGTTACACCAGGACAAAGCGGGATCATTCATGCCCTGGGCATGGTCAACTTTCTCTTTGATTCCTCGCAGACACCTCACATTGCGGCCAGCCAGATCTGGGAGTATTTCGAACTGAGTTCGAGCACCATGCAGGCCAAATCCAAGCAGACCCGCAATCTGTTGGGTATGTATCCGCTGGATCCCGATTGGTCGATCCCCTCCATACACTCGACCGGTCGATAGTGGTGGTATGTGCGAATCCTTTCAGCGAACAAGTTGAAGTCGTCATGGATGTGGCGAGCCATCGTTTCTTACTTCGTTTTGATGCATATTCTTTCAACACCGTTATTCTTGACGGCTGAGCACGTGTGCTGGCTGCTTAGGTGTGGTGCCTGGGCTTGAAAAAGGTCATTTAATTAGATAGAGCTGATGTCTGAATGGCCACGGCAATGGCAATCGAAAACTCTTTCAGGTCGGCGATGCTGACATCGAAAGCGCTCAGCCCGAGCATTTCTGCGCGGCGCTTGGCATTGCCGTGCAAAGTTACAGTGGGGCGACCGCTGCGCAACTGTACGACCTCCATTTCACGCCAGAATACTCCATGGATACCAGTACCGAGTGCCTTACTTATAGCTTCCTTGGCAGCAAAACGCCCGGCAAGACGAGTAGCCTTTCCACGGCACTGGCGCACTTCCATTTCAGTGAAGACTCTTTTAAGAAAACGTTCGCCATGATGTTCGTAGACCTTGCGTACCCGGCCTACCTCAATGATATCGATGCCGACAGCGACATTTACCCCTTGTGGTGGGTTTAGAGGTGCGGGCAACCCTGTCACTCCGGCTGGCCCAAAAAGCCAATCGGGAATAGGTACGCCTGGCTGACGAACCAGCGGAGTAAATATCAATGTATCAATGGCAGGTTATCATCCATCACTTGCCTTCTTTTCCGCTTAGCAGTGGTTGTGTACTGGTGCTGTCTCCGGAGGGCAATACCGAGGGCGCAGGCCCCGTACCGCGTCCGATACCGCGATAGATGAAGCCGAGACGGTTCATTTCGCTTGCTTCATAGATGTTGCGACCATCAATGAGTACAGGACGACGCATGCTGTTCCGAATCTGGTACATATCGAGCGATTTAAACTCATTCCACTCGGTCACAATCACAAGCGCATCCGTGCTCTCAGCTACCTCGTAGGCGTTTTCACAGAACGTGATGGCTTCCATGTGCACACCGGCACGTTCCAGCGCTTCGCGCCCGTTGTCTGTAGCAACAGGATCATAAACGCGTACAATTGCACCCTGGTTTGTCATCCAACGAATGATGTCTACCGAGGCAGCTTCGCGCATGTCATCGGTATTAGGCTTGAAGGCTAAACCAAGTATGCCTATGGTGCAACCGCGTAGAGCGCCAAGGATAGAGGTCAACTTGGTCACGACCAGGCGGCGCTGGTCATGGTTAATTTCCATCACAGCGTGTAACAGTTGCGGGTGTAGGCCGGCCTCGTCAGCCATATGAGCAAGCGCGCGTACATCCTTGGGGAAGCAATTATGGCTGATCAGCCCAGACGACGCGATCAGGGTTCCCGCGCTGGTCTCCATACTATAGACTGTTTTTTCAACGTCTCTATGCTCGACTTCACGAACAGTGAGCGTCGCAAAGGCACCGTACCGCTTATAACCATGCGGCAGAATGTGACGGTGATAGCCTGCCAGTATGCTCTCAATTCGTGCACGATGCTTGTCGCCAAAGGCATCTTTGAGCGCGGCTATCTGTTCGTAGCCACTCACCCTCAGAATATACGCCTCTTGTTTCGATTTGTTCATCCAACGGGTATGGATGGAGGGGATGATGCTAAGCGTTTGCAGCAGTAGTGTCAAACCATCCGCCAGGACTTTGCTGACGGTTGCATATTCCACAATCAGATTCTGGCCAGCCAGCAGCGGGGTGACTGCGCCATCGCCGCTGAACGCACCACGGATTAACTCAAGGCGTAACTCGGGCAACACATTAAACACCAGTCGAGGCAGGGCCTTGTCTTCTGAACGAGTGCCGCAGCGGAAAACATCGCGTAGCAGCCAGGAGAAGATGCGCGAAGAGACAATAGTCGTCAGGGCACTGGTGGCATGTCGCTCAATGAACTTGAGGCCCCAACGGCGTAAAATTCGCTGGACATCTGTGATATATTCAGACTCTTGCTGGTGAAAGCAGAAGCCTACTCGCTCCCGTACCGCACCAGCACGCCCCGTGTCCTGGGCAAGATAGCCTTCGGCAAGATAATAGCCACACAGCCGCAGCAGATCCGCGTCGACCGGAATCAAGGCATTGATCATCGTTGCCGCACCCTTAGCAGTATACAACTGAAGCTTCTCAGCAGGAACGTTGAGCACATATGACTCGCTCAAGTATCGAAACAGGCGCAGCGACATGCGGTTATGACGCTTGATGTCATGCGGGTACTTAAGCATATCCCGCGGAATCGCAGCGGCAAATTGCTCATACTGCTCGCAATGTGTTATCGATGGACTTCACATAGACGTCAGCCTCGAGATCAGTATCGCGGAGCAGATCGATCAGGTTGATGTTTGTGGCCTGCTCGATGGCGGGTAATGCACACAAGGCCATCAGTTGATCTCCTGGTACAACTGAAGCAGCCGGCAGAATTGTGAATTGCTGATCTTTGTACAAGATGACTGGATGGTCAGCGGTAACGCGCAGCGTGCGTCCCATGCTGGTATTGATCTTCACCATGGTGCCATTATAAGGTCGCCGGGTGATGGCTTTTACGTTGGCAAGGATGGGCTGCCCCGTCTCTAGATCAAAAGCAAGCACACGTTGATCGGAGGGTTGCACAAGTTCCACTACATCTCCCAGGAATGGCGCGCCACCTTGAGCGAACAGAGCATCGAAGCGCTCCACCGCCACATTAGGACTATTGAGCGTGAAAACTGTCTCATCGGCCTCGAAGCAACTTCCCCCATAGCCCAACCCTGCATCAAGGAATGCCCGCCCGATACGCTTATCGTACCCCATACCAGCTGCAACCTCTTTTACATCCGCTCCCAGGCGTTCACAAATTTGCGCAATTTCATTGATGAAAGATATTTTAGTTGCCAGGAATGCATTAGAAGCATACTTAATCATTTCAGCAGTATAGAGATCAGTAATAACGATAGGGGCGCGCAATGGGAGATAGAGCGTGGCGACTTTGCGGGCAGCTTCCTGGTCGCTTGATCCCAATACGATGCGATCAGGATACTGGAAATCCTGTACGGCTGAGCCTTCGCGTAAGAATTCAGGATTGGAAACGACAGCGAAAGGAACCTCTGGCCTCTTCAGGTTCTTACGGATGATGCGCGTTACGACATCACCGCTGCCCACAGGCACCGTACTTTTATTGATAATCACGGCATAGTGATCGAGTTCCTGGGCGGTGCCGCGTGCCGCGCTCTCAACGTAGCGCATGTCCGCTCCGCCCTGGCTGGAGCCGGTGGGAGTATTAACTGCGATAAAAATAAAATCACAATTGTCTAAGCCTTCGTTATAACTGGTTGTGAAATGCAGGCGCCCTGCTTGAAAGTTACGCTCGACCATTTCTTCCAGTCCAGGCTCATAAATAGGCAAAATGCCATGTTTAAGTCGCTCAATTTTCTCAGGGATAATATCGACGCAGGTTACTTGATTACCCATATCCGAGAAACAGGTGCCTGTGACCAGGCCCACGTAACCTGTACCGATAACACAAATAGTTGCCACTACATTACTCCTCGATTGTCACAAACGGATTTTCGTATTTCTCTTCTATAATGGTGGTTGGTGTACCATGCCCAGGAAAGACCACCAGGTCGTCTTCAAGCGTATAGAGCTTCTCACGGATGGATTTCTCAATCTGCTCGTAGCTTCCCCCTTCAAAGTCCGTGCGCCCGATACCACGATAGAAGAGAGTATCACCGGTGAATACACAATAGGGATGGCTCACCAGGCAGATACCGCCGCGAGTGTGACCGGGGGTATGCAGCACTTCGAGCGTGAGTGTGCCAAAGGAGATTGTATCTCCTTCTTTCAGTAAAATATCCGGCTTTCTCTTGACGAGGGGGGCCGGACGATTGAACGTTCTTGCCGTACGCTCATCGGTGTACATATATACATCATCGGGGTGGATTGCCAGGGGTACAGGATAAATGGCACTCACTGCGTCTATTGCACAGATGTGGTCAATATGCCCATGTGTGTTGAGGATGTATTTGGGGATGAGCTTTAACTCTTGAATGTGGTCTATGATGCGCTCTGCCTCATCGCCTGGGTCGATAATCACCGCTTCAAGCGTTTCAGGACAGGCATACAGGTAACAGTTCTCTTGAAACAGGCCGACCGTCACGCAAGCGACAATTGGCATCTGTTCTTTGTCTGCTTCGGGCATGCTACGTTTTTCCTTGTTCTAATCCTGACAGTAAGATTGAAATACATTATAGCATAGTGATCGATATAGCTCTCACACTCTCAGGCGGTATGACTATTTTGTCCGCATTGTTGGCTACTCGGCTATCTGTACAACCGACTCATGACCACAAAGTCGTGAGTCGGGTTTGGATTCTGTAGTTGAAAAATAGCTGTACTTGTGATATACTCTCTAATTGACACGAACTTATGTTCTAATAACGTATAATTTGCTAAGTTAAAGCGTTCTTTCATAAGGACTTCATAAAATTTGTCGTAACCTTACAAGAGGCAAGAGATAGTGTTCCGTCGGCCTTACTAGCCGTTTCGAGCCGAGCATTTCAACGCAATTAGCAAAAGCTTGACTCAAACCCTTTGTATTGGTAAACTATAAGGAAATAGCATATTGATGGATATATTTCACGCAATATGCGCTTTGAGCTAAATTTAGGTGACACTCTTGCTCAAAGGTTTTCAGGTGATTTGCAACTTGGTACTTATCAGCTAGGAGTCGTTTGCGTCCGAACAAGAATTTCTTCGGTGCGGTTTTGATTGTCCACTTTATTTCGGCTCGTTTCAATAAGCTGCAATCCTACCGGAAAGTGATTCATGATGCATATTTGCAAAGAGATCACAGGAAACCTGGATGAGCAAGGCAATACGGCCTTAGAGTTAATGCAAAGCAGATTATAACCCAGCCCTACAAAGAAAGCGTGTTCAGGGGGATCTTCGTGCTCGAAGATATTTTAATTTGAAAGGCAGGCGTACATGATAAGAGATCGTTCGGAAAGAAGATTGTACCGAAAAAGTCCCGGTAGACAGTACGGGTACGATTACGATCCATTACACAGTCAGAGCCTGAACGGGAATGAGCAACAGAGACGACCCTATGATTCTATACAGAGCGAGTCATGGAGTATGCGCGAGGAGACTGACGGTCGTACAGCTCGTAATACCAGTGGCCCACTTACGTCTCGCCCCAATCCACGGCGTACACGTCAATTGTTGCGCCAGAACATCATAGCCAGCAAATCTAAATCAGTCCCCTTAGATGATACCGGGCAGCTAGATCCTGAATTGCGCGGTCGCTATGCTCATCAGGATGAAGATCAAGAGATGTACGAGAGCGAAGTTGATTCTACGCTCTACGCGAATCGTCGTCCTCGTTCTACTCAACTGGTCCCTCCAGCACAGGAGCGCTATATCGATGTAGAGGAAGACTATGATGAGTATAGTGAGTATGATGACGATCAGTGGGAAGACGAAGAACCGCAGTATATAGACCCCGATCTGGGATATTACTATGAGCAGGAAGAGGATCCTCGTGTTCACCGGCTACCTTACACAGAATCTCCGCGAGCGAAATCCGCGGGATTACGTGTGCAGCCCGAAACTTCTGAGCGTGGCAGGCGGGGTAGCACTCCATTGGATTATGACTATAATGCGGATGAACAAGACCACAAAGCAATAGAACGCAAGAAGAAAAAGAAAGGTATCTCACGACGGAAATTGCTAGTTGGGGCTGCGGTGGTGGGGGTAGGCGGTACTGCTATTGCTGCCTACGAATTGGCCCCCAAGTTACCCCAGGCGCTTGAGCAAGCCGGAACAAACATTGAGCATCAGCTCCAGGACGCCTTCAACAAAGGGGTGGCTGCCGGTGAGGAAGCTGTGCGCAAAGAGTTTATTAACGCGTTGGATACGCTCGAAGGAGTGACGCTCGAAGGAGCTATAGCGGCAGCGAAACTTACTCGTGTCGCCTATGATGTATTTGTTTCACCACTCGTCACTCTTGCTGCCACTGTAGCGGACGATTTTCTATCTGTTACCCTCGCTGCGCTCACCAAAGCTCGCAGCTGGCTGGCTCAAATCAATGCGGACAATGCCACGCTTGCAGCGCTGCAAGCTGTGCTACAAAACTGGGTGAACCAGGCTCACAACATGCCAAAGAAGTTGAAGACTATTACTGAAACCGACCTGGATGGCGCGCAAGCCTACCTGCGAGCCTTACAAAGAAAGATCAAGGAAGAGCAAGCCAAGCTCAATGGGCAGAGTACGCCACCGACACCTGCACCAAAATCGACACCAAAGAGCAAATAAGAATAGCAGAACTTTTTAGGAGGTTTAGCTCAATGGCAACAACTGCTGACAGTAGTAGTGGCGAAGTCTTACGCTCCGAGCGTATCGCGGGAGGTATTCTCCCGAAAGTCCTGAACACATTCGACATGGTCGCTATCTTTGTTGCAATCGTCCTTTTTATCAGTAATGCTGGCGTCATACCGGGTGCCGGTGCAGCGGCCTTTATCTACTGGATCCTGGGTTTCCTTACATTTCTCATCCCTGGCGCTATCGTTACAGGGCAACTTGGCCTCATGTTCCCAGGTGAAGGCTCGATTTACGTTTGGACCAACAAGGCTTTCGGCGTATTCCTGGGCTTTTTCGCAGGCTTCTGCGCCTGGTGGCCTGGTATCCTGGTGATGATCGCCACTGGTGATGCTGTAGTTTCGCTCATCCAGCAGCTCAACAGCAACTTTCTTACACAACCCTGGCAGCAAGGACTGATGATCATCGCCGTGATTGCCTTCTCGTTCATCCTGTCCGTCTTGCGCTTCCGCGTCACGCAGAACTTTGTCAATATCATCTTCGTTGCGTATGGTGGTGCGATTCTGCTAATTGGCCTGGCTGGTGTATTGTGGCTGGTTGGTGGGCATGCTCCACAGGCTGACTTTTCGGCGCAAAGTTGGGCTTTGACCAAAGGCAACTACACATTCTATGGCCTGGTGATCCTGGCCTTACTGGGCATTGAAGTGCCCTTGAATATGGGGGTTGAGATCAGTAATCCGCGGGCAATCACACGCTATCTGCTCTGGGGATCAGTCGTCGTTATAACGGCTTATCTCATCGGTACATTTGGCGTGATGATGGCTGCCTCACCGACCAGTCAAGGCAGTCCGGCCGCAGTTGCACAAGCCGTACAAAATGGGTTTGGCGGCGCTGGCACAGTGATTGGAGCGATTGTCAACTTCATTTTCATCGGCTTTTTCCTCTTTAACACTGCTGTTTACAACTACTCGTTTGGACGACTGCTCTTCGTTTCCGGGCTGGATCGCCGCCTCCCAACGGTGATGAGCAAAGTCAATGCCAACCGAGTTCCATGGGTGGCAGTCCTGGTCCAGAGCGCCATCTCGGCTTTCTTTACCGCCCTGGCCTTCATCATTGTGCCCTACACCTTGAAGACAGGATTTAGCGCAACCGATCTCTCGACGGTTGTTTACAACATTCTTCAGGCAGCTATAACGGTGATCTGGTGTATATCGATGGTGATCCTGTTCGTAGATGTGATCATCATTCGCAACAGGTACCATGAAGCTTTCACTCGTGCTCGTCTTGCCCCGGACTGGGTCTTCTACCTGTGTTCAACCTTGGGTCTCATCTCGAGTGCGGTTGGCGTCTTTGTGATCTTTATCTCGCCCTGGATTCCAAGTTTGATGAGCTCCACACAATGGGATGTGTGGATTGGTAGTATCGCCGTTCTTTCGTTGGTGATAGGGATAGTTGTCTTCCTGGTAGGCCAGGCGACCATCAAGACCAATGTGAGTGATGCGGAGGTCATCGCTGAGGTGACTGGCGAAAAGGCCGCGGGGTAGAGTCTCTTTCCCAGCTGCTTATCAATCAATGATCCCGGCATGATTTTCTGCAAAGCAGAAATCGCCTGGCGGCACGCCGCCAGGCGATTTCACAGTTCTGCTTTAATTTTTATCGATACGATGCTGGCGTGGCGTCGATGGAGCCTGTCTCTTCCATGATTGCACGCAACTGCTTGGCATCGAGGGTTTCGTGCAAACGCAATGCACGTGCGATGCGATCCAAAGTAGCACGATGATCCGTAAGGAGTTGGACCGAGCGATCATACGCCCACTTCACGATACGATTGACTTCCTCGTCGATGACGCTGGCAGTTTTCTCGCTGTATTCACGCGAGCCTGTCGCCAGCGCGGTACCCGCAAACGGGTCATCGCGCTCACTGTACGAGATCGTGCCGAGCCGCTCACTCATACCCCAGCGTGTAACCATCTGGCGTGCGATGGCGGTGACACGCTGCAGATCATTTTCCGCCCCGGTTGTGATCTGTCCAATCGCCACTTGCTCAGCGGCGCGGCCGCCGAGAGCCGTAACCAGTTGGGATTCCAGGTACTCTTTCGAGTAGTTATAGCGATCATCCAGGGGCGTGTACTGCGTCACGCCAAGAGCCTGGCCACGCGGGACAATGGTTACTTTGCTGACTGGATCAACATTCTCAGTCAACAGGCCGGTCAACGCGTGACCACCTTCGTGGTAAGCAACGACGTTGAGGTCGTCCTCACTCAGTACCAGAGGACGCTCTGCACCGAGCAGGATCTTGTCCAAGGCCTCATCAAAGCAGTTCTGGGTGACTGCATCCAGGTTGCGACGAGCAGCGAGTAGCGCAGCCTCGTTGACGAGGTTCGCTATGTCCGCGCCTACCATACCAGGTGTGGCACGGGCAATCGTGATCAGGTCTACGTCACTTGCCAGTGGTACGCCGCGAGTATGAATCTTGAGTATTGCCAGGCGGCCATTCCAGTCGGGGCGTTCGACAGTCACATGGCGGTCGAAACGTCCTGGACGCAATAGCGCTTTATCGAGGCCATCGGGCCGGTTGGTTGCCCCGATAACCACCACGGCTTGGCGTACATCAAAGCCATCCATCTCAACAAGCAACTGGTTCAGTGTCTGTTCGCGCTCATCGTTAGTATTGATACTGGCGCCACGCTGGCGAGCCACGGCATCGATTTCGTCGATGAAGATGATGCTTGGTGCTGCTTTCTTGGCCTGGTCAAAGAGATCACGCACGCGACTTGCTCCTACGCCCACCAGCACTTCAACGAACTCGGAGCCACTGATGGAGAAGAAAGGCACACCGGCTTCGCCGGCCACGGCGCGAGCCAGCAGTGTCTTACCAGTTCCCGGAGGGCCTACCAGCAGTAAGCCGCGTGGAATCTTACCGCCAAGTCTCTGGAACTTAGTCGGGGTCTTTAGAAACTCAACGACTTCCACGAGATCGTTCTTAGCCTCATCTACACCGGCCACGTCAGCAAATGTAGTGCTCGGCTTATCTTCTAACACGATCTTGGCCTTGCTCTTGCCGAAGCTGAATATGTTCTGCTGACCCTGCGTGGCGCGGCGTGCGATGAAGAGGAAGACACCGAACACTAAGATCCAGGGTAAAAAGTTGATTAAAATGTTCACCAGGAGGTTACTATCCGCCGGGGGCTTTGCGGAGTAGCTCACATGATTATCATTTAACAACTTGGTAAGGTTGGGGTCACCATTGGGCAATTGTGTGAAGTGGAAGTTGGTTCCAGTCTTGCTGGTGCCACTATTAGGATCGGTGACCGTTACAGGTGTTTTAAAGTTTCCGGTTGCATCCTGTCCCTGGAAAGTGACATCTTTGACATTACCTGCCTGCACTTGCTGGTAGAAGGTACTGTAGGGTATTTCAATCACATTGGGATTGTTGTTGTTTGAATTTTGGGTAAAAAAGTATTGAAACAGGTACCAGCCCAACAAAATCACGCCAATGATGATGAGCGAACGAACTAGGAGCGCCGATCCGGTGTTGCGCGGCGGTCCACCGTTATTCCCGTTCCCGTTGCTTCCATTATTCGGGCGCTGCGGGATATTCGGACCTTGCTCATTGGGGTTGCGCTGGTACATATATATAGCCTGAGCATCCATCGATTCAGACCTACTTTCTCCGGTCGAGCGGATACTTATTAAGCACCCGGCCCTTGAGTTTAAACTTTTGATCCTTGATAATCTCTTTTACTTGATAATAACTTTTTTCGATGGTCCCCGCAAGGGAGGCTCTATCTACAAACTTAATCATCGCTACTATAGATACGTTTATAATACGTTTAAGATTACCACAAGTTGCTGAATTTAGCGATCTTTACGTGAGAGTGCTAAAACCTGCTATCATTTTCACTTAGATGAACTGGCGTAGTATAATCAGGTCAAATTACAAGGCTAGAAATACAAACTACAGAGGTATGATGTGATACACCATTACGCGCTAATAGTGGGTATAGATTATTACAACGATGCGGCTCATTTTATTCCCTTACCATTTGCCCAGGCTGATGCTTGGGCCTTGTATGAACTGCTGACTGATCCCGAACGAGGAGGTTGGCCTCCTGAGGATGTTGTCTATCTCGCAGGTGAAGCGGTGACGCGCGATGAGGTAGAGAGTCAGTTGCGTGAACTCTGTCTTGTGCGCGCCCAGCAGAATGACCTGATACTGATCTATTTTGCGGGGCATGCATTCCTTGATCCCGCGACGCAGGATGGCTACCTGGCACTACGAGGCACGCTGGTTGATCGCCCTGCCACTGGTCTACACGTCCCAACGCTAGTTGATCATTATTTATATGATTCGAAAGCTAGAAATATTCTGACCCTACTGGATATTTCACACGCTGGCTCAGAGTGGAGTCATCACAAAAAGCCAGAGGATGCGACCCTCCTGTTTGGTCAATCGCTCCTCGATCTCCCAAGAACAAAGGGGCGCATCATTATGACTTCTCAGCGCCAGGTCGAGGTATCAAAAGGTCAAATGGAACAGGGACACGGCGATTTTATGACGCACTTGCTGGATGCTTTGGAGGGGGCAGCTGCCAATCCCCGTACCGGGCGGATTACGCTGGGCACGCTCTACGATTATTTTGATGAAAAGATGAGCCAGGACTTGCCGCAGTACCCACAGAAGTTCGGCTTTGAGCGTGGCTCGATGGTCTTAATTGAATGGCCTGAGTGGAAGACAGCCTCGGTTCCTCAACCACTTGGCAAGGGAAGGCATGTAGCGGGAGTTGAAGTAACGCCACTGCAGATACTCACTGGACATCAAGGTCATGTCGATGACGTGGTCTTCTCGCCTGATGGAGCGCGCATTGCATCGTGTGGTGAGGATATGACGGTACGCCTGTGGTCTACGAATTCGGGCGAGCTGTTGCATACCATCGCAGGGCATGAAGGGGCCGTGATGGGCGTAGATATCTCTCATGATGGTACGATGATTGCTTCCTGTTCAGAAGATAAGACTGTGCGCCTGTGGGATGTATATACGGGCGAGGCTATACGGACGCTGCAGGGACATAGCGGCGCAGTATGGACGGTGGCTTTCTCGCTTGATAACCGTATGCTGGCTTCCTGTTCAAACGATGAGACAGTGCGTATCTGGGATCCCGCGACTGGAGGTGTTCGCCAGGTATTGGAGGGTCATCACAACGTGGTGGTGGGCGTCGATTTTTCATATGACAGCAAATTCCTGGCCTCCTGCTCATTTGATAAGACGATTTGTTTGTGGGATGTGAGCAATGGTACGATCCAGCGGATCCAGCGCCGGTTGCGCTACAGCGATATCGTGTATGGAGTGGCCTGGTCGCCAGATGGAAACTTGCTGGCCTCTTGTTCAGCCGATGGTGCGATCTGCCTGTGGGATACAACGAGTGGGCAGATAGTACAGACACTTACGGGTCACGAAGGGGCTGTGTGGACAGTCGATTTCTCCGCAGACGGCCGTTTACTGGTTTCAGGTTCGGAGGACGGTTCTTTGAAGCTGTGGGATGTTTACCAGGGACGAGAGCTGCAGACGATCAACCACAGGATAGAGGT
>WNGJ01019025.1_pt1 | contig 12908 bp, 7 predicted proteins | sample 5400611 | NCBI WGS metagenome assembly WNGJ01 (sample SAMN13153375, study PRJNA577476) | soil metagenome | isolation source: 40 cm soil or saprolite under Garry oak tree replicate 1 | place: USA:California | collected 2016-06-15
CGCGCTATTCCTGATGTCGTTTGTCGGCATCGCGATCAGCCTGTGGCCAATGATTGTGCCGTATCGCTATACGCTGTGGCAGGCCGCCTCGTCCGCCAGCACGCAGGCCTTTCTCCTGATTGGCACGCTGTTCCTACTTCCGGTCATTCTGATGTACACGGCCTGGTCGTATTGGGTGTTCCGCGGCAAGGCTCGCGGCATCGCCGGCTATCATTAGCCTCCGCTAACGCTCAATGACGCAACGTCCGCTGCGGCGTAGTCCAAGTTTGGGCTAAATTGGAATTTAAGTGCCGAAAATCAAATTTAATGGCGGGCGAACGCTGCATCGTCTAGGCCTTCAATTGCATCGAGAGCACACGCGCTAAACCGCCGCTAGCTGATTGGGGTGCACTGTGAGCGCCAATCTGAGTTTTACCACACGCGGATTTCCGCATCGCACCAGGTTCGTTCTCGTTAATGACCGCATGCCGCTTGACCGCGAACATTGTGCGTTGTGCGGCGGCGCCATCGAGAGAGGTTACGTTCGTGATTCACAGACGCAGTTGATCTACTGCGACACGCAGTGCTTCGCTGGAGGGGCATACAGCTTCACAAAAAATCGTGTGAGCAAAGCGTCATGATAACCGCAATGTTTTCGGCGCGCTGACCACCGGATCTGACGACGTCCGGCTTCTACAACTTAATTTCGTTTCGGGCGTGCGGGAGAACAGAATGAAATTTAATTTAGAGAGCGGATGATCTTCGAGTTCTTGAGCGTGGCGAAAAACGTCCTGGCTATTGAGCGCCGGCGACCTTGGAATGGAGCACGCGAAATGAAATCGCTCAACGCTTTGAGATTGATAAACTGAGAAGGAAGAATCCAATGGATCGTCGTACTTTCGTCAGCACGACCGTTGCGGCGGCAACGAGCTCGCTCCTTCCGTCCGCAGCTTATGCGCAGCCTATCGCCAAGGCGAAAAATGTCGTCCTTATTCATGGACTTTTCGCCGACGGCTCGTGCTGGTCGGAGGTTATCTCACGACTGCAGGCGAGCGCCATCCAGGCCACCGCAGTGCAGAACCCGCTGACGACGCTGGAGGCGGCGGTCGCGGCAACAGAGCAAGTTTTAGCATGGCAAGAGGGACCGACGGTGCTGGTGGCGCATTCGTTCGGCGGCATGATCCTCACGGAAGCGGGAGTCGATCCCAAAGTTTCGGCTGTTGTTTACGTCGCCGCGCGCGCCCCCGACGCCGGCGAAGACTATTCGGCCCTTGCCGCCAGGTTCCCTACACCGCCGGCCACGGCCGGCATTGTATGGTCGGATGATTGGGGAAGACTCGGTGAAGAGGCATTCCTGCGCGACTTTGCTGGTGACCTGCCCGCCGACAAGGCGCGGGTGCTCTACGCCGTGCAGGCTCCCTTCAAGAAGACCCTACTCGCCGACAAGACCACGCATGCGGCGTGGCGTTCAAAACCGAGTTGGTATGCCGTGTCCACGGAAGATCGCACGATCAACCCGGATCTCGAGCGCTTCATGGCTAAGCGCATGGGCGCCAAAACGATCGAAGTGAAGGCTAGCCACATTTCCCTGATATCGCAGCCCGACACGATCACTAACTTGATCTTAGAAGCGGCTGGACAGAAGTAGATAATCGATCGGTGACCGCGACCTTACCGGCGAGAATGACCGTTCGGATGCGAATCGCGCAGCTTGAACGCGAAAACAAGATGTTGCGAGAGAACCTCGCGATCATCAAAGGAGAAGGCAATGCCGAGTGCTAGCCGTCCGCCGTTTCCGCCTTCTCAAGCGAGACTGCAACACAAAAGGTGCGTCTGGCCGAAGACGCCTGGAACAGCCGTAATCCCGAACGCGTCTCGCAGGCTTATACCGTTGACAGCCAATGGCGTAATCGCGCCGAGTTCTTGAATGGCCGGTCGGAAATTGTGAGTTTCCTCACGCGCAAATGGAACCGGGAGCTTGATTACCGTCTCATCAAGGAATTGTGGGCGTTTTTGGAAAACAAGATCGCCGTGCGCTTTGCCTATGAATGGCACGATGACAGCGGCCACTGGTTCCGCAGCTATGGCAACGAAAACTGGGAATTCGACGAGCATGGCCTGATGCGCCGGCGCATAGCCAGCATCAACGATGTGCCGATTGCCGAGGGCGAACGCAAATTCCGTTGGCCGCTCGGACGTCGTCCGGACGATCATCCGGGCTTGAGTGCCCTCGGATTGTAAAGCCAGGCAGGAAGCGACACGGCTGCGGTCCCATCCTCATTGACGCTCTGACACCGCCCCGCTAACCCCTCAATACCGGGGCAGCCCATGAACGAGAAGGAAAGAGTCGCGCTCGGTTCGATTGCCGCGTCGGCCGGTTTGACCGCGGCAAAGGCCATCATCGGCTCGCTTACCGGTTCGCTTGCCATCCTCTCGGAGGCCGGGCACTCGCTGCTCGACCTCTCCGCGACGGTCCTGACCTATTTCGCCGTGCGGATTTCCGGCAAGCCGGCCGACGCCGAACATCAATACGGCCATGGCAAGGTCGAGAGCGTCACGGCGCTGGCCGAGACCGCACTGTTGTTTGTGCTTACCGCAATCGTGATCTTTGAGGCCGTGCGTCGGCTCATCGGCGAGCACGTGCACGCTGTCGACGCCACCATCGCGGCCTTCGCGGTTATTATCGGCTCGATCGTGATCGATTTCCTGCGGTCGCGCACGCTCAAGCGCGTCGCCCGAGCAACCACGAGCGAGGCGCTGGAAGCCGATGCGCTGCATTTTCGATCCGACATGTGGTCGTCGATCGCGGTGCTGATTGGCCTATGCGGCGTGGCGCTCGGTTACGCGTGGGCCGATGCTGCAGCCGCGATCATTGTCGCGGTCTTTATCTGCGTTGCCGGCTATCGGCTCGGACGCCGCACAATCGACACGCTCACGGATACCGCGCCGGCGGGGGTCAGCGAGCAGATCGTCGCAATCGCGCGCCAGATTCCGGGAGTCGTTGCGGTGGAACGGGTGCGGGTGCGCCCGGCCGGAGCGGTGCTGTTCGTCGAGCTTGGCGTGAGTATCAGCCGCACGCTGCCACTCGATCGCGTCACCATGATCAAACAGCAGCTCACCCGCGCCATCCGTGGCGACCTGCCGGCGGCCGAGCTCACCATAACGACAGAACCGAAGGCGCTCGATGATGAGACAGTGCGCGAGGGCGTCATGGTTATCGCACGGGATCTCGGTCTCGCTATTCATCACGTTGCGGTTCAGACCATAGCCGGCCGATTATCGGTGTCGGTCGACCTGGAGGTCGATGGCGCGCTGCCGCTTGGCGCCGCGCATGACGTCGCGAGCCGGCTCGAAGAAGCGATCCGGCACGAACTCGGCCCGGAGGTCGAAGTCGAAACCCATATCGAGCCGTTGCCAGCTGATCTGTTAGCCGGCCGCGACGCCGAACCTGCACGGATCGCCCAGGTTCGTGAAGCTTTGTTGTCGCTCGCAGGAGAGCTTCCCGCGCTGGGTGAGATCCACGACGTGCGGGTGCGTGACACCAGTGCCGGCGAAATCGTCAATTTCCATTGTCAGGTCGATCCGGTGCTTTCGGTGAGCGCTGTGCATGACATGGTGGACGCGCTGGAGCGTCGGCTGCGACGTCAGTTCCCAACGATCCAGCGCGTCATCGGCCATGCCGAACCGCGGCGCTAAAGAATTCCGTCGACGCCTTCAGCCGACATTCGGCACAGGAACCCCGAGCGGTGCCGCGACGTTCCGCGCGGGGAACGCGCACTTCCGCTTTCCATGGACGCGCAAACCCTCTAGACCAGCGACGCTATGCGCACGGGAGAACCAAGGCCCATCCGCCTCGAGGATTATCGCCCGTCCGATTGGCTTATCGAGACGGTCGAGCTCGACGTGGCGCTGCACCCGACGGCCACCAGAGTTCGCGCCAAGCTTCACGTCAGACCAAACGGCTCGGGCGCGCCTGCGCCACTCGTCCTCGACGGCGACGAACTGACGCTTTATTCAGTTCGTCTCGATGGCAAACCGCTGCCGACGGAGAGCTTTGTCGCCACACCGGATCGGCTGACCATCGCGCAAGCGCCGCATCGGCCGTTTGAGCTTGAAATCGAAACGGTGCTCGACCCGACCAACAACACCAAGCTGATGGGGCTCTATCGCGCCGGTCCGACCTATTGCACGCAATGCGAAGCCGAGGGCTTTCGTCGCATCACCTACTTCCTCGATCGGCCGGACGTCATGGCGGTCTATACGACGCGGATCGAAGCCGACAAGCAAGAGGCCGCCGTACTTCTGTCCAACGGCAATCTCGTTGCGCAGGGTGACTTACCCGGTACCTCGCCCGGTACCTCGCGGCATTTCGCCATTTGGCACGATCCGTTTCCGAAGCCGTCATATCTGTTCGCGCTGGTCGGCGGAAATCTCGGCTGCGTCAAGGACACCTTCACCACAATGTCGGGACGTAGCGTCAGCCTTGCGATCTATGTCGAACCGGGCAAGGAGGACCGTTGTCACTACGCTATGGACAGCCTCAAACGCGCCATGCGCTGGGATGAGGTGACGTTCGGGCGCGAATACGATCTTGATATTTTCATGATCGTCGCCGTCTCGGCGTTCAACATGGGGGCGATGGAGAACAAAGGACTCAACATTTTCAACGATAAATTCGTTCTCGCCTCCCCTGCCACCGCAACCGACGGCGACTATGCCAGCATCGAAGCGGTGATCGCCCATGAATACTTCCACAATTGGACCGGCGATCGCATCACTTGCCGCGATTGGTTTCAGCTCTGCTTGAAGGAGGGGCTCACCGTTTTCCGCGACCAGGAATTCACCGCCGATCAGCGATCACGGGCGGTCGAACGGATCGGCGATGTACGTGGGCTGCGCGCGCATCAATTCGTCGAGGATGCCGGTCCGCTCGCCCACCCGGTGCGGCCGACGCTCTATCACGAGATCAACAACTTCTACACCGCCACCGTCTACGAAAAAGGCGCCGAAGTTGTGCGGATGATCAAGACATTGTTCGGTGAAACGATGTTCCGCGCCGGCATGGACCTATACTTCGCGCGCCATGACGGCCAAGCGGCGACCGTCGAGCAGTTCGTGCAGTGCTTCGCCGATGTGAGCGGGCGTGACATGCGTCAGTTCATGCGCTGGTATTCGCAAGCTGGCACGCCCGAGATCAAAATAGAGCCGCATTACGACCCTGCTGCCTGCAACTTCCGCCTCGATGTAGCGCAGAACATTCCGCCGACGCCCGGCCAGCCCAACAAGGAGCCGATGCTTGTTCCGCTCGTGCTCGGCCTGGTCGGCCGCAGCGGCGCGGATCTGCCGCTTATGCTGGAAGGGAAGCCGCTCGCGCGCGGAGGAATCGAGCTCACCGAGCCGAGCCAATCATTTGTCTTCACCAATGTCGCGGAGCCTCCGGTGCTTTCGCTCAACCGCGGCTTCTCGGCTCCGGTCAAGCTGACGATGCCGATCGACCCCGACCATCTGCGCTTTCTTGCTGCTCACGATTGCGACCCGTTCAATAGATGGCAGGCGATCCAAACCTTGGCGATGACGCTGCTGAAGAACAACGTCGCTGCAATACGCTCGGGTGACGGGCCAGGTTTGAGCGACGAACTTGCGGACGAGGGATTGATGGACGCGCTCGGGGCAACTCTCAACGGCTCCGCGCTCGAACCCGCTTTCGTTGCATTAACGCTATCGCCACCCAGCGAAGCGGATATCGCACGCGAAATCGGCCATGACGTCGATCCGGATGCGGTCTTCGCCGCGCGGCGAAAATTGCGCGCGGCGATGGGCGCGCGCCATAGCGGACTCCTTGCTGCAACTTACGAGCGGATGATTACCCCCGGCGCTTATCGGCCGGACGCGCAAAGCGCTGGCAGACGCGCGCTTAAGAATGCCTGCCTTGATCTTTTGGCGATGACGAAAACCGATGCCGCGATTGCCCGCGCTTTCACGCAGCACCGCAATGCCGACAATATGACCGACCGTATTGCGGCGCTTGAAACGCTCGCGGCCCATGACCGGCCGGAACGCGCCGCCGCATTTAAGGATTTCTACACACGCTACGCCGACGACCCGCTGGTGATCGATAAATGGTTTTCGCTTCAGGCCACCATCCCAGAGCCGGCGACGCTTGATCGGGTCCGCGCCTTGACCCGCCATCCGGCGTTCTCCGCCGCCAATCCCAACCGTATACGCGCGCTGATCGGCGCCTTTGCTCTAGCCAACCACACCCAATTCAACCGGCGCGACGGCGCCGGCTACAATTTCGTCGCCGACTTCGTGCTTGAGCTCGATCCGAAGAACCCACAAGTCGCCGCGCGCCTGATGAGCGCGTTCCGCTCCTGGCGCACTTTGGAGGCGCAACGCCGCGGCCACGCCGAGACGGTGTTACGCCGCGTCGCGGCAAAACCCGCGCTGTCACGCGATGTCCACGACATTGTCGCGCGCACGCTCGCCGAAAATTAAAAGCGATTCAGGCCTTTGATTTGACTCTGTTTTGAGTCGTCAACGTGTTCGACAACAGAAACAAAAGCGTGTTAACGCTGGACATTTCTTAAAAAATATTGACTCAGGGCTCTCGACAAATCAGCGCGCATCGATTCTATTGATGATGATTCGGAGAGAGCGGCACAATCTCCGAACGCGGGTAGAGGCAATAATCCGAGCGGGGGCAGGCGATGGCGCGCGCCGATGCGGCGAGTGCGTCTCTACGATCCGATTCGATCAAAGGGTTGGCGGAATCAATCGCCAATCCGGCCTATCGGCGCCTGCTGAGCGCCGAACCGCTCCTGCGCCGCGCCGTACCGGTTCTCATCATCGCCTTCATGGTGACGGTATGCGTCGGCGCCGCCGTTGAGGTTCTCGAACATCGACGGCAAGCGGTATTCGAGGCCAAGCAACGCGTTGCGGCGGTGGCCGATCACTTCGCCACGCTTTTTGAGCGTCGCAGCCGCGATGGCCGCTCGCATTGGCCGCGTACCTCCGATGCACTCGCGGAGGCATTGCCTGACTGGGCGGCGGGCGCCAAGCAGCGCGTCCTCGTAAGCGAGGCCGACGGCAACATCGTCGCGGCCTTGCCCAATGCTCCACCGACAGTGGGACGTTCGCTTCTCGAAGTACTCGGTCCCCTGCAGCCGCTCACGACGTTCGGCGCCGAAGCCGGTACTCGCGAGATTGTGCTGGGCAACGGCGAACCCGCTTTCGCGGCAGTTCGAGCGTTGAGGAATCCGACCGGGCTGTTGACCGTTATTCAGGCGCGGGACGACGCGCTCACAAACTGGCGCTCGATTACGGCTCTGACGGTCACGTTGTCGGCAACGACCGGCTTTGTGGTCCTGATACTCGGCTTCGCATTCCACTGGCAGGCGACGCGGGCGCGTGATGGGCCTGCCGCAGAAAGACGAGCTGCTCAGCTTCGGCGAGGTCGACGTCCTCGTCCACAAGGATGACATCGATCTTTATGAACTTGCGAGTCAGCTCGCTGACGGCAAACTGCAATCAATCGACCACGCCTTTCGTATGCGCCATGCGGAAGGCAGATGGCTGTGGCTGCGGGTCCGCTGCGAGCTGACGCGCCAGGACGACGAACTCGGCCCGCACCTAATCGGCATTGCCGTCGATATCACCGAGCAGAAGAATCTGGTTGAACGCACCGTGGCCGCCGATTTGCGCCTGCGCGACGCCATCGAGACCATACCGGAAGCCTTCGTGCTGTGGGATGCGGAAAACCGGCTTGTGCTCTGCAATTCCAACTTCCAGGAGCTGCATCAGTTGCCGGACGAAGCGGTGGTGGCGGGAACGTCCTATGAGACGATCGTGGCCACCGGCAGAAAGCCGCTGATCCGCGCCACTGTGGCCCATGACAGCGAGCCGCGCGGCGCGCGCACTTTCGAGGCTCAACTCGAAGATGGCCGCTGGATGCATATCAGCGAACGGCGCACCAAAGACGGCGGCTATGTCTCGGTCGGAACGGACATCACCAAGATCAAACAGCACGAGCAAAAACTAATCGAAGGCGAAAAGCGCCGAATTGCCACCATTCTCGATTTGCGCAAATCCCAGCAAGCGCTCGAACAGCAAACTGGCGAACTGGCGGACCTTGCCGAAAAATATGCCGAAGAAAAAACCAGAGCCGAAGAAGCCAATCAGGCCAAATCGAAGTTCCTGGCCAATATGAGCCACGAACTGCGCACCCCCTTAAACGCCATCATCGGCTTTTCCGAGATCATGGAGTCGGGAATGTTCGGCCCGCTCGGCGCCGAGAAATATATCGAATATTCACGGGACATCCGCGAAAGCGGCGAGTATTTGCTCGACGTCATCAACGACATCCTCGACATGTCCAAGATCGAAGCCGGCGGAATTCGGCTTGCCCCGGAAGCGGTGGAGCTTGACTCGCTTCTGGCCGATTGCATCCGCGTGGTATCGACGCGCGCCGGCGAAAAAAACCTCAGGCTCGACGCGCAGGTTGAGCCCGGAATCCAGCTCAAAGCCGATCGCCGCGCCTTAAAGCAGATCGCGCTCAATCTTCTTTCCAACGCCGTAAAATTCACACCCGACGGCGGCGCGGTGAGCGTGCGGGGCCGGGCGCGCGGTGGGATCGTAACTATCGCTATCAGAGACAATGGAATCGGCATAGCGCAGCAGGCGCTGCATAAACTCGGCCGCCCGTTCGAACAGGTCGAGAGTCAATTGACCAAGCGTCACCAAGGCTCTGGCCTTGGCCTCGCTATCGCGAAATCACTAATAGAACTCCATGGCGGCGCAATGCGTATCCGTTCGCAGCTTGGCCGAGGCACGATCGTCCTGGTGCGGCTGCCAGCCGGGACCACAGCATCGGTTCGGATCCACGGCATTGAAGCCGCCGCTTAGTGAATTTCGATCGCTCATCATGGCGGCCCGCCCAGAATTCCAACAAAACACGCGCGCACCGCGCGCTGAGTTTCTGCGAGATGGGCAGCAAGCGTTGGGAAATCCGGCAGGTCGGCGGCGCGCGCCAATAATCCCAATATGCCAGGGTTCGCGGTCTGCGGATCGAAACGCGAAGGCAGACACAGCCGGAGAATTTGCGTGAGATCATGAAATAGCTGGACTGCCGGCCGCAGCACCGCAGCATCCTCGGGGGCGAGAACGCGGAGCCGCGCGGCCTTTTCCAACGTGCGCGCGGTCGAGGTATCCAGGATCTCAGGAAGTGCCGCCGCATGCACCAACTGCAGATACTGGGCGATGAATTCAATATCGATCAGCCCGCCGGCGGCATATTTGAGGTCCCATGGGTCGGCGTCGCCCTTCTCTTTGGCGATGGCGCCGCGCATGTCGACGACGTCGCCGGCGGTCGCAGCCACATCTCTTTGCTGGCAAAGAACCTCGCGAATGACCGCCTCGACCTTCGCACCAAAATCCGGCGATCCGGACACGACACGCGCTCGTGTGAGCGCCATGTGTTCCCACGTCCAGGCTTCGTGCTGTTGGTAGCTTTTGAAGCCCTCGATTTGGGTGGCGACCGGACCAGACCGGCCCGAGGGACGTAACCGCATATCCACCGGATAAAGCACGCCGTAGTTGGTCTGAACGGTCAGCGCGCCAATCATGCGCTGAGTCAAACGCGCGAAGTATTGGCCGCCATAGAGCGGGCGTTTGCCATCCGAATGCGGATGCCCCGGATCGAAGTCGTAGACGACAATAAGATCGAGGTCCGAACTCGCGGTCATCTCCCGCGCCCCAAGGCGGCCGAGAGCAAGCACCGCGCTCTGCCCACCGCTCATAGCCCCATGCGTCGCGGTGAAATCGGTTTCCACCCATCGATACGCCTCACCGAGCAGGACGTCGGCGAGCCGGGCAAATGTCTCACCCGCCTGCTCGGCAGACAACGATCCGGAAATGATGCGCGCGCCGATGAGGAACATATGTTCCTGGCCAAACAGCCGAATGGCATCAAGCATCGATTCGAAGCCGTGAACCTCCTGAAGCGTCCGCTTAAGGTTCACCCGCAAGCCTGCTTCGTCGGCCAGCGCACCGAAGAAGCCCGGATCGACCAGCGGATCGATAAAATGCGGATGATGCGCCAGGATATCGGCGAGCCGTGGCGCCGCGCTAATGATGAGCGCGATGAAGCGGATCAATTCCGGATTTTGCCGCAGCAGAGAGAAAAAGCGGCCACCCGCGCGCAACCCCGCTAAAAACCGGTCGAATGCCGCGAAACTCGCATCGGGACTTTCGCCGCGCGAAAATTGATCGAGCATGACCGGTACAAGGTCAAGAAGATTAGCCCGGGCCTGCTCGCCACGGAGCGCGCGATAAAGCCCGTTCTGCCAATTTCGCACCGCCTCAAACAGCACTGTTGGCTGGCGAAAACCTAATTGCGTCAGCCGCTCGAACAATTTGGCGCGCTCGTCGCTATCATCGAACAAAAGCTTCTGCTGCTGCGCGAGCAAGTCCGGAGTGCGCTCGAATAGCTTGACGTAATGTCGTTCGACATCGCGCAAATGCGAGACCAACACCTCGGCAAAATCGTCACGCGATCGGAATCCAAGAAAGCGGGCAAAAACCTCGACTGCGTCGGCGGTCCCCGGCAGCGTGTGCGTCTGCTCGTCGGCCATCATTTGCAGGCGATGCTCGACGCGACGCAAAAACGCGTAGGCTGCCGCAAGTTCATCGCGGGCAGCCGTATCGATCCAGCCGTCGCTGGCGAGCGCGGACAGCGTCGCAATGGTGCCGCGATCGCGTAAATCGGGGTGTCGTCCACCCGCGATCAACTGCTGTGTCTGCACGAAAAATTCGATTTCGCGAATGCCGCCGCGTCCCAGCTTTATGTTGTGACCCTCAATGGCGATCTCGCCGTGACCGCGATAGGCATGAATCTGACGTTTCATGTCGTGCACGTGCGCAATCGCGGCATAATCGAGATATTTTCGCCAGATGAACGGCGATAAGTCGCGAAGGAACCGCTCGCCGGCGGCGTTATCGCCGGCGCAAACGCGCGCTTTGATCAGAGCCGCGCGTTCCCAGTTTTGGCCGCGGCTTTCGTAATAGTGAAGCGCGGCCTCGGTTGAGATCGCGATTTGGGTGGAGGATGGATCGGGCCGCAAGCGCAGATCGACGCGGAACACGTAACCCTCGGGCGTGCGCGCTTGCAGGATTTTGACCAAGTCGCGCGTCAGACCGATAAAAAACGGCGCCGGCTCGACATCGCGGCCGAGCTTCGCCATGCTCGCATCGAAAAAAACCATGAGATCGATGTCGCTGGAGAAATTAAGCTCGCCAGCCCCCATCTTGCCCATCGCGAATACAATGTATCCCGAGCCGCTTTGCGGATTTTTCGGATCAGGGACCTTGAGCTTTTTGTTCTTCACCGCCTCGCGGAGGAGATAATTGACAGCGAGGCCGACCGCCGTATCGGCGAGGCGGGTGAGTGTCTCGGTAATCTGCGTCAGTTCCCAAACGCCTCCAATATCGGCGAGCGCGATCAGGAGAGCGGCTTCTCCCTTCATGTCGCGGAGGATCCGCATCAATTCGGGCTGCGACCGCGCTGAGGCGGCGGCTATGCGGGTTTTTCCTAGGAGCGCCACCAGCGGCCGGTTAGGGTCGGCAAGAAGCAAACGAGCTAGGCGCGCCGGATCCGCGTCAATTGCATTCCACAGATACGGCGCCGCCTCGGCGATACCGCCGAGGAGCCGCGCCGCGGCCGGATCTCGCCGCATGAGCATCGTGAGCAACTTGCCGGCAGATTTTGGCCGCACGCTCGCCAGCCAAGCCGCAACGCGCGCAGCGGCTTGCGCCGAAGGCCTCGGCAGGGCTGCACCGAGCCGATGAACTAGCGCCGCGTCATCACGTTTTTGCTTCGGCCGCTTGATGGCCGCAAGGCGCCTCATCCCCTGCCCGCACCGCCGCCCGGCCCTGCGCGCGGCAAAGCAATCGTAGTGCGCAATCCGGGATTATTGTCTTCGAGCTTGAGTTCGCCGCCATGCAGGCGCGCAACCGCCGAAGCAAGGCTGAGCCCCAAGCCCGAACCCGGCTCGGATCGGCTCTGTTCGAGCCGCACGAAGCGTTCCACCACCCGGCCGCGATCGGCATCAGGAATGCCCGGCCCATGATCGGCAACGCTAAGCATAATGCGCTCGCCTTCATTGTCGGCGCTAACCACGATCTCCGCGGGCATGCCGTTTAACTTTCCATTTGGGCCGGCATATTTGATGGCATTGTCGATGAGATTGGCGAGCGCCTGACTGACCAATTCGCGATTACCGCGTACCGGAGCTACCGCCGACGCATCAACCTTCAGTGCAATACCCTTCTCGTCGGCAACTGGCTCGTAGAGTTCACCAACATCGCGGGCGATCTCGGACGCGTCGAATTCCGTCATGTTGTCGCGTGCTTGCCCGGATTCGGCGCGAGCGATCATCAACAGCGCATCGAAAGTGCGAATAAGATCGTCCGATTCGGCAATCGTCGATTCCAGCGCCGCGCGGTAGCTGGCCTCACCCGCGGCACTGCGCAGCGCCTGCTCACAGCGATTGCGCAACCTAGTCAACGGCGTCTTGAGATCGTGCGCAATATTGTCGGAGACCTCCTTTAATCCGCGCATCAATGCTTCGATCCGCTCGAGCATCGCGTTGACGTTATCGGCCAGGCGGTCGAGTTCGTCGCCCGTGCCGGCGACCGGCAAGCGCCCGGAAAGGTCTCCGGCCATAATCGTCTGCGCCGTCCCGGTCATGGCGTCGATGCGGCTGAGCACGCGGCGGCTGACGAAGAATCCGCCGAGCAGTCCGAGCACGACGACCAGCGCAAGCGACCACTGACCGGCATTGACGATGATGCCGAACAAGCGTTCGCGTTCGTCGAGATCGCGGCCGACCAAGAGATGAAAGCCGCCCGCAAGCTGCACCACCCGCACCAGCGCG
>WNGJ01027458.1_pt1 | contig 12908 bp, 15 predicted proteins | sample 5400611 | NCBI WGS metagenome assembly WNGJ01 (sample SAMN13153375, study PRJNA577476) | soil metagenome | isolation source: 40 cm soil or saprolite under Garry oak tree replicate 1 | place: USA:California | collected 2016-06-15
GCTACCCAGGCTCGTCCCGCATCCGACAAGAACTGAGCGCGTAAGAACGGAAACCGCGCCGCGTCCGCAGCCCGCTGGTACGCCTCCGCTGCCTCCTTGGGATGCGCCACGTTCTCATAGGCCGCCCCCAGCAACCCGTACGCCTGCGCCTGGTAGGCCTTGCCCGCATCGGGCGCGAAGCGCTTCAACAGCGCGATCGCCTGCTGGCTCTGCCCCTGGCCGAGGTAGGTCTGCGCGAGGAGGATCGTGGCCTCGTCGGCCGCGTGCGTACCCGCGTAGTTCTCCACGACCTGCGACAGCTCGCTCGCTGCAAGTTTGTAGTTTCGGGAATCCACAGCGAGGCGAGCTTGCTCGAGTCGGGCGCCCGCGGTGCGCTCTGCGGTGCGAGTCGACCAGAGATTCCACACGAACAGCACCGCGCCCACACCGACGGCGATCCCGAGGTAGCCGGACGCCTGTCTGTGCCCCTTTATCCACCGGACGAATCCCGCCAGCCTGCCTGAGTCTGCCGCCGCGACGGGACGTCCCGCCGTGGTCACCGATGTCGCCATGCCGTCTTTGACGTCCTTTCGTGACGTCTTCGCGTGACGCCTTCGCGTGACGCCTTCGCGTGACGCCTTTCTTGCTACGCCTCTTGTTTCTTACGCCCCTGGGGTGACTCGAACACCCGGCCAACGGTTTAGGAAACCGCTGCTCTATCCACCTGAGCTACAGGGGCTAAGCGCTGGAATGTAGCGGGGTTACGTATAGTGTAGCAAGGCCTCGATGCGCTCGCCTTGCAACCGCGCGCGCCCGTGCAAGAAGTCGAGCTCGATCAAGAAGGTGAACCCCACGACCTCTGCGCCGTGCGCCCGCACCAGCTGCGCCGCGGCAGCGGCCGTGCCACCGGTCGCCAGCACATCGTCCACGACCAGGACGCGGTCCCCGGCGCTGACGGCGTCCTTGTGCATCTCGAGCGCGTCGGTGCCGTACTCGAGGGCGTATTCCACACGGCCCCGTTCGGCGGGCAGCTTCCCGGGCTTCCGCATCGGCACGAGTCCCGCTTTGAGTGCCAGCGCGATCGGCGCGCCCAGCAGGAAACCTCGTGACTCGATCGAGACCACGCGCGCGATCTTGGCGCGACGGAACGGCGCCGTCATCAGCTCGACGGCGCGCCGGAACGCCGTCGGGTCGAGCAGCAGCGGCGTAATGTCCTTGAAGACAATTCCCGGCTTGGGGAAATCAGGGACGTCCCGGATACGGCGGGCGATGTCGTGCACGGTCACGGGCCGGGTCAAGGGTAGACCTTGCAACTAGTTGATTTCGAACTCGTTCGACAGGTTCATATCATGTGGAACCTCGGTTTTTTCCACACGGTCGACCCGCGCGCCCGACGGTCCCCGGGTGAGCGCTCGCTCCAGCCGTTCAAGTACTTCCTCAACCCCTTGAGCAACCACTTCAACCGAGCCGTCGGGGAGGTTGCGCACGCTGCCTCGCAATGCCAGCCGCTCGGCCTCCCGCCACACGAACCAGCGGTACCCCACGCCCTGCACGCGACCCCGAACCAGGAAACGGACCGCTGGCACCGAGCTTACTCCCCGCTGCGCTGCGCCACCCGGCGGCGATGCCACCAGACGTAGACGGCGGCGATCGCAGCCAGCACGGGTAGGAGGATGAGCACGGCCCGTCCGGCGTAAGTCTGCGCTTCCTGGTTCAAGACGGTGAGGATCACGTCCTCCTTCCTGCCGATGAACCAGCCGATCCACGTGAGAACGGTGCACCACACGAGCGCGCCGAGCCCCGTGAACGTGACGAACTTCGCCAGGTTCATCCGGGCGATCCCGGCGGGAATCGAGATCAGGTGCCGGATCACCGGGAGCATGCGCCCCATGAAGGTGCTGATCTCGCCGTGCGCGGCGAAGTACCGCTCCGAGCGCTCGAGGCTCCGCTCAGAGATCCAGAAGTACTTGCCGATCCGCCGCACCACGGCCCGTCCCAGCCAGTGGGCGAGACCGTAGTTCGCGAGCGCGCCCGTGATGCTGCCGGCAACCCCACAGGCGATGGCGAGCGCGAAGCTCATCTCGCCTTTCGCCGCCAGATATCCCGCCGGGGGCATCACCAGCTCGCTCGGCAGCGGCAACAACGAGGACTCGACGGCCATGAGAATCACGATGCCCGGATAGCCCAGGTCGCGGAACCGGTCGAGCAGCCACTGGACGAAGCTCTCAAGCATCGAAGCCGTGCTCTCCGACGAGGGGAACGAAGCGAGCGTCGCCCAGGGGGATCCGCCGCAGACCAGCCTCGCCCCGCTCGACGAGGGTGAGAACCTGAGCGCCACGGGCGCCGACGGGGATCAGGAGTCGGCCTCCGGGCGAGAGCTGCTCGACGAGCGGCGGGGGGATCTCGGGACCCCCCGCGGCGACGAGGATGGCATCATAGGGCGCGTAGGCGCTCCACCCCAGCGTCCCGTCACCGTGCAGCACGGACACGTTTGTCACGCCTGCCTCGCGCAGGGCCAGCTGCGCGGTGCGCGCGAGCCGCCCAGCAGCGCGGTTTGGTACCCCGAGCCCGTGCCGATCTCGAGCACCCGCTCCCTGCCTGTCAGGCGCAGCGCCTCGACGTGGCGGGCCTGGGTGGACGGCTGTGAGATCGTCTGGCCGTTGCCGATGGGGAGCGCGACATCTTCGTAGGCCCGGTGCCGCACGGCCTCGGGCACGAACAGATGCCGTGGCGTCTCGGCGAACGCCTTGAGCACGGCGAGGTCACGGATGCCCTTGGCCCGGAGCGTTTCGACCAGTCGGGTGCGGTACCCGGCGTAGCTGTCGCCCGCGCCTCCCCCCCCTCCTGCCCCGCGGCCGCTCAATCGCCGGGGAACCATTTGCGCACGACCTCGATCAGGTCGTAGTTGGTCATGTCCATGTGCAGCGGCGTCACGGAAATGTAGCCGTCGCTCGTGGCCCGGAAGTCGGAGTCGGCGTCCCCGGTCCACGTGATGTGGCCTCCGCCGATCCAGTAGATGTCCTTCCCCCACGGATCCTTCATCAGGGCGATCTCCTCGCTGAACACCCGGCTGCCCAGGTGAGTCACCTTGATCCCTTTCACCTGGTCGCCGGGGATCGCGGGAAGGTTGATGTTGAGCAGGGTCTCCTTAGGGAAGTCCTTCACATCCACGATGTGCTGGAGCAGCGCGCCCAGGCCGTCCCGGTGGGTGGCGAGGAGGTCCAAGTCCGAGCCCGCGTACGACACCGCGATGCTCGGGATACCCGCCACCAGGCCCTCCATCGCGGCGGCGACCGTGCCCGAGTAAAACACGTCCTCGCCCATGTTCTGGCCGTGGTTGATCCCGGAGATGACGAAGTCGGGTTTGTCGGGCATCAGCATACCGATAGCGAGCAGCACGCAATCGGTGGGAGTGCCATCCACCTGGAACGCGCCGTCCGGGCGCCGCGTGGCGTGGAGCGGGCGGTGCAACGTGAGCGAGTGCGAGGTGCCGCTCTGCTCGCGGTCGGGCGCGACGACGGTGACCTGGCCCAGCGACGCGCACACCTCGCCCAGGACCGCGAGGCCGCGGGCGAGGATGCCGTCGTCGTTCGAGATCAGGATGTTCATCGTGCTCCGAACATGATGCGGCGGCCGTACCGCGTGAAGACACGCGCCAGGCGCCAGGTGTCCTCCCAATGCCGGAAGTGGCTGGGGCGCCCGCCGTAGATGGTGGCAATCGGCACTGATCGCACTCGCAAGCCCCGCGCCAGGGCCTCGAGCAGAAACGCGGCTTCGAAGTCGTAGCGCACCTCGCTGGGGCGGACCAGCTCGGCGGCCTGACGCGCGAGCGCCCGGAACCCTGTCTGCGCGTCCGGCACCGCGCGCCCCGCGATGCGCGACGCGAGCGTGGCGGAGAGCCAGTTCGTGCAGCGGCGGCCGAGCGGCATCGCCCGCGTGCGGGCCCGCGCGCCGAGCACCAGATCCGCCTCACCCGCGGCGATCGGGGCCACGAGCCGGGGGATCTCCTCGGGTGGATGCTGCCCGTCGGCGTCGAGGGTCACCACGATCGTCGCGCCGTCGGCGAGCGCCCGATCGATCCCCGTACGCAGCGCCGCGCCCTTGCCGAGATTCCGCGGGTGCACGAGTACGGTGGCCCCGTTCCCCCTTCCCCCTTCCCCGGTGCCATCCCGCGACCCGTCATCCACGACGTACAGCGCCGCGCTGGGGAGCGCACGGACGCTCGCCGCGAGCACCGCCGCGATCGTCGCGGCGGCCTGGTAGGCCGGGATGACGACGGCGACCGCGCCGTCAGCGTGCCCCGGCATTCGGCGCGACGGTTCCCTCGAGGATGGCGAGAATCGACTTGAGCTCGCTGCGCAGGTCTTTCACCGTTTGCGTGGCGAGCGCGCGCCGTGCTTCGGGCTTCAGCTCGCCCGAGCGGCGATATTGCTCGATTTTCTGGCGCGCGCCTTCGATCGTGTATTTCTCGGTGTACAGCAGGTGCTTCACCAGCATGATCAGCTCGATCTCGCGACGCTGGTACACACGATTGCCGGAGCGGTTTTTCGCGGGGTTCAGGAACCGGAACTGGCTCTCCCAGTAGCGGAGCACGTGGGGCTTCAAGTCGGTGAGCTGGCAGACCTCCCCGATGGAGAAGAATTCCTGAATGGGCTGTGGGACGCTCATCGGCTCCCCCCTCCCCCCCCCCACTGCTCCGCTTTCAGTTCCCGCTCCATCAGGTCGGCGATCGCCTGGCGCGGCGGCTTGCCGTCGAACAACACCGCGGCCACCTGCTCGGCGATCGGCAGCTCCACGCCATGCCGCGCACCGAGCGTCACGGCGGCGCGCGCGGTGTTCACACCCTCGGCCACCGAGGCGCGGCCGGCGAGGGCGTGCGACAGCGCCGTCCCACGAGCCAGCTCCACGCCCAGCGAGCGGTTCCGCGACAGCGGCCCGGTCGCGGTAAGAATCAGATCGCCCATCCCCGCGAGGCCGGCGAACGTCGCGGGCTCGGCGCCGAGCGCCACACCCAGCCGCGTGATTTCGGCGAGCCCGCGGGTGATCAGCGCCGCCCGGGTGTTGTGCCCCAGGCCGAGCCCCTCGAGGATCCCGGCCGCGAGGGCGATCACGTTCTTGAGCGCCCCGCCGAGCTCCACGCCCAGCACGTCGGTGTGGGAGTAGACGCGAAAGTAGTTCGTCGAGAACACCTGTTGCACCCGCTGGGCCACGTCGTGATCGCGCGCGGCGGCTACGACCGCCGTGGGCTGGTGCTGGTACACCTCCCGCGCGAAGGACGGGCCCGACAGCACGGCGAGCGGGATGCCCTGCGGCAGCACCTCGCCAAGCACGCAGGACAGCGTCGTGAGGCGTTCGGGCTCGAGCCCCTTGGACACGCTGACGACCATCGCCCCGCGCGCGAGCGCCGGGCTCACGCGCGCCATCACCTGCCGCGCCACGTGCGAAGGCGCGGAGGACACGATCACCTCCGCCCCGCGCACGGTCTCGGCCAGGTCCCCGCTCGCCCGCAGCGTCGGGTCGAGGGGCGCGCCCGGGAGGAAGACGTGGTTCAGGTGTTCGCGGTTGATGCTGTCGACGACCTCCGGCTCCCGCGCCCACAGCGTGACCGACTCGACCCCCCCCTTGCGCGCGAGCAGGTCCGCCAGCGCCGTGCCCCACGCGCCGCCGCCCACTACGGCGACTCGGGTCACGGGAGTGCGCGGCTCACGCCGCGGCTCGGCCCTGCCGCTGAAGCGGCGCGCCCGTTTACGGGCAGCCGCCGAGTCGCGAGTTCACTCGCGGATTTCACGCCGCCACGCCCTTTCTCGTCCGAAACCGATTCTCCGTTCCGCTCATCAGGCGCCGGATGTTCGCCCGATGCGAATACGCAATCAACAGGGCAAGCGCCACGCTCGCCCAGAAGCTGTACGGCGCGCTCGGCGCGGTGAGCCGCACCCAGAGCGGGAACAGCGCCGCCGCGGCGAGCGACGCCGCGGAGACGTACCCGAAGAGCCACAGCGTGGCGGCCCAGAGGGGCAGCGAGATCGCGAGCGCGAGCGGGGCGAGGGCCAGGAACATCCCGGCGGCGGTCGCCACGCCCTTCCCTCCCTTGAAGCCCACGTAGGGCGAGTACACGTGCCCCAGCACCGCGGCCAAGCCAAGCGCGACAGAGAACCAAGCGGGGCCGTTCGCCCAGGGACCGAGCACTGCCACGGGGAGTGCCCCCTTGCCGAGGTCGACGAGGCCCACGGGAATCGCATACCTCCACCCGAGCACGCGGTACACGTTCGTCGCGCCCAGGTTCTTCGAGCCGTGCTCGCGCAGGTCGATCCCCCGGCCCAGTTTGCCGGCGAGGTAGCTGGTCGGCGTCGCGCCGATCAGATACGCGAGGACGAGCATGACCGCCAGCCCGAGCGCGCTCACCGGTGCGCCGCCTGTTCCCGCTTGCGGCGGAATTTGATGCTCACGGGAGATCCCGTGAACCGCCATGCCGCGCGGAAGCCGTTCAGGAGGTAGCGGGTGTACGACTCGGGGATCGCCTCGGGGCGGTTGGACACGATCGCGAACCGTGGCGGCGCGGTGCCGATCTGGGAGGCATACAGCAGCCGCACCGACTCGCCCACAGGCTGGGGCGGCTGCTGGCGGTCCACCAGGGCTTCCAGTACCTCGTTCACCTCGTGCGTGGGGATCCGCTTGTCGCGCTCCGCCGCGACGGCGAGGATCAGTTCGAGGAGCTTGGTCGTGCGCTGTCCGGTCTTGGCCGATACGTAGAGGAACGGGATGAACTCGAGAAACGGCGCGCGCGCCTTGATCTCCCGCTCGCCCCGCACCGCCGTGTTCGTGTCCTTCTCCTCGATGAGATCCCACTTGTTCACCGCGATGATCAGCGCGGCGCCCCGCTCCCAGGCGTCGTTGGCGATCTTCAGGTCCTGCACGTGCATGCCGTCCTGCGCGTCCACGACCAGCACGCACACATCGGCGCGCTCGATCGCCCGCGCGGTGCGCAGCGTCGCGTAGAACTCGATGTCGTCGTCCACCTTGCTGCGCTTGCGCAGCCCGGCCGTGTCGATGAACACCAGCGTGCGGCCCTCGTAGCGCAGCGGTGTATCGATCGCGTCGCGGGTGGTGCCCGGCTCGTCTGCCACCACCAAGCGCTCGCTGTCCAGCAGTCGGTTCACGAGGCTCGACTTGCCCACGTTGGGGCGCCCCACCACGGCCACGTCGACCTCACCCCCTGGCCCCGTCTCCGTTTCGCTGGCGGGGAGAACGGCGGCGAGGGCCTCGACCACGCGATCGAGCAGGTCGCCTGAGCTCTTTCCCACCGCCGCCGACACCGGAAACGGGTCGCCCAGGCCCAGCTCATAGAACGCCAAATGCCGGCTGTCCACCGGAAGCTGATCCGCCTTGTTGGCCACGAGGATCACGGGGCGCCGGGACTGCCGCAGGTATTGCCCGATCTCGAGGTCGGCCGGGTGGACCCCGTGCTCCACGTCGACGAGGAAGAGCACCACGTCGCTCTCGGCGACCGCGAGCTCGACCTGGTTGCGGATCGCCCGATTGAGAGCATCCCGCGCCTGGGGGATCAGGCCGCCCGTGTCCACCAGCCAGAACCGCCGCCCATTCCATTCGACCGCTCCGAAATGGCGATCCCGCGTCACCCCCGGGCGCTCGTCCACGATCGCTTCCCGGCGACCGACGAGGCGGTTGAACAACGTCGACTTGCCGACGTTCGGGCGGCCGATGATGGCGACCGTGGGAGTGCCCTTCATCCCTGGCCCCCCGTGATTGCGGATTGCGGATCGCGGATTGCGGATTGGAACGAGCCTGTTCGAGCCCGGGGGTCAATCCGCAATCCGCAATCGGACAGCGCGTCCGCAAAGTCGTACGACAGCTTCACCGGCATCGGCAGGCGCGCCGCCATATCGTCGGCGCGCACGTCGTCCATGAAAATCAGGTCGTCGTTCACCGCCTCGGCGGGCAAGAGCGCGAGGTCCAGATCGCGCCGTGCGCGCAGCGCCCCCTCGATCGCCGCGGCGGGCAAGAGCCCGGCCGTCGTGACGGACCGCCCGAACAGCGCGTTCTCGACCACCACGAGCTCGAAGCGCCCCCCCGTGACGGCGGCCACGTCCGCGAGCACCTGCGGCATCAGCGGCCCCATCGCCGTCCCCGTAACGACGCCGATACGCCTGCCGGCCAGACCGGGAAGCCGGTCGCGCGCCGCCGCGATCCGGGTCTGGAGGTACCGCACGGCGCCGACTCCATTCTCGCGCTGCTCGAACTCGCCGTACCAGTCAGCCGGCGGGAGCGGCTCACCGGCTTGCAAGTACAGATCGTCCGCGCCATAGCACCATGGGGACCCCCGCTCCGCCAGGGCACGGGTGGCGAACTGGTGGACGGTCGCGAGCGCCGCGCCGCACTCCCCGCACCCGAGCTCGCGGACCAGGTCCCGCTTCGAATACTCCGTGAGCGCGACCGGCACAACGGAGACTGAAAGGATCGGCTCGCCCAGCTCGAACAGGTCGGTGAGCGTGCGCACCAGCTCCGCCCCGTCGTTCGCACCGGGGACCAGCACGACCTGCGTGTGAAACCTGATCCCCTGCCCCGCGAGCGAGCGGAGCTGCGGCACGATCTCACGTCCCAAGGCTTCAAGTTCGTCAACGTCGCGAAGTTACCGAATCGAAACGACAGGCGATAATCGTCGTCGCGGATGTACAGCGGCGTCCGCATGCCGGCAGGATTGCCGTCCACGAAACAGAAATCGCAGTGGTTGGCACAGCGGCGGATACGCGGCGGCTCGAGCGTGACCCCCATCGCGAGCCCCTCGGGACGCTCCACGTCGTACTCCACGGCGTCCCCGTCCGGCTGGGTGACGGACAGGAGGAACCGCTCGTCCGCCGTCAGGAACTCCCAATCCAGGAAGTCCTCGAGCGCGCGGCCGTTGACCGCGTGGAGTTCCATTCCCGGGACGAGCCCGAGTTCCGCGCCGAGTGAGCCCGGCGCCACCGCCTGGATCCGAACCACCGCGCCTGCCTGGACTTCAAGGACTTTGTGAAGCCTGGCGTCGCAACCTCAACGCAGGCTGACACTTCCGCCGAGCAATGTAATATCGCTCAGGAAGGGCGATAGCGCCAGCCGACGATGCCCTTACCGCTCACCTTCAAATCGATCTGCTGGCTCTCTAGCGGGGCGATGGCGGGGACTTCGCGAGTCTCGCTCGCGACCGGCTTCCCTTGACGATCGAGAAACTCCACCGTGAGCCGGAACGGCTTGGAGGGGGCGGGCTTCAAGTTCGTGGCCAGGAGGGTGACCGCTGCCCCGGCCGAATCGGGAACGAAACTCGACACGGTCACCTCCACGGCCACCAGCGAGTCGGCCTGAGCGACGTACTTGAGCGTCGAGTCGCGCTTCCCTTGCAGGTCCCACGCGGCGGCCAGGAGTTTGAGCGAGCTCCGGTTGAGCGGGTCGAGCTGCACGAGTTGCTGTGCTACGTCGAGCAGCCTGGTCGAGTCACGCAGCTGGTAGTACCCCACCCCGAGCGAATACAGCGCGTCGCGGCGGAAGGGGTTCTTCGTCAGCGCGACGGCGAGCGCCCTGGTTCCCGCCCGATACAGCCGCTGGCCCATGAGTCGCTGGCCGGCGGTGAACAGCTCTTCCGGATCGAAGCTCCCGGCATGAGCGGCGAGGGAGTCGAACACCGCGGCGGCTTCCCCAGCGCGGCCGCTCTGGGCGTACAGGGTGGCGAGGGAGGTGGCGGCATCGACCTCTCCCGGGTAAGCCGTCAGATAATCCCGGAGCGCTGCGATCGCTGGGGCGAACGCCGCCTGGAGCTTCCCGCTGTCGGCCGTCATCTGCTGAAGCAACGTCGCGCGGCCGGCACGCGCCTGGGCCACGGTCTGGGCACGGGTGGTTGAGTCCCGCGTAAACGTCTGCTGGTCCGCCGGGGTGAGCCTCCGCCCGCGCGCCCTGCGCGATTGCGACGAGGCGATCATGCGCGCCAGCGCCGTCGAATCGGTTTCGAAGCCGCGCTCGATCGAATCGACGCTCGCCCGGAGCCGTGCGTAGTTCTGTGCCACGGGATCGCTTTGGGCGCGGCCGACGAGGATTCGGGCGGCGTTGCCGAGTGCGTCTTTCTTGTCCTTCGCGAACGCCGTATCGTTGCCTGCCGTTTGCGCTGTGCGGCGGTAGTAGGCGAGCGCAGAGTCGTAGTTGTCCTTCCCGGCATACAGGCCCGCCAGCGCGACGAAGGCCTTGGGATTTCCGGGCTGCAAGTGGGCGGCGAGGCGAAACAGCAGGGCCGCCGAGTCTTCCTTCCCGCCCTGCCACGCGGCGAGACCGCCGTTGAGGGTGTTCGCCCACAGCCGGCGCCGGTAGCCGTCGATGTCCTGCTTACACTGGGGCGCGAGAGCCAGCGCGCGTGCGAGCGCGCTGTCGGCGCCGGCGGCGTCGGCGGTCTCGACGTAATAGCGGCCGAGATAATACCAGGCGGCGGCGTTCTTGTCCTGAGCGTTCTGCACGATCGCCTCGGTGAGGACCTTCCGCGCCTGCTCGAGCTGCTGGTCGCGCCGCTCCGGCTTCTCGGCGGCCGTCTTCAGGTACAGGATGCCGCCGTTGACCTTGAAGTGGCCCGCGCTGAGCTCGCAGGGAGGCTGGGGCGTGACCCACCCCCCCTGGGCGACCAAGGGGCCGGCCAGACCCACGCAGCACAGGGCCGCGAGAACGAGGGGGGTGCACCGCATAGCTGGGCGAACAACCTACTGAAAACCCGAAGGCCGGCAAGCAGCGTCGCGTGCCGGCCTTCGGGTCCACTTCAGAGCGGGCGACCGGATTCGAACCGGCGACGTCCAGCTTGGGAAGCTGGCATTCTACCCCTGAATTACGCCCGCAAGTGCTGCAAAGATGCCCTCCCGCCAGCCCCTCCGTCAACGCCCGCGGCCTAGTGCGGTTCCAACTACTCGTACTTGGAGTGGAACCGCCGACTTGAGCGAGGGATCTCTAGCTCAGTAATGAACAAAAGATGGCAGGGTCTCCGTTCGGGCCGAAGGCGTGAGGTCCACCCTCGAAGATCGTGTTTCCAGCCGCGTCAAGAATCAGAATCCCGACATCAATCTCCTGAACCTCGAACCCCGAGCTGGCCCCGCTGCCGATCGTGGATCCGCGGGCTGCTAGGACCGTCTGCGCCGCGCCCGGCGACGGGACCCCCGGCGGGTCCATGTTGAGCCCTGGCAGCACGACTGCCTCATCGTTAGGTTACATGTAACCGCTCGAGCGAGGGCGTCATGGGAAGGTCGAAGAGCTCCAAGCCGTCGCGCGAAAAGGTGCGAGCACATCGAGCGCGCTTGCGCCGGCAAGGACTGCGGCCCATCCAAATCTGGGTACCCGACGTTCGCTCGCCCGCCTTCACTGCCGAGGCGCATCGGCAGTCGCTGGCCGTCGCCAGAAGCCTGCGGGCCGCGGAGGATCAAGGTTTCATTGACGCGGTCTCGGAATGAGACGTGGGGAGATCTGGACCGCTGCTGGCGGTAAGGACTATGCGGGGAAGCCTCGACCCGTCGTGATCGTGCAGGATGATCGGTTCGATGCAACAGACTCCATAACGGTCTGCGCCTTCACGACGGACCCCACCGATGCGCCTCTGTTCCGGCTGCAGGTCGAGCCTAACGAACGGAATGGACTGCGATCGCCGTGCCGCCTGATGGCGGACAAGATCACCACGGTATCGAAGACGAAGCTCGGGTCTTGTGTTGGTCGGCTCGATGACGAAGATATGCTCCGGTTGAACCGGGCCATGCTGGTGTTCCTGGGGCTGGCCGGAGCAGCTCCCAGGGCCTAACGCGCCGTGGCTCCACTCCCCCTTTGTCTGCGAACCACTTCCTGTGTTACACTCTCATACATGAGCGCCGTGACCATCCGCTCGGACTCGAAGGTGCAGCGCTTGCGCGTCGTGTTGGGCTGGGCGGCGATTCTGTTCGCCGCGTCAGCCTGTGCTGCCCGTCCACCCCGGGACACCACCCTCGCGGCAGACCGCAACCTGCTCACACAGGAAGACCTTCGCGAACACGGGTTCGCTACGGTGTTCGAGGCGATCGAGGCTCTGCGATCCCACTGGCTGCGGGAGCGGGGACCAGACAGCTTCTCCGGCCCCAGCCACGTCCAGGTCTATCTCGACGAATCCCGACTCGGTGGCGTCGAGACGCTCCGCACCCTCCCCCTGACGAACGTGCTGTTCATCCGCCACGTCGATGGCGTTGCCGCCGCCGCCCGCTGGGGGTTGGACCACGGCCAGGGAGTCATCCTCGTCGCGACGCGCCGCTGACGGTGCTCGCCCGTCCCCCGATTCAGGCCACGGGGTGATGGGCGGGATTCCATCTCAAGATTGCGTCCTCGACGCCCTTCAAGTGCGCCCGCATCCGTTTCACCCCAAGCTTCGCATCGCGCCGCTCCAGCGCTTCGAGGATGGCCAGATGACCCTCGTGATCGCGCTCGCGCGACCCGAAAATGTTCAGGATCAGCCGCTGCTCTTCGGTGAACAGCTCGCGCAGGACGTCGAGGAGCTGGACCAGGACGGCGTTGCCGGAGGCCTGCGCGATCTGCCGGTGGAAGGACATGTTGACGGTGTTCAGGACGTCGTCGTTGGCGAGGTTCTCGCCCGCCGTGGTGAGCAGCCGGCGCATCTCCTTCAGGTGCGCGACCGTCGCTTTCTGGACCGCATCGGCGACCGACTGCGCCTCGAGCGCCATGCGGGCCCGAATGAGGTCGAGCAGCAGCTTCTTGCTCACCGTGCCCGGGTAGTCCGGGCTGGCCAGCACCAGGACCTCTTCGCTCCGGCTCACGTACACGCCGGACCCGTGGCGGATTTCGACCACGCCGATGGTCTCGAGCTTCTTCAGGGCCTCGCGCACCGTCGGATGCCCCACGCCGAACCGCTTCGCCATTTCCATGATCGAGGGCAG
>WNGJ01005908.1_pt1 | contig 12904 bp, 10 predicted proteins | sample 5400611 | NCBI WGS metagenome assembly WNGJ01 (sample SAMN13153375, study PRJNA577476) | soil metagenome | isolation source: 40 cm soil or saprolite under Garry oak tree replicate 1 | place: USA:California | collected 2016-06-15
CACGCCCACCACCGCGGGCCCCGACGGCCCCGGCGCGCTCCCGTTTCCGGGCATCACTCACCTCCGAAGCCGGTCGCACCCGCGATCCTTCCCGCTCCCGGTAACGTAACGCCGCGGAACGCACGCATCGGTTCATCGGGGCTGCCTGGATCGCTCAGCCTGGCGAGCGAGCACCAGGCCGGTGACCCGGGACGGAGCACCGACTCCACTTGAGCGTCCCGCTCGACACAGGCATAGTGCTGGGTGGTTCTTCCCGGCTCGCGCTCTCACTTGCCGAGAAAGGGGGGTCCTGCCGAGTCGGTGTTCCGGCGCCAAGCACGAATGTCAACGACGACACCCCGCTAGGAGCGCTATGCGCAGCGTCCATCTCCCTCGGGCCTTCGCCCGTCTCTCGGCCGTCGCTGTCCTGGTCCTCGTTCCGGTCGCCGTGGGCGCCTCGCCCTCGAACGCCCAAACGGGCGACACCCGGGTGAGCATCGGCAGCCCCACGACCCCGTTCTCGCAGAACAAGCAGAACGAGCCCGCGGTGGCCGTCGACCCGGCCCACCCGACCATTCTCGCGGCGGGCTCGAACGACAACATCGACATGGAGGCCTGTAACGCCGGAGCGGACAACACCTGCCCGTTCACGCCAGGCGTCGGGGTCTCCGGAATCTACTTCTCCACGAATTCGGGCGGGAGCTGGACCCAGCCGACCTACACGGGCCTGACCGCCCGCGGCTGCCTCGGCGTGGTCGGTCCGGACCCGGGCTGCACGCCGACCGTCGGTCCGATCGGAACGCTGCCGAACTACTACGAAGCGGGCCTGGCATCGGGCGGCGACCCGGCGCTTGCCTTCGGCCCGACGCCCGGCGCGGACGGGACGTTCTCCTGGACGAACGGCTCGCGGCTCTACTACGCCAACCTCACCGCGGCGATCCCTGGCGCGCAGCCGTTCAAGGGCGTCGAGGCGGTGGCCGTCTCGCACACCGACAACGTCGCCGCCGCGGCCGCGGGCAGCAACGCCGCGTGGAGCGCCCCGGTCATCGCGAGCAAGCAGAACGCTGCCCTCTTCTCCGACAAGGAGCAGATCTGGGCCGACAACGCGGCGTCCAGCCGGTTCTTCGGCAACACGTACGTCTGCTACGCCGGTTTCCGCGCCGCCGTCGGTCACGGCTTCACTCCGCAGCCGCTGTTCGTCGTGACCTCGCGTGACGGCGGCACCACCTGGACGCAGAAGCAGGTGACCCCGGCCGCGAACAACGTCACCAGCCCGCAGGGCTTCGGCCGCAGTGGGTGCACCGTCCGCACCGACTCGCACGGGGTCGTGTACGTGTTCGCGGACCAGTTCGGTGCCGGGCTCCCGGGCGCCGGCAAGATCATCATGATCAAGTCGTTCGACGGCGGGGCCACCTGGACGCGGCCGGTGAGCGTGTTCTCCACCGTCGACACCTGCAACGCCTTCGAGCCCTCGATCGGCCGCTGCGTGATGGACGGCGTGGCCGGGGCACGTGATGACCTGTCGGCGTCCCCGTCGATCGACATCGCCAACGGCGCGCCGACGGGCACTGACGCGACCAACGAGATGGTGCTGACCTGGGTGGACGGTCGCGACGGCCTGAACAACGAGCACGTCATGTTCAGCACGTCGACCAACGGCGGTGCCGGCTGGTCGGCGCTGCGCGAGGTCGAGCAGGCAGGCGATCGGGGCTACTACTCGGCGCCGGCCATCTCACCGGACGGTACCAACGTGTGGCTCGTCTACAACGCGTTCCTCGAGCCATTCAAGAACAGCACGATCGGTCCGGCGAACGACCGTCCGCTCGTCGGGGTGGTCCTGCACGCGCCGGTGACGGCAGCCGGCGTCGGAGCGTTCTCCGTGGTCCACCGCGGCGCGTCAGGCGACGCCCGCGGATCCAGCCAGAACAACCTGGCGGCGGAGTTCCTCGGCGACTACGTCTACGCGGCGGCCACCCGGACGTACGGCACGGCGGTGTGGAACGACGTCCGCAACGCGGCCGACTGCCCGGCCATCGACACGTACCGTCAGGCGCTGCACGACCAGGCGGTCGCGACCGGGACCCAGACCGCCGAGGCGGAGGAGCCCGGTGACGACGGGAACGCACCGGGCGACGCCCCGGCCGTCGCACCCGCCGTGCAGCAGGTGTGCCCGGCCACCTTCGGCAACTCCGACATCTATGGAGGCAGCTTCCCCAACCCGTGACAGCAGCGACGACGGGAGGGGCGGCGGCCTCAGCGCCCCTCCCGTGGTCGCGGATCGTCACCGCGCGATCACCCACTTGGACGACGACAGCCGCTCCGACGTGAACTACGGTGTCCCCCTTCTGGGCTTCGGTCCACAATGCCGTCTCGTTTGGTATCAGGGGGGACTGTGAAGAAGGCAATGCGGTACGCCGGAGTGCTTTCCGTCACGCTGGTCGCCGCGCTCACGGTTGTCCGGCCGGTGAGCGCGTCCGCCGCCTACGACCCGGCGCCGTGGGCCGCTTTGCTCCTGCCGGCCCCGGTCGGCTATGACCCGACCACCTCCGACACCTGCCCCGACGGCAGCGTGAATTGTGTCGACCAGACGATTACGGCGCTGGGAAACCAACTGGATCCACTGGTCGCCGACTGCGATCACAATCTGATCTTCAACTTCTTCTACTACCGCATCACCCAGGCTTTTCGCGCCGCGGTCGACGATCCCGACTACTTCCGGAGCAACGCCTACCACAACCAGCTGGACGCCGTTTTCGCCAGCTATTACTTCGCTCAGCGCAAGGCTTGGGCCAACGGCGATGTGGCCGGAGTCTCCCCAGGCTGGCAGGAAGCCTTCAGGGCCGCGGACGCCAGGACCGTGACGGGTCTCGGCGATGCGCTGCTGGCCATCAACGCCCACATCCTGCACGACGAGCCCTACTCGCTCGACCAGATGGGCTTGACCCTCTCCGACGGCCGCAGTGCCAAGCCGGACTACAACAAGGACAACGTGTGGCTCTTCGCGGCACAGGCTCCGACGCTGGCCGAGGCCGCACGCCGCTTCGACCCGACCATGGCCGGGCAGGACGGTTCCGGCGAGGCCAGCTACCAGCTGATCGCGGGATGGCGGGAGCAGGCCTGGCGCTTCGCCGAGCAACTCAAGGCCGCCGAAGTCGCCGGCGACCCGGTGGCGTACCAGGCAGTTGCCGCGGAGATCGACGCGCAGACGGTGACCAACGCGCAGGCCATCAAGGTTGCCTTTGCCGCTAGTCCGGCCCAGACAGCCGACCGCGACGCGTACTGCCTGGCTCACCACTACGACCCGTAGCGCTCCTCGGTCGCCCCAGGCGTTCAGTCGGGGCCGCGCCGAGGTCCCCGATCGGTTGGTCCGCGGTCCCACCCGCCGATCCGACCACCGGACCGCGGCACCTTGACCGGGCCAGATCGTTCAGCAATCATTGAGTCAATGACTGCTGAGCGAGGGGACCGGGGGCGACGGGCCGCGGTGCATGCCGCGCTGGGGGATCCAAGCCGGCTGGCGATCGTGGACGAGTTGGTGCTGGGCGACCGGTCGCCGGGCGAACTGGCCGAGATGCTGGGCCTGCCGTCGAACCTGCTCGCGCACCATCTCCGGGCGCTCGAGCAGGCAGGCGTGGTCGAGCGCGGACGCTCGGAGGCCGACCGGCGGCGCAGCTACGTCAGGTTGGTGCCGTCGGCGCTGGTGTCCTTGGTCCCGGCGGCGGCGCTCTCGCCGTCGCGGGTCGTCTTCGTGTGCACGCACAACTCGGCGCGCTCACAGTTGGCGGCGGCGATGTGGTCCCGGCGGAGCAGGGTCCCGGTCGCCTCGGCCGGGACACGTCCGAGCGGGCGCGTTCATCGCCGGGCGGTGTCGGTGGCGCGGCGTCACGGGTTGCGCCTGGACGAGGCGCGGACGGCGAGCGTGACCGACGTGCTGCGACCGGAGGACCTGGTCGTCGCCGTGTGCGACAGCGCGTACGAGGAGTTGGGTCCGCAGCCTGGCCGGCTGCACTGGTCGGTGCCGGACCCCGTGCGGGTCGACACGGACGCCGCGTTCGACCGGGCCTACGAGGTCCTCGAGGAGCGGGTCGGTCGGCTGCTGACGGCGGTCGGCGGCAACGACGACGAGGGGGCGAGATGACCGAGAGATCTGCCCGGACCGTCCTGGCGCCGGATCAGCAGTACGCGCTGGCGTCGGCGGCGAGGAACCTGCGCGAGCAGTTCGCCGGGGTGTTCGGGCCGGAGACGATCGAGCGGTTCCTCTACTCCAGCTACGACCAGTTCGCCGGTGTCGCGACGGTGCCGACGTTCCTGCCGCTGCTGGCCGAGCGGTTCGCCCGGCAGCGGCTGCGGGCGCTGGCACGGATCGAGGGCAAGGAGCGCGACGGCAGGCCGGTGGTGCTGTTCCTGTGCGTCCACAACGCCGGCCGCAGCCAGATGGCGCTCGGGTTCTTCCGGCACCTCGCCCACGACGCCGCGATCGCCTGGTCCGGCGGCTCGGAGCCGGGCGAGCGCGTCAACCCGGCGGCGGTGACGGCGATGCGCGAGGTCGGTATCGACATCTCCGGCGAGTTCCCGAAGCCATGGACGGACGAGGTCGTCCGAGCCGCTGACGTGGTGGTGACCATGGGCTGCGGGGACGCGTGCCCGGTGTTCCCCGGCAAGCGGTACGAGGACTGGACGCTCGACGACCCGGCCGGGCAGGACCTGGCCGCGGTCCGGCCGATCCGCGACGAGATCGAGCGCCGGGTGCGCACGCTCCTCGCCGAGTTGCACGTCCCGGCGCGGGCGTAGCTCGACGTGCGCGTGGTTGTGGTCGAGGGCAGCGACGCCGGCATCTCCGCCGGGCGCCGCCGTGAGCCGTCGCCCGCGGCCGATCGGCCGGTGCTGTGGCGGAGGCTGGCGGCCGAGGCGCTGGGCACCGGCCTGCTGGTGACCGCGGTGGTCGGGTCCGGGATCGCGGCGGCGGGCCTCTCGCCATCGGATGTCGGGTTGCAGCTGCTGGAGAACGCCGCCGCGACCGCCACGGCTCTCGCCGTGATCATCCTGCTCGTCGGACCGGTCTCCGGCGCGCACCTCAACCCGGTGATCAGCCTGGTCGACTGGTGGTTCGGGAAGGGGCGGGCAGCAGGCCTCACCCTCGGCGAGGTCGCGGCGTACGCGGCCGCGCAGGTCGGCGGCGGAATCGCCGGTGCGGTGCTGGCCAACCTCATGTTCGACCTGCCGGCGGTCGACTGGTCGGCGAAGCAGCGGTCCGGGTCGCACCTGTGGCTGGCGGAGGCCGTCGCCACCGCCGGCCTGGTCGCGGTGGTCTTCGCGCTGGCCCGCTCGGGTCGGGCTCGCCTGTCCGCCGCCGCTGTCGGCGGCTACATCGGCTCGGCGTACTTCTTCACCTCCTCGACGTCGTTCGCCAACCCGGCGGTGACCGTCGCCCGCGCGTTCACGGACACCTTCGCCGGCATCGCACCCGGTTCGGTGCCGCCGTTCGTGCTCGCGCAGGTCGCCGGCGCCGTCGTGGGCGCCTTCGTCGTCATCGTGCTCTACCCCGACGCAGGCGCCGGTGCGGGCGCCGTCGTCGTGCCGCACGACGCCGGGCAGGCCGCCGGCGCCGCCCTCGACGGCGGCGCTGCGTCTTGACGGCCGGCGGCTTTATCGTCAGGGGACGGGCGCCGACTCCCGTTCCCGTCGTACCCGAGGAGGTCGGCCGTGGCCGACGCACAGCCCGCCGTGCCGGCTGACCGGGACGCCGGGCTCGACTACCGCCGGCTGCTGTCCGGGGCCGGGTTCGGCGACGTCCGGATCCAGACGACCCACGACGCCGCCCCCGGGATCACCGCCGCCATCGTCCAGGCGACCAAGCCTGGTGCCGTGGTACGGGAGATGCGCGACGACGACTGGCCGTCCGTCGCCGCGATCTACGCCGAGGGCATCGCCACCACGAATGCCACCTTCGAGACCGAGGTGCCGTCGTGGGAGCGCTGGGATGCCGCCCACCTGCGCGCGCACCGGCTTGTCGCCGTCGACCCGGGCACCGGGGCCGCGATCGGCTGGGCGGCGGTCGCCTCGGTGTCGGACCGGTGCGCGTACGCCGGCGTGGTCGAGAACAGCGTCTACGTCGCCTCGGGCGCGCGCGGTCGCGGGGTCGGCCGGGTCCTGCTCGCCGCGCTCCTCGCGTCGACCGAGCGGGCCGGGATCTGGACCGTCCAGACCGGAGTGTTCCCGGAGAACGAGGCAAGCCTCGCCCTGCACCGCGCCGCCGGCTTCCGCGTCGTCGGCGTGCGCGAACGCCTCGGCCAGCTGCACGGCCGGTGGCGCGACGTCGTCGTCCTCGAACGGCGCAGCGCGGTCGCCGGCGCTTGAGGCGGGCCGCTGCGGGCCGTGCTGGCGTCCCGCGGTGCCCACCGGCCGGGCTGCGCCGGCAACCCGACCCTGGTGAGCTCGACCCTGAGCTGAGTACGGCGCCTCACCCTTCGAGGCTACGAGCGCGGCGGTCCCTGGAGCGCGACCGGCGACGCGGCCAGCGCCTTTCCCTTCACCTCGCCGGTCTCGAAGGGCTCCGCCATGTCGAGTACCCGCAGCAGAGCCCGCCGGCGGCGCTCCGCCCGGTCCTCGATGCCCGACAGCGAGCTGATCTCGGCGGCGACGGCTCCGGCCACCGCGGGGGCGGCGAAGGACGTCCCGTTCCACCGGGCCCACCCGGTGAACGGCGCGACCGGCCGCTCGCCCGGCTCGGCTGCGTGGCCGTGGTGCCGGCGCCCGCGGTGGTCGTCCTCCTCCGGGTGGTTCAGCGAGACGGGCCCCTCGAAGTGGACGAACGAGCTGAGGACGTCCACTCCGGGCGCCCAGATCCGCACGGGCTGCGCGTTGCTGAACCAGGCCGGCTGCCTGCTGAGGTCCAGGGCGCCGACCACGACCGTCAGCTCGTCGTCCGGAGCGATGTGTTCGGACGGGAACTGCTCCTCCGTGTTGCCGCCAGCCACCACGACGACCGTGCCGCAGGTGTCCTGCAGCCGGCGCAGCGCGTCGACGGTCAGCCGCGTCCCCTCGTCCACCTCGCCCTGCTGATCGTTCGGGGTCGGGCCGAGGGAGAGGTTGACCACGTCGGGGTCGGCGTCCACGAGGTCGTTGATGACGGCCGCGAGCCGCCAGTCGTCGGCGTCACCGTTGATGTCGATGACCCGCCGCGGGATGAGCGTGGCGGCCGGCGCGTATTGCAGGACGACGCCGGCGACGAAGGTCCCGTGGCCGACGTGGCGCGGCAGCGCCGGGCCGGACAGGTCCCAGCGCTCCACCGCGTCGTCCGGCACCGGCTCGCCGTAGCTGCCCTCGAGCCAGGGATGCCAGCTCACGCCGCTGTCCAGGACGGCCACCGCGGTGCCCCGCCCCTGCGGCATCGTGTCCTTCGCCCGCAGTCTGGGTGCCTCACCCCAGCGCGGCGGGTCGAAGGGGAGGCCGTGGACGTGGTTGGCCAACCGGAAGCGAAGCGCTGTGCGCTGGAGCATCGGGGTCCTCCCGCAGCCGTCGGTGGGATACAGGCATCCTGCTCTTCTACGGTGGGAGCGTCAGCCCTTCGTGCTGATACAGGACCGGGGGCGTGCGGATGGGCGGATCGGACGGCCTGGTGGTCCGGGCGAGGGAAGCCGTCCAGCTCGCCGGCGCGGATCCCGCGCGCGCCCGCGCGCTCGCCGGCGAGGTGCTGCGGGCGGCGCCGGACGGTCTCGCCGCCGCGGAGGCGGAGCGGGCCCTGGGCATGGCGGCCCGCCGCGACCAGGACATCGCCGCCGCCGTCACCCATCTCTCCCGGTCCATCCGGATCGCCGAGCGGGCCGGAGCCCGGCAGACCGCCGGCGAGGTGCGGATCAGCCTGGCGCTGGCGCTCGCGTACCGGGGACGGATGGCGACCGCCCTCGCCGAGCTGGACCGGGCGGCCGGGGTGCTGGAGGGGCCGGTGCTGGCCCGGGTCGAGCTGCAGCGGGCGGCGGTGTGGCAGCTGCAGGGACGGGTGGACGCGGCGATCGAGGCGTACGACCAGGCCTTTCCGCTGCTGGCCCAGGCCGGTGACCTGGCCGCCCTCGCGGTGCTGCACAACAACAGGGGGCTGGTGCGGTCCCGCCGTGGTCTGCTCGCCGCCGCGGAGGCGGACCTGCGCCGGGCCGTCGAGCTGTACGGCGAGCTGGGCCAGGTCCGCGACGCGGCGGAGGCGGCGCAGAACGTCGGCCTCGTCGCCGCCCGCCGGGGCGACGTGGTGGCCGCCCTCGCCGCCTTCGACGACGTCGACCGCTACTTCGCCGGGTCCGGCAGCACGGATGCCGTCGGCCTGCTGGACCGGAGCGAGGCGCTGCTCGCCGCCCGCCTGCTGGAGGAGGCGCGGGTCACCGCCGAGCGCGCGCTCGGCGAGCTGGACCGCCGCGACCTGCGCGCGTACCTCGCCGAGATCCGGTTGATCCTGGCGCAGATCGCGCTGCTGGACGGGCGCCTGCAGGAGGCGCGGGAGCTGGCCGAAGCGGCCGCGACGGCCTTCGGGCGGCAGAAGCGGCCGGTCTACCGGGCGTGGGCGCTGGCCACCGCGGTGCGCGCCGCGTGGGCGGCCGGGGACCGCACGCCCGGGCTGCTGGCGGAGAGCGTGCGGCTGGCGCCGCGGCTGGAGGCCGCCGGCTGGACGACGGCGGCGCTGGACGCGCGGCTCGTCGCCGGCCAGATCGCGCTCTCGCTCGGCCGCCGGTCGCTGGCCCGGCGGCAGTTGACGCCGCTCGCCGACCGGCGCGGGCGGGACCCCGCGGAGGTGCGGTCCCGCGTCCTGCACGCCCGAGCGCTGCTGCACCTAGCGGCCGGCGACCGACGCCGGGCCGACGTGGCCCTGCGCGCCGGCATGGCGGCGATGGAGCGACACCGGGCGACGATGGGCGGGACCGAGCTGCGGGTGAACGCCTCGGCGCAGGCCGCCGACCTCGCCCGGCTCGGCGTGCGGCTCGCCCTGTCCGCCGGCGACCCCGGCCGGGTGCTGCGCTGGGCGGAGCGGTGGCGGGCGGGCGCGCTGGGGCTGCGACCGGTGCGACCTCCGGCCGAGCAGGACCTGGCCGCCGGCTTGGCCGAGCTCCGCCAGGTCGTCCACGCCCAGGAGGACGCGGAAGGGGACGTCCTCGCCGGGCTGCTGCGCCGGCAGGCCACGATCGAGCGCACCGTGCAACGGCTCGCCCGGCAGGCTCGCGCCGCCGACCCGTACCGGGTCAGCCAGCCGGCCCCCGCGCAGGTCCGGCGGGTGCTCGGCGACCGGGCGCTGGTCGAGTACGTCGAGTCCGAGGGCGAGCTGCACGCGGTGGTGGTCACCGAGCGGCGGCAGAGCCTGCACCGGCTCGGGCCCACCTCGCCCGTGGCCCGCTCGGCCACGATGCTCCGGTTCTGGCTGCGCCGGGTCCTGCACGGCTTCGGGTCGGCCGCGTCCCTCGCGGCAGCCGAGGAGAGCGTGCGGGCCGAGGCCGAGCGGTTGGACCTGCTGCTACTCCGGCCGCTGGCCGAGCGGCTGCAGGGGCACCCGCTGGTGATCGCCCCGACGACCGTGACGCACGCGGTGCCGTGGTCGCTGCTGCCCACGAGCGCTGGCCGGTCGGTGAGCGTGGCACCGTCGGCGGCGTGGTGGGTGCGGGCCGCCGGCGGGATGTCCACAGCCGCCGCCGCGCCGCTGGCCCGGGTGGTGCTGGCGGCCGGCCCGGACCTCCCGGAGGGCGACGGCGAGGTGCGCGACCTCGGGCAGCTCTACCCCGGAGCCCTTCGGCTGACCGGCCCGGGCGCGACGGTCGACGCGGTCGCCGCGGCCCTCGACGGCGCGGACCTTGCGCACATCGCCGCCCACGGCCGCTTCCGGACCGACCACCCGCTGCTGTCCTCCCTCCGGCTCGCCGACGGCCCGTTGACCGTCTACGACCTCGAGCGGCTGACTCGCGCACCACGCCTCATCCTGCTGGCGTCCTGCAGCGCCGCGCTGTCCGAGATCCGGCCGGGGGACGAGCTGATGGGTCTGGCCGCCGCCCTGCTCGCCCAGGGCACCACGGCCGTGATCGCCCCGCTGTTCCCGGTGCCGGACACCGCCACCCGCCCGGCCATGCTCGCGCTGCACCGGGCGCTCGGCCAGGACTCCAGTCCGCCGGCCGCGCTCGCCGCCGCCAGCGCCGCCCCCGGCGACGGTCCGAACCGGTTCACCGTTGCCGCCTTCGTCTGCCTCGGCGCCGGCTGACCGGGCCGCTGACGGGCACCGGCTCACCGGCCCCGGCTGACTGGCACCGGCTCATCGGCCCCGGCTGACCGGGCCGGCCGAACAGCACTGGGCTCACCGACCCCGGTTGACGGGCACCGGCTCGCCGGGCCCCTGCTGACCGGGCCGGCTCACCGACCCCGGTTGACGGCCGGCCGACCGGTTGACGGGGTCGGCCGACCGGCGCTGGCGGGCGGGGTAGGGGCGTCCACTCAGGACGGACGTGCGCCGGCGCCCGCTCGCCGGTCACTGGCCGAGGGCCGCGGTCACCAGCAGCGCGTTCTCCGACAGCACCGCGAGCACGTAGTTCATCCGCTCGGCGTTCGTGGTGTCGCTCCAGTGCCGGAACAGGCCGGCGGCATCCCCGAGCGGAAGCCGGCCCTCCACCTGGTGGATCTCCAGCGTGAACGAGACCGCGGTGCAGGCCTCGACGGCGCTGCGGACGATCTCGTCCACACCGGACGGTCCGTAGAGCGGGCTCAGCGACTCGCGCCCCGCGTACCAGAACGGCACCGGCAGCCGGGTGAGGAAGCTGAAGTGGTCCGCCAGGCCCGGCACGAGGGGGTGGCCGTCGTGCAGGTGGAAGTGCAGCGGCTTGTCCAGCGCCGCCAGCGTGCCGGCCAGGTGCAGCACCGCTGGCAACGCCGACGCCACCGCGGCCTGGACGTCCGCCGCGAGTTCCGGCAGCCTGGGGTCGCCCGGCTCGAGGTCGGCGAGATCGAATCCGAGGCCCGGGTGCTGGCGGGCGAACTGGCGACGCGCCTCCCGGACGCCGACGTGCCCGGTGTCGACGCACAGCGAGACCCGCTCGAAGTCCCGCAGCCGCCAGCCCATCTCGACGAACTCGCCCAGCTCGCAGCCAGCCGCGTACTCCAGGTACAACCGCGGCGGCGGGGGACCGAGCGAGGCGAGCGCCGCGTCCACCTCGGCGGCGGCCGCGACCAAGTCGTCCAGCCGTGTGGGCATGTCCGCCCGGTCGTGGACGACGAAACCGGCGACACGCCCCGCGAAGCGGCGGGCCAGCCCCGCCACCGCGTCGCGGTCGGGCTGGCGCAGGATGTCCAGCCGCCGGTCCAGGTGCACCACGGGCGGCGGGGCCTCTCGCGGCGTGAAGCCGAGCAGCCGGTCGAGCTCGTCCGGCGTGCCGGCATGCACCTCCGCGGCCAGCCCCGCCTGCTCGAACCTGAGCTGGGCCAGACGCAGCAACGCCTCGTCGCCGGCGACGCGTTGCTGGAAGAGGGCGTGCACAGCGCTGGGACCGGACGGCACGCCGACCAGTGTCGCACCCGGCGGCCCGGTCAGCCGGCGGCGACCCCGGGCAGGGCGAAGACGTGGATGGACTCGTCCTTGTCCCGCGACCTCGGCCGCTGGCCCGCCTTCGCCCGGTCGGACACCACGACGACCTCGTCGGGGGCCAGCCAGCTGACGCCTTCGACGTTGCCGTACTCGATCCTGCCCCTGCTGTCTGTCGGGAAGGCGTACGTCGTGCCGTCGTCGACCAGTTCCCAGCTGGACGCCGCGAGCCTGCCGGTCCACAGCGCGGACGACTGCTGCGAGACGACGGCGATGCGGTCGTCGACCACGGAGAGGCTGCTGTAGTCCTCGAACATGACGCTGCCCGGCAGCCGGATGGTGTGCACGCGGTGCCACCGGTCGTCGCCCTCGACGAACACGTGGATGCGGCCGCCACCGGGCCGCCGCCCGGCCGTGCCGGCGCGGCACCGGTTCCCCTCGCACAGGCCCAGCAGGTGGGTCCGACCCGCCCGGCGCACGCAGGTCAGCCCTTCCAGGCCCTTGTTCGGCCGGTCCAGCGGCAGGTCAAGCCACCGGCTGTGGCGTCCGCGAAGGTCCTCGTCGAGCTCCTGCACCTTCGCCATGAAGACCCCGGGCGCGTACGCCTCCGCTTCGACCAGGAGGAAGAGACGGCCGGTCGCCGGGTCCCGGGCTATGTCCTCGTACCCGACCCCGCCCGGCGACCGGCGCACCAGCCTGTTGTCAGGGGAACCCGGGGTGAGGGTCCAGCCGATCCGGGCCACGTGCGGGACGTTGTCGAAGATCACCATGAACCCGCCGGGGCGGGCCAGCACGCCGCTCGCCTCGAGCCGGCGGTGCCCGTCGGCGGCGGCACCCAGCAGGTCCCGGACCTTGGCCTCGCGCAGCAGCTCGAGCGGCAGCGGGCCGTGCTCCGCGCGGGCGGCGAGGCTCACGGCTGGCCCGGCAGCGGCTCCGGCACCCCGGAGAACCTCGCCCCGCTCGCCCCACTCGGATGGGTCCGGCGCAGCGCGGCCAGCTGCTCCCGCGCCCGGTCGTGCCGCATCCGCACGTAGTGGTGGATGCCGAGGATCATGGCGTTGCCGTGCCGCAGCTCCTGCTGCCCGAAGCCGCTGCGGTAGACCTCGTGGTTGGTGAACTGCCGGCCGGTGAACGGCACGCCGTGCGGGCTGTCCAACTCCAGGTAGGCCGCCCGGCTCACCCGATCCCACAGGCCGCCCCCGCTGTCGCAGCCGGTGACCGCGTCGATCGCGGGCGGGTTGAAGACCGTGTGCCGGGACGCCGACACGCCGGCCTGCCGGAAGAGCCGCCACGCCAGCGCCTCCCGCATCTGCGCCGGGTCGTTGTACATCGCCTTGAGGTTCAGGCAGGACATGCCGCCGACCCGGTCGTCGCCGCCGTCGACGT
>WNGJ01011537.1_pt1 | contig 12903 bp, 13 predicted proteins | sample 5400611 | NCBI WGS metagenome assembly WNGJ01 (sample SAMN13153375, study PRJNA577476) | soil metagenome | isolation source: 40 cm soil or saprolite under Garry oak tree replicate 1 | place: USA:California | collected 2016-06-15
GTGGGTTGAAGGGGATTTGTCAATGTCACTTTCGGACAAGGATATCGCTTCTGCGATCGAGAAGGGAGAGCTGAGGATCGTTCCGCGTGGATTCAGGCTCAACCCTGCAGGAGTGGATTTACGGATTGATCGGGACGTTCGTCTGAAACCGAAACAACAAGTGCTTGTTGCTAGCATGGAAAGAGTCGAACTCTCGAATCGTATTGTCGGATTTTTACATCTTCGCTCGTCTCTGGCCCGTGAAGGATTGATTGCGAGTCTTGCTCTGGTGGACCCGGGGTTTCGCGGGCAGCTCACTGTCAGTCTCTATAATTCCGGAGACAGCGCGGTCAATCTCGCGAAGGGCGAGAGGTTCATCCAGCTCTCTCTGTTAAGACTTGGAAAGCCCGCGATCAACAAATACGCTGGCCGCTACCAGAATAGTACCGGAGTTGTTGCTAGTCGTCGCCAAGAAAAACGATCACACACGCCGAAAATAATGGAAAGCGTTATACAGGGTACTCGTGGCTAAAGCGTTGATACAAGAAATGAAGGACACTTCACGCATTCTAGATCTCAAATACAAACTCATGACGATCGAGCTGCTCAACCTGGCCAAACAACGGTTCACATATCGAGAACTCTCCGCGATGGTTCACCTTCCTGAAACGGTTCTGAGCCGCTACGTGAAAGGACACGTCTTACCGACCGCACAGCGGGCCGAAGAGATCAATAAGACTCTGCAAAGATACATGAGCCTAGACAAAGAACTTCTGGAAAGAATTCACTTCGACGATGGAGGATATTTTGACAACACGGCGATCATCGGCGACACGATGTTGCTAGAACGCGCGGTCCAGCATGCAGTGGGCAAGTTCGCGGGAAAGAGAGTTACAAAGATCATGACGGCAGCGGTTGACGGAATACCTCTCGCGACTCTCCTCGCACACCGGCTAGGGGTTGGATTACTGGTTGCAAAGAAGGCAAGGGAGGTCGGGGTTCGAGAGTTTATCGAGGAGATTTTCGTACCGCCCAAGACCGCTGTCGTATTGAGCTTGTTTGTTCCGAGGGACGCAATCAAAAAAACTGACTGCGTGCTAATCGTGGACGACATTATCGATAGCGGCGAGACCCAGCGGGCGATGATGAAGATCATTCAGAAGGCAAAGGCGGAGGTCATAGGAATCTACGCCCTCGTGTCCATTGGGACTGATTGGAAGGCTCGGATAGAGTCGGCTGGAAACGTTCCCGTGGAGGTGGTGACCCCGGTTATCAAGAAGGAGCCTAAGGAGAGGGAAAGAGAGTCCAGAGAGACGAGAGAAGTTCGGGAAATATCCGCCTAGAACCTACTGTTTATCAGTAGAAAAGGTACAGTTGCGCGTGCCGTTTTCTCTCTTCGCAACCATTTCCTCATAGAGCTTTCCGCTAAAAGTTCGCCCGTTGATCCCGCTCCTCAATAACCACCCTAGATACATCGGTCACCAGATCCAGCGTTGACACGGGAGCAGCCACGTAGAATGGAACATCGTAGAACTTTGCCCCGAGCGCAATCGGCAAGGTCCCGATCTTGTTCGTAACATGCCCGGTGCCCAAGATCCTGTCCGCGCCCACGACAACCTTGTCCACCGCTCCCTGAGCCATTAGCTGAGCAGCAGCGCTGTCACAGATCAGCCGGACCGGAATCCCGTCCCTTGACAGCTCGAACGCGGTCAGCCTCGACCCCTGCAGCAACGGCCGCGTCTCCGTTGCGATCACAGACACGTTCTTCCCGTCCTCGACAGCAGACCGGACCACTGCCAGTGCAGTCCCATATCTCGCTGTCGCGAGAGACCCCGCATTACAGTGAGTCAGCACAGTGTCTCCATCCTCTATCAGAGGAGCTCCAAAGTGTCCGATTTTATGAGCGGCTTCAAGTTCCTCGCGAAGAATCGCATCGGCCTCGCGCCTCAACTCATCGCCCAAAGTTGCGGCCGAATCGACCCGGGAAGATGCTTTGAAGACCCGCTCGACAGCCCACCGGAGATTCACGCCTGTCGGCCTTGTCAATATCAGAGAATCCGCGGACTTGCGAAGCCGGGACCTCGCCTGACCCAAGTCACCGTTCCTGATCTTCAACGCGGCCAGAACCAATCCATACCCACCAACAACACCGATCAACGGCGCACCTCTGACCTTCATGGACCGGATCGCGGAACAAACCTGGTCCACTGTCCGCATACGAACATAAACCAGCCTTCCCGGCAGCCTCGTCTGGTCAATAACCTCCAGCACCCCATTCTTCCATCTAACCGGTTCGAGAGAGTCTCGGCTTTTCCCAGGCATTTCTCAAAACTCCGTTTATCGCTCTCAATTGTTCGCATGCCTTTATAGACGCCTGCCCGCCGCTAGCGCTCTCAAATCATAACCGGGGTGCTTTGTTTGATGACGACAGAAGTTCTCGACGCATTTCTCTCCAAGAACAAGGTCTACCTGAAAGAACCCGAGAAACTCATGGAGCTCCGCGAGAAGGCCTACGGAGCCCTGGCAGACGACAAGCTCTTCCTAAGCCCCTATGAGACATTCTATCTCGTGGAGAAACGAAGAGCCAGAGTAACCGATGAGAAGACAGCAAAAGAGAAGACGCTTCAACATCTCGTAACAAGATTGTCCGTCGGCAAGCCAACGATATGGACAAAATATCTGGTATATCGAGACCTACGAGATAGAGGCTACCTGGTCCGAGAGTCCGAAGAAGGCTTCGACTTTGAAACCTTCGGAAAAGGAGCGACCCGACGACAAGTATCAATCGTCTTCGAAGGAGGAGAATCCACCCTCGAAAGACTCGCCAGACTCTCCGCCAAGGCAAACAAGGAGGGAAAAGATCTAGTGCTCGCCGTAATCGACAGACGCACAGACATCGTATATTATACGCTGAATACAGAACGGTTCGAAGGAAAATAGCTCCGCGATGGAGAAACACGGCACCGTGTCAGAACCACAATTCACCCTTCCACGGGGAATGAGAGACATTGAACCGGAGGAAATGTCACGCAGGATCTGGCTCACCGACAAGATACGACAAGTGCTCCGGAACTATGGATTCCAAATGCTCGAGCCCAGCCCTGTAGAAAACCTGGAAACTCTCGAGGCAAAATCAGGCCCCGCAGTCAGAGATGAAATCTACTGGTTCAAAGACAAGGCAGAACGAAATCTTGGGCTAAGATTCGATCTCACGGTAGGTATGACCCGGATGGTCGCGAACAGGTTCGACCTCGCAGAACCGATCAAGATCTCATGCATCGGCGGAGTATGGCGCTACGACGAACCCCAGTTCGCCCGCTACCGTTACCACACACAATGGGACGCTGAAATCTACGGAGTCGAAGATTCCTCGGCCGACGCAGAGATTATCGCGCTAGGCTCAGACATCCTAGAATCAGTCGGCCTCAAAGACCATTTGGTCAAGATAAGCAACCGAAAACTCGTCGAAGGCTTCCTGCGTGGTCTAGGAATCCAGTCCCAGAACGACCTTGACCATCTAATCCGAATAGTTGACAAGATGGGAAAAGTAGGGTCCGAACAGGCCGAGCGAGAATTCACCAGAGCCGGCCTATCCAAGGACAAGGTCAAGCGAATCTTAGGCTTCGCCGATATCGGCGGAGACCCGGACAAGGTCCTCGGAGAACTAGAGGGCAAACTTCCCAAGGGCGAGATGATCCACCAGGGTTTCAAAGAACTCTCCGGGACAGTGGATAGGGTAGCATCCCTCGGAAAGAAGCAAAAGGTCAAGATCGACCTAGGAATAGTCCGCGGAATAAGCTACTACGATGGAACAGTCTTCGAAGCCTACGATCGAGACGGAGAAGACGTGGGCGCAATCTTCGGAGGCGGGCGCTTCGACAAGTTATGCAAGATCTATGGAAAACGAGACATGCCAGCAACAGGTGTCGCAGGAGGCTTCGAACGACTCATGCTCTCTCTAGACCGGAAGGATCTGTTCCCTGACATCCAGCAACGCCCCCAGGTATTCGTGGCCACGGTCAACGAAACGGTCTGGTCCGAAGCCGTGAAAATCGTTCAACAACTCCGAAGTCATGGCATCAGGACTGACTACGATCTCAAACAACGTCCACTCGGCAAACAGTTCGAGTACGCAGACTCATTGAAGGTAAGAGTATCTCTTGTCTTAGGACCCCGAGAGATCAAGGAAGGAAGCGTCCGTCTGAAAAACATGAAAACAGGCGAAGAGAAGAACGTCAAGCTATCATCCGTTGTTGATGAAACCCAGAAAGCCCTCCAATGAGCAGATTTCTCCCAGGCAGAAACAGAAAAACAGGACCGAATCCTCTTTTTCACAGAAAAAAAAAGTTTCAAGCCAAAACATCCGCCCTCAGCTTGGTATATTAGTCTCCAATCATCTTCTCAGCCCCCGTGGAACTAGTTGAGTTTTCGTTCAAGAACTCGTAATGTGAGACGGAGACGGGTCAGAAGAGAAACGAGAACTAGACTCATTCATGTTGCCGTTGCAGCTGGATAGCCAGCAGCAAAATGGTTCGACTGGTTACTCCCTGGGAGTTAGATCGTACATCTCGGGTGGATTCACTGGAAGAACGAAGTGGATGTAGCCGTATCCGTATTTTTCGTGGAATTGATCGCTAGCCTGGATACCTTTCTTGAAGGCCTCTTCAAATCTCCTCCATTCTTTTGCCCGAATCGCTTCACTCATTGGATGAAAATGTGTTTTTACGAATTCGTTCAAGTCTTCGGTGAACTTTGGCCTGAGGGTGGCGCCTATTCGGAAGAGGGCGATGACTTGGTTGAGCTGGTACTGTGCGAGCTTCCAGTTGAGCGCCTTGGCAGCGTAGTAGAGAACGTGAAACCTTTCTCCAACCTCCTTCATCAGGTGGGCCATCCCATGTTGAGCCTCGGCCAGCTGTTCGAGGCTAAGTTCACCGTGCTTGGTCCTAATCACAATCTTCTCGTCTGGCATGACGAGATTCTCGTCGAGAGTTTCCTTATAGGCGTAAGGTACCAAACTATTGCGTGAGGGGCGAGACAAGAATGTGGGTTGAGTTCAAGTGTCCGATCTGCGGAAAAAGATCTTGCTGCTGACAAATCCACGGCGAATTTCATAATTTGTAAAGAACCATCTCACGGAACCCTGAGATTCTTCACCGGGAACGGTTGCTTCTTCACTAGCGACGAGAAGGTCGCTGAGGAACTCGCGAAGAGGAGAAAGCGTGTCCACGTTGTAGACCCCGCAGAAGTTTTTTCTGCCAGACAAGGCTGAGATTCAGGCGAGGACCATAGAGTCTAACGCGATTTCATTTGTTCTTAAGAATCTGTATCAGTCATTCCGCGAGAGCCGAGCAGGAAACACTCCGTGTTCTTCCCACCTGCGATTCTTAGGAACAATTAACTAGGATTCATCATAGTCAGCCCTTTGGGCCCGTAGCTCAGCCTGGATAGAGCGGCAGTCAATTCTCGGCCGATCCCCCTATGCCTTGGAGCGGGTTGAGCTGTAGGTCCGGGGTTCGAATCCCCGCGGGCCCGCTACCCCTCAAAGCATTCATCGAGAGTTCGAGGATTGTTAACAACCATCGAGCTTCCCTCGATTTTCTCTTTCTCCGCTCGCAATTCCGAGCGCTTCGCTAGTTCCAGAGATGACTCTGCTTTCTAGGTCAAGGACCCGCCATTTTTTCAGAGTCCTCTACACCTCGGTGATTAGCGATCCTAGCAGTCCGCCTAGCAATCCTAGGAACAGAGCAATCGGGAAGAACGCTGTGAAAGTGAAAGCGATGGCCAGATCTTCCGCGAGTGTCTCAGGGATGAGTCCTGTGAGCCCGGGAATTATTAGAGCCAGATAGGTCAAAGAGGCGGCGAGACTGTTGGAGACGAGAACTCCAAAGAGACTTCGACCAATGTTCGAGAGAACCAGGCCTGCCAGCAGTGACACTCCGAATATGCCAGCGTAGTAGAGGGCGATTCCCAAGATTGGCATGTTGGGTTTTGCGGCTGCTCGAGGAATGATTATCCCAGCGATAATACCTGTTAAGGCTAGGCTAGCCAGAGAGACTCCCCAACCCAAAACCACCAGTACGAATTTGACTCGGCTCGACTTCAAACCAATAGCCTTAATCCAAGACAAATGCAAGGACTGGTCGATCAGAGCTTAGTCAAATGAAGCTTCCGGCCGATAATAGAGTCATACTGGGCTGGGTCCTCATCTTCGTTGCAGCTGCTTCAGCAATTAATCTAGTAATTGTTGCGCGAAACTATCAACTTGCTTATCTCTCTCTTAATCGGCTGGAATTCACGGTCTCCAAGGTAACCCTTCAGAACCCATCCACTAGCATGGCAAGTATTGTTCTAGTGATTACTGCGAACAACCACGTTGATTTTGGAGGGTTGACAGCCACTCAAGGACTCGTTTCAGTCTACTTCTCCGCACCAGGTTCGACCCTTTTCCAAGACAACCCTCTTCAAGGCTACTCTCCCTTTGACAAACCCTTAGCGGCTCAAGGCTTCACCATGTTGAGCGTAACTCTTATTCTGACGCCCGCGAATGCGACATCTTTACTCGCGTTTAGCAGCGCCCATCCCGGAAGTGTCATTGCTAGCACCACACTTACCGTCATAGTGTCATCGCTTCTTTCCACACTCTTCAATGAAATAGATTTGACAACTGGAATAGGGACGGAATTCCAGCAGCTACAAAATACCACATTGACCTAAGAGATCGGCTATGGGACCCATTGACTTTATCCCATAACTCCGATCCTTAGAGGAGGACTCGACGGAGGAAGTGCTACTGAGGGTACGCTGTTGGCATCCCAAAGTGGATCGCGATATTATTGGTTGCTCTGGTAAAGCAATACTTGGCCTTCTTCTTCTTGAGAAAAAGGAATTCATGTAACGAGTCTTCCGAACCCATAGCTTGAAATCTCAGACTGACCAATCTGAATTGTCTTCAAATTGAAAGGATCTGTCGACGAGGTTAGCCTGACCGAGAAAGAGATTAGATTTCTGGAACAGAATGAATTGTGCAGGTTCGCGACAGCGTCCAAGAAGGGCGAGCCGCACGTTGTACCAGTTTCCTACGTCTGGCATGAAGGTTCACCGTATATCGTGACCGATTACGGGACAAGGAAGCTCAAGAACCTAAGGGAGAACCCTCATGCAGCAATACTGGTTGACACAGCCGGGACGCAGAAGCTGCTATTGATCAGCGGCCCAGTATCTATTATCGAGAAAGGAGAGGAGTACCGGAAACTCTACAAAATATTCCACGCGAAGCTGGATTGGGTAAAGCGGGACCCATGGAAGGAAGGCGAAGCACCCTTCGTACGGATCAACCCTGCTTTCAAGGCGGGATGGGGACTCCGCGAAGAAAAGTAACAATCGCTCTCCATAAGCCTAAGACTATCTTCCTGCCCTGAACAGATCTGAAAGCATAGACGCTGGTGCGAACTGGTTACAAGACTCTTTAATAGCGCTGCAACGGCCAACAGCAATTAGAGCTGAAGCGGCAAAATGGCAGATTTCTGTTCCAGATGCGGTAAGACAATAAGCCTCATCGACCCCCTGTTAGAACTCAAAGGGTTAAGGTTCTGCGAGGACTGCTACCCGGACGTCAAACGGGAACATGCGGCAGCTAGCATTTCTGACAAGATGGACAGAAAGAATCGTGCGGCCTTCGCTGACGACGAGAGCGACGAGAATCTTCGTGGGTCAATTATCAAGGGTAAGCAGGCCTTGGCGGCTAAGGAGAACGAGTTCAAATGGGATAATCCCTCTCTCTCCTTGATTGCGAGCGCGCTGCGGATTCTCACTGATCAGAACAAGATCATGATGAAGCAAAACGAGCTAATTCTAAGAGAGCTTGAGAGCCGAACGCCTACCGTAAAGTCGAAGTGAAGCGTAGTTTCCTCCGTTCCCAGAATAGGTATGGTCCCGGGGACCGGAGTCTCATAGAGGTTGCTACCTCTATTTTGAATTCGCCGAACCAGTTTTCATGGTTCTCCGGCGACACTCCGGTGTCTACTGTTAGCCTGGTAAGGCTGACATGGCTGCGCACTGGGCGCACACCTACAGCATCTTCGTCGCCCACTGTTCTAGGGGGCGGCTCGGAAGCTCTTCCAGGCTGAGCTACCCCGGGACACGACCAAGACGCGACCCTTGTCGTCTAGTTAAGATTTCTCGGGACCAGACTGTTGATTTTCCCTAATCCAACGGGCTAGGTCCCGCAAACCAATATTGGAGGTAACGTCGACCACGGGGACCTCGATGTTTCCGACGCGCACGAAGTTGTTGTACTTCGCCATCGGTGCGTGAGATATGTTCGAAGCGTAGATTCGGCCTTTGACGTATTCTTCGGGGAGGGCTTCCGGTTCGACGAAATCGGCTAGGAACACGACTCCTTCCGCCCAGTAGAGCGCCAATGGCTGGCCCGAGACATTCATGACAAAGGCAACCATAGAGGCAAGGCTGGTCTGGCTTGCGAAGCTGGTGAGCCCGGTGACAACGATCTCCTGTGGTGGTGAATGGATTATCGAAACCAAGGTTAGCTGTTCCTGTTTGGCTGGAGGGGTCGCCTATGTTAAGGCTTGGCGGCCAACCTGCCCCCGTAACGCGTTTTCATGAAGGATGGAACAGACGCCTTCGGCGAAGATGCATAGACCCCTCAAGTTGGGGTCAGGATACAGATTCTTCATGGAGGAAGAAGCGATGGGCAGGGTCCGTTGAACGCGGATTCCGAGCGTTTTCACGAAGGGCGGCGCGTGGGAAAATCGACCACCCCGGGGGTCACTAGAAAAAGAATACTTAGAGAATAGTTAGCGGAAAAGAAAATTACGGGAAAAATAGTTGCGCGGGAGAAAAATTTCGAGATGGGTGTAGCTTAGACGGTTTGGCGCCCAGGGCGGGAGGCTTGACTTGTGGTTGGAATCTCCTGTTCGAGACAGTTATTTGGGACTAATCTGCGGCTAATCTGAGGCTAATCTGAATTATCATCAGATAACTACCTCATAAGTGAGCCTCAAATCACAGGATCCGGCTCAAATCCACCTTTTGTGGTGCGTCGGCTGCCCGAATCGGTGAGGGAGCTTACTATCTCGCCTTTTCAAGAGTGACCTAGATTATGATAGCATCGTATGACGTGAGCACGATAGAAACCTTCAGTAACACTTCTAATTAGCAGCGGCCGCAAGTTCGACTACAAGCGCTATGAGCTAGGCTTGAGCTCGATCGCGGCACCGTACCAGCTCTGGCTTGCTGATAATGACGCCGTTAAGGTAGTGCTGCTGCTCGCGGGTACGTCTCCCTCGTCAACGTTAAGATTGAAATTTGCGCGGTATTGTCGCTGAACATCAGGACTTGACATCGATATGGACGTTGTATCCCATGAAATGAACCCGCCGACAACCCAGCTTGTAGAGCTGGCTCCTGAAACAGCAACGGTGAGAGAAGTGCCGCTTCCACTACTGGTATTTACGTTGGTTCCTACTGATGCGCCAGAGTACTCCTCTGCGCAGATAGCATAGTATGTGCTTGAGCCGCTATTCGTGAACGTTATGATGTTGGTTCCGGTCGACTTGGCCGTGGCTGTCCAGACGCCAACATCAGTGTTACTCGTTCTGAGAGAATAAGTGTTGCCAATAGTATCGGTAACCATAGATGACGTGAAAGTTATGGGACCATGCATAGTGCCAGCCACTACGGCAATGATATCTCCTGAGGTGCTCGTGTAACTGCCTGTGGAGGTGGTTGTGCCCTGTGGATCATTTTCTCCACATGTCGGCCCTGCAACAGCCGAGGGCCCGGTAGTACTCGAACTGTTGCTTATTTCTAACGCTATCATAGCCCATGTATTTGACGCGCCGAATGTTGCAGAATAGCTGTAGGTGCCCACTTGTTTGGCTGCACCCGTATCGCCGTAGTCGAGACCCTGGTTGCTTGGGTTACCCGCGTGCCTGTCCACGAAGCCCGTGTCTCCCGAGTGAACACCAGACCCTGTCCAGCCATAAGCGACAAGAACCCAGCTGTTCGCGTGCTGAGTTGTCATGCTTACAGACAAAGCCGTGCCCGTGCCAGTGCTGGTGTTCGACGCGCCGAAGCCTACGACTCCAGAATACTCTGCTGCAGCAATTGCCATGTCGCCAGAAGCGGACATTGTGACTGTGATGGTGTTACTGGTGCTGCTCGCCGCGGTGGAAGTATAAAGATAGGTGATCGAATTACCGTTGATGGCGCTCACCCTCTTAGCATATGTAGAACTTGGACTGCCCGAGTCGGTGATTGAGCTCACTGTCTGGCCTGAGCCGACCGTGACGTATACGACTATCAGGTCGCCTTGAGTGAACGTCATAGAACCTGTAGTAGCACTGTTGCAACAATAACCACCGGCGATCGCCACATCGGTTACGAACCCTATAGGTCCACCTGAGCGATTAACGGTCACAGTCACGCTTAAGGAGTGTATTAGAGCTCCACTCGTACCTGTAACAGTGACCGTGTACGACTGCGCTATTGTTCCCGTGCATGAAAGGGTAGAGCTACCACTACCGCCGGACACTGAAGTCATGCTCTGACATGTTAGTCCACTTGTTGGACTAATGCTCGTGGTGAAGGATACTGTTCCTGTGAATCCACCGTTGTCACACTGGTTGGACTGGCTGCGAGACCGAAGTTTGGTGATGTGAAGAATTCTGACATGACAGTCGCTCCGTGGTCGCAGTGACCAAAGTCTCCAAGGTTCCAGTTGGCCTCAACTGTCGCGAGCCAGTTGCAGTGACTGTAGTAGGTGTTTGACGATACGTGAGCTGCTCCTGGACCTGCTACTGCAAAGTAGACTGGGGTTGTACCGTAGGTCCCTGAGCTGGGCTCGTCGAAGGTTATCGCTACGGTGGCTGTATGGTCCGTTTCGAAGGTCTTTGTCGTCAGAATCTGCTGCACTAGGACGTTCAGGTATGAGTTGGCCGTGGAGGCTGCGCAATCATGTATATCGTCGTAATGATTCGGTGTTACCCACGCAAATTGAGGAGGAGTTGTGCCGTTAAGATCATTGATCAAAGTACTGGCAAAGGCGGTTCCGGAAACCGTACAACTTGTTGATCCCGATGTTCCGGCCGGTACATCATAGCTGGCACATCCAGTTGTGGCCGCGCTGTCGGTATAGTATGGGAATGGATTGTGGTGAACCCAGTAGTTTCCGGAGTCGCTAGAATAGCAGTTGCTTGGCATGTCTTCCATGTAGGCTTTCCATGAAACTCCAGCGGAGTTGAACTTGTCAACAAGATTCGCTGCTGCAGAGTTGCAAGATGATGGATTGCCGTCGTTAACTGCACACGATGGAGCCTGTCCGCTCGTTAGGAGGAAGTAATTCGGCAGACTTGGATTGTAGGTGTTTGAAGGTGGCCCAACATAGTCAGAGGCCAGCGCGGGGAGTGATTCCATGTATGGCGCGCATCCTGAACATGTAAAGGAACTAAGCGGGTGATTTTCCATGATTATGAAGACAATGTGGTTGGAGTATGTTCCAGATGGCTGGGCTCTGATTGGTAGAAGCGAGACTGTACCTACAATCATTAGACAAGCGACGATTAGCCCAAGCATTTTTGTCTTGCTCAGTGCCGCAACCCCCAACTACCACTCGTGACATCCCTCTTCGAGTGTCGACCCGAACAACACATCATTGCCAGTCGGGGCTTAGGCTGTGCTTATCGTAATAAGCCCCGGCGACTCGGTTGTAACCCGATGAGAAAATGGTTACGAGCTATGCGCACAGGACCAAGTGTCCGAGAAGTTACCTCCGGTCAAGTAGGACCTTCGAGGTTTTCTACTCTTTTCCATGAATGAGCTAGGGTTCTCTTTTATAAAGGGCTGGACTTCTCTGCCAGTATATTATTTGCCTACCGTTGCCGCAGAGCTATTCCGCCTCAGAAAGGAGAAAACTCCACAAGACCCTTTGCATTCAACTCTCCCAGACCTCGACAAGCGATTTTCCGAACTTATAGAAGACCCCTTGCATTCAACTCTCCCAGACCTCGACCGGCGATTTTTCGAGCTTACAGAACAGCTCGAGTCTTGGTCTGAAGAAACTGCCAAGGTGATGAGGTCGCTCGCGTCCCCGAGAAACAGAACCCTTGGTCTCCCTGACCTAGACCTGGTCAAGACGATTCTTGGGAAGTGGTCAATCCACATTATTGAGATCCTCTACACTCAAGAACGAGTCGGATTCGCGGAGCTTCGCAAGGGGCTCAAAGGAATTAGCTCACGTGTCCTTTCGCAAAAACTGAAGGAGATGGAGGACCATGATCTTGTCCGCAGAACGGTTCTGTTAGGTAGACCGCCCCAGGTTCGGTATGAACTGAGAGAGAAGGGACGTTGGCTTGCAAAGCTTGGGCGGCCTGTGATACTGTTTCTCATGAAAGAGAAATATGCTCAAGATCAAGTGTAGGAGACTCTCTGACATCTGCGTCTTCGAGCAACCTCGTCATAACTTGGTCGGCCTCCAATCTGTCCTTCTCAACTTCAACCGCAGCCGTCATATTCAAAGGCATACTACACCGGTTGCAAAACTTGGCGTTTGGATCATTCTTGATCTCGCATCTTGGACATGTCTGAACCTTTAGCTTCATCGGAGCGTGCATTTGTCCAGGTACTTCCACTCCGTTGATTCTGAGGAGAGCGTTGTCGACATCTCTGCCGCTGAGATGAACATACACAGCGGCCATATCACTCCCTGGTGTCCAGCCGGGGTATTGCTTCATCTGAGACTCGGTCAGATCTGTTGCAAGGTGGCTTGCTCTGCTATGTCTAAACATGTGAGGGTTGACTGCTTTCTTCAGATTGGCCCTTCTGGCTGTTTGGCGTAATAGTTTGACTGCGGCAGGGTATGTCATAGGTTTTCCATGGTTCGTATTTCCCGTCAATATCCACAACGGA
>WNGJ01018952.1_pt1 | contig 12903 bp, 14 predicted proteins | sample 5400611 | NCBI WGS metagenome assembly WNGJ01 (sample SAMN13153375, study PRJNA577476) | soil metagenome | isolation source: 40 cm soil or saprolite under Garry oak tree replicate 1 | place: USA:California | collected 2016-06-15
TGGGCGCGGCAGTCGGCATTCTCGGCGGCCGCGCCATGGCCCTGGTGCTCAACCGGCTCGATCTGCCGCAGGGCCTGCATGCGCCGTTCGTGGCCACCGCGGCGCTCGTGGTGTTCGGGATTGCGGCCGCGGTGCATGGCTCGGGCTTCCTCGCCGCCTATCTCGCCGGCCTCGTGGTCGGCAACCGGCGCACGCGCGCGCACAACACCGTGATCGTGTTCCTCGACGCGGTCACGTGGCTGGCGCAGATCGTGATGTTCGTGCTGCTCGGCCTGCTCGTCTGGCCCGGACGGCTGCCGGCGACCGCCGGTCCCGCGCTGCTGATTGCCGCGACGCTGATGCTCGTTGCCCGTCCGGCCGCGGTCATGATCTGCCTCGCGCCGTTCCGCTTCTCCTGGCGCGAGAAGCTGTTCATCTCGTGGGTCGGCTTGCGCGGGGCGGTGGGTATTTTCCTCGCGTCGATCCCGCTGCTGGTCGGCATGAAGGGCGCGCAGGTTTATTTCGACGTCGCGTTCGTGGTGGTGCTCGCCTCGCTGCTGATCCAGGGCTGGACCATCGCGGCGGCGGCGCGGCGCCTGCACGTGGCGCTGCCGCGCGTCGCTCCCGCGGCGCATCGGGTCGAACTCGACCTGCCGGGGCAATTGACCCAGGAACTGGTCGGCTACGCGGTCGAGACCAACAGCCCGTATCTGCGCCGCGGCATCGTCCCCTCGTGGGCCAAGCCGACCCTCGTGGTGCGCGACGAGCAGGTACTCACCGCCGCCGAGGCCGGCAACATCCACTACGGGGATTATGTTTATTTGCTCGCGCCGCCGGAGAAGGCGCAGGCGCTCGACCGCTTCTTCGTCGACATGCCGCCGCCGGCAACGCCCGATCCACGGCTGCTCGGCGACTTCTTCGTTCCCGCGGACGTGAGCCTGGGCGCGCTTGCGGAAATCTACGGCCTGCCGATCGAGCCGGCGCAGGCCGCGACCTCGCTCGCGGATTATTTCGCCGCGGAGCTGGGGCATGCCGCCCACGTCGGCGACCGCCTGCCGGTCGGCCCGGTCGCGCTGATCGCCCACGCGGTCGCGGACGGCAAGGTGACGACCGTCGGCCTGCAGCTCGCGGAACCCGATCCCGTCGCTCCGCAACCGCGGCGCCGACTGCGGCGCCTCAAGGCGATGCTGCGCCGCGCGCGGGCGCAGCTGCGGCGCAGGGCATGACGCTACGGTTGCTGCGGGTTCGCGGCCAGCAACTCCGGTCCGCCGACCGCAGCGACGCGCCCGGCCTCGACGCGCACCACCATGGTTGCGAGGCGGCGCGCGTCCTCGGCCTGATGCGTCACATAGATCATCGGAACTTCCGCCTCGTCGCGCAGCCGTTCGAGATACGGCATGATTTCCGCCTTGCGCGCGGCATCGAGCGAGGCGAGCGGCTCGTCGAGCAGCAGGAGCTGCGGCCGCATCAGCAGCGCGCGGCCGATGGCGACGCGCTGGCGCTCGCCGCCCGAGAGCTTGCCGGGCCGGCGGTCGGCCAAGTGGGCGATGTCGAGCATGGCGACGACGCGGTCGAGTTCGTCCGGATCGCGCTTGAGCCGGTACATGCGCCGCCCGTATTCGAGGTTGCCGCGCACGGTCAGATGAGGAAACAGCCGGCCGTCCTGAAACACGTAGCCGAACCGGCGCCGGTGCGGCGGCAGGTTCACCTTTCCGGCGGCGTCGAACAAAAGCTTGCCGCGGTACATGATGCGCCCGCGATCCGGCGCGAACAGCCCGGCGATCATGTTGATGATGGTGGTCTTGCCGGCGCCGGACGGCCCGAACAGCGCCGTGACGCGCGCCTCGGTCTCAAACCGGGCGGCAAGCTGGAACTCGCCGAGCCGCTTCTCCACGTCGAGGAACAGCAAGGGTCAATCTCCGTGCAGGCGCACGCCGGCGCGACGCGCAAACCATTCGGAGACGACGAGGGCGACAAGCGAGATCGCGACCGCGACGACCACCAGGCGCAGCGCCGGCGCGTCGCCGCCCGGCACCTGGGTGTAGGTGTAGATCGCCGCCGAGATGGTCTGCGTCTGGCCCGGGATGTTGGAGACGAAGGTGATGGTCGCGCCGAATTCGCCCAGCGCCTTGGCGAAGGCGAGCACCATGCCGGCGATGATGCCGGGCAAAGCGAGCGGCAAGGTGACCGTGAGGAACGCGAGCGAGCGGCTGGCGCCAAGCGTCGCGGCGGCCTCCTCCAGCCGGCGGTCGATCGCCTCGATCGACAGGCGCACGGCGCGTACCAGCAAGGGGAACGCCATCACCCCGCAGGCGAGCGCCGCGCCGGTCCAGCGGAACGAGAACACGATGCCGAACCAATCGGCGAGGAACGCGCCGACCGGGCCGCGCCGGCCGAACGAGATGAGCAGCAAATAACCCGTGACCACCGGCGGCAGGACCAACGGCAGGTGCACGACGCCGTCGAGCAGCGCCTTGCCCCAGAATTCCTTGCGCGCGAGCACGTAGGCGACGGCGACGCCGAACGGCAGCGACACGATGGTGGCCCATACGGCGATGCGCAGCGACAGCTGCACCGCGGTCCATTCGTCGGGCGTCAGATCGAGCATCGCGGTCAGGAGGTCGGCTTGGCGAGCACGGAAAAGCCGTAGCGCTCGAACACGGCTTTGGCGGCGGTGGAGCGCAGGAACGCGAGATAGTGCGCGGCCTGCGGCTTCGCGGCGGCGGTGGCCGCGAACGGATAGAGGATGGGCGGGTAGGAATCTGCCGGAAACGTGCCGACGATCTTCACCCCCGGCTCGACCTTGGCGTCGGTCTCATAAACGATGCCGAGGGGAGCTTCGCCGCGCGCGACCAGTGCCAGCGCCGCGCGCACGTTCTCGGTCATCGCCATTCTCGGCGCGACCTTCGGCCAAGCGCCGAGCTTCTCGAGCGCCGCCTTGGCGTAGCGGCCGACCGGCACCGCGCGCACGTCGCCGGTGACGATGCGCCCGTCTCCGGCGAGCGCCGCGAGGTCGACTCCGGGCCCGATGGTCACGTCGCCGAGGCGCGATGTTTTCGGCGCGACCAGCACCAGCCGGTTGCCGAGCAAATTGATGCGCGTGTCGTCCTTGATGAGCTTCTTGCCCTGCGCGTAATCCATCCAGTCGACGTCGGCCGACGCGAACACGTCCGCGGGCGCACCTTGTTCGATTTGCTTCGCGAGCGCGGAACTCGCCGCGTAGCTCGCCGTGACCTTGCTGCCGGCTGCCTTGGCGAATTCCCGATCGACATCATCGAGCGCGTTCTTGAGCGAAGCCGCCGCGAACACGGTGAGCGTTTCCTGCCCAAGCGCAGGAGGCGGGAGGAGCGCGAGAGCGATCCAAGTGATCGCGAGAAGGCGGATGGCCAGTGCACACATGACGGACCTCCGGGCGCAGCGTCAGCGGCGCACGACGCGGGCTCATCGGGATGAGGCGACCGCTCCGGGACCGTCGTTCCGGGCTTCGGCAGGGCGCGCGCGGCGCCCCGCGGATCGCAATACCCGCACGTTAGCAGCCGGCGCGGCCGAGGCAAAGCGCTCGCAGTTGTCACGCCGACGCCGGCGCTTCACACTCCGCAGGCGAGGGAGACCCATGACCGAGCCGGGCCGCAGCGAAGGCGAATACGACTACATCGTGGTGGGCGCGGGTTCGGCCGGATGCGTGCTCGCCAACCGCCTCTCGGCCGATCCGGCAGCGCGCGTGCTCCTGCTCGAAGCCGGCGGCCGCGACAATTGGATCTGGTTCCACATCCCGGTCGGTTATCTGTTCGCGATCGGCAATCCGCGCGCGGACTGGTGCTTTCGCACCGAGCCGGAGCCGGGACTCAACGGCCGCAGTCTCGCTTATCCGCGCGGCAAGGTGATCGGCGGTTCCTCCGCCATCAACGCCATGATCTACATGCGCGGGCAGGCGGCCGATTACGACCACTGGCGTCAGCTCGGGCTGCCCGGCTGGGGCTGGGACGACGTGCTGCCGTTCTTCAAGCGTCACGAGGATCATTTCCTGGGCGACGGCCCGAGTCACGCGGCGGGCGGCGAGTGGCGCATCGAGGCGCCGCGCATTCGCTGGGACCTCACCGATGCGGTGCGCGCCGCGGCCGCGCAAGTCGGCATTCCGTCGGTCGAGGACTTCAACTGCGGCGACAACGAGGGCTGCGCCTATTTCCACGTCAACCAGAAGCGTGGGCGGCGCTGGTCGTCGGCGCGCGGCTTCCTCAAGCCGGCGCTCAGGCGGCCGAACCTGCGGCTTTTGACCGATTGTTTGGTCGAAGGCGTGATCCTCGACGGCCGCCGCGCCGTGGGCGTGCGCTGGCGCCGCAATGGCGTCGTGCAGGAGGCGCGTTGCCGCGGCGAGGTCGTGCTCGCCGCCGGCTCGATCGGCTCGCCGCAGCTCTTGCTGCTCTCGGGCATCGGCCCGGCGGAGCAGTTGCGCCATCTCGGCATCCCGGTGGCGCTCGATCGCTCCGGCGTAGGCGCGAACCTGCAGGACCATTTGCAACTGCGCCTGATCTACCAGGTCACCGGCGTGCGCACCCTCAACGAAATGTACCGGTCGCTGTTCGCGCGCGCCGCCATGGGTTTGAACTACGCGCTGTTCCGGCGCGGGCCGCTCACCATGGCGCCGTCGCAGCTTGGGCTGTTTACCCGCTCCGATCCCACCCGCGAGCGCGCCAACATCCAGTTCCACATCCAGCCGCTCTCGCTCGACAAGTTCGGCGACCCGCTGCACGAATTTCCCGCGTTCACGGCGAGCGTGTGCAACCTGCAGCCGTCGAGCCGCGGGAGCGTGGCGCTGCGCTCATCGCATCCGGCCGACAAACCGGTGATCCGGCCGAATTACCTCGCCACCGACGAAGACCGGCGCGTCGCCGCGCAATCGATCCGCGTCGCCCGCAAGCTCGCCAAGGCCCCGGCGCTGGCGCGCTTCCGTCCGGTCGAGCGTCTGCCCGGCGAAAGCGTGCCCGACGACGAGGCGGCGCTAGCCAAGGCGGCGGGCGACATCGGCACCACCATCTTTCACCCGGTGGGCACCGCCAAGATGGGCCGCGACACCGACCCGCTGGCGGTGGTCGACGAGCGGCTGCGCGTGTTCGGGATCGGTGGGCTGCGGGTCATCGACGCGTCGGTGATGCCGACGATCACCTCCGGCAATACCGCCGCGCCCACCATGATGATCGCCGAGAAGGGCGCCGCCATGCTGCGGGAAGACCGCAAACACCCTCGATAAGGCGTGACAATCGTTCCGGCCCGTTTCAGAATCGGGACTCGGGCTTGGGCATAATCAACGGCAACAAGCGGAGGCGACCCATGAACTTGGTCGAGCGGGTGAAGGGAATCATTCTGTCGCCGAAGACGGAATGGCTGGTGATCGCCGGCGAGCCGGGCGACGCGGGTTACCTGTTCAGCAATTACGTCGCGATCCTCGCAGCGATCCCGGCGGTGTGCGGTTTCATCGGGAGCGTCATTGCCGGCACACCCATCATCGGAGCGTTGCTCGCAGCGGTGATCCACTACGTCCTTGCGTTCGTGACGGTCTACATCGTCGCGCTGATCGTCAACCTGCTGGCGCCCACCTTCAACAGCCAGAAGAGCTTCGCGAGCGCGCTCAAGGTCACGGTCTATTCCTACACGCCGTCCTGGCTCGTCGGCGTGTTCCTGCTCATTCCAGGGCTGAGATTCCTCACGATTCTCGGCCTCTACGGTCTTTATCTGCTCTGGCTCGGGCTGCCGCCGGTGATGAAGACGCCGCCGGACAAGGCCATCTGGTATACGATCGTGATCGTCGTCTGCGCGATCATCGTCGCCATCGTAATCGGGGCGATCGTCACTGCGCTCATCGGCGTGCACATGTTCATGTAGCAGTCGGGCGCGTTCCTGTTCAAGCCGAACGGGCCGCCTCGGCCGCCCGCGCGTGCATGACAACGCCACGCGGCATAGGCGTTCTTATTATTGAAGAACGCCGACGCGAAGCATCGGCTACGCGCCGGCGGGAACTCAAAGGAACGCGAGGTCGCGCTACTTGAGCACTTCTTTGAGCGACGGCACACATAACACCTGCGCATCGGCCACCCGCAGGGTTTGCTTGCCGAACTGGTTATCCACCCGTACGGGCTTGTTCGCGGGCTTCACGCCAGTGACCTGGTAGCACACGAGATGCGTTTTCTCGTCCTTGATTTCCTGATTGTTCTTTTGCACCGGATTGCAAAGGTAAACCGGCCGCATGACGCGCGCCTCTGCCGATCCGAACTGGTCCTTCAATTTCACCGGAATCGGACGCATCTGCCCGGTGACGCGGTAGCACAGGTAGTGTTCCGGATTGATCCCCGCCGGGTTTTCGCCTTGGGCAAGGGCCGGGGCACTGGCGCCGAGCACGAATGCGGCGGCGATTCCGCAGGTGGCAAGACCGATATTCTTCATGACGTAATCCTCCCTCGATTTTTCCATTGACGAATCTCGCCCCCCGCAAAAGCGGGTAACGGCAGGTAGAATTATGCGCCTTCGCGCCGTTCGAGGCGAGTCGGGATTTAGACTTGATTGGAACGAGACGTTTCAAGGGAGGCGCGGCCGGGCTATGGCGCGGTGAGCACCTGCCGGCATTCCGCCGGCAGCTCCTTCATCAGCGGCCCGCGGCGCGGCGGCGACGGCGGCGCCGGCTTCGGGTGCAGCACGCCGTCGCTGAACCACCAGTTCAGCTCCGACCCGCAGCCCTCGGTCTCGCCCGGCGGCGGCTGGCCGTGGCAACCCGGGTTGTCGGCCGGGCAACGGATGCGCACGTGGAAATGATAGTCGTGGCCCCACCATGGCCGCACCTTGTGCAACCACGCCCGGTCGCTGCCGGCTTCGCGGCACAGCGCCTTCTTGATCGCGGCGTTGACGAAGATGCGCTCGACCGCCGGGTCTTCCGCCGCCGCCTTGATCACTTCCGTGTGCCCGTGCGTCCAGACATGGGGGTCCACGTCCTTGCGGTCGGCCGCCACCACCATGGTGGCCATCATCTCCTCGCGCTCCGTGCGGGTGAGCTCGCGCTTGGGCATCGGCGTGAGCCAGACGTCGGCGTCGAGCCCGATCTGATGGCTCGCATGGCCCCCGAGCATCGGGCCGCCGCGCGGCTGCGCGATGTCGCCCACCAGAAGCCCGGGCCAGCCCGCGACCTTCGGCACTTTTTTGGCCAGGCGTTCGAGAAATTGAATCAGTTCGGGATGTCCCCAGTTGCGGTCGCGCGAGAGGCGCATGACCTGCCAGGTCTTGCCATTGATCGGCAGCGCCGTCGCCCCGGCCAGGCAGCCGCGGTTATAGGTGCCGATGGAGCGCGCCGCGAGCGGCGCCGGCGTTACTTTCCGGCCAAACAATTCCTTCGCCGGCGTCGTCGGATCGTTGGGACGGGCGAGCGGCGGCAGCGGCTCCGGCACGGCCGCGGCGATGGCCAGCGATCGGATCACAGTCCCTCCACCCCGTTGATTCGCGCCCCGCCTCGACTCAAGTCGCGGCTTTGGCCGCCGCGGTCAATGGTTTTTCAGCTCGACGGTAGGCCGCGGCGCCGGCGCGGCGCGCATAGGAGGCGGCGAGCCGCTGGTCGCGGTCCGCGAACAGATCCACCGGCGCGCCCGCGAGTGCGAGCAGGCGATCCTCGGTCTGCCCGTGCGGCTCGATCGTTGCATCCGCAAGCACGTGGCCGATGGCAAAGCCGCGCTCCGCCAGCGCCAGCGCCCGCGCCACCAGCAGGCAGCGGTGACAGTCGAGCGGCTCGCGCTCCGCGCACATGAGGCAGATGCGATAGCGCCGCGCGCCTTCGCCGACCCGGTCGAGGCCGGTGCGGAATTCGTCGGTGCGCGCCATCGCCGCGTAATCGGCGACGCCGTCCTCGCGATAGAGACGCGGATCGCGCGGCCGCCCGCCAAGCGCCTCGCCGAGCGACACGTAGGCGATGCCTTCGGCGGCGAGCCGCGGCGCGAGGCGCGCCTGGTTGAACCAGGGATAGCGGCGCGACGCGGGCGTCGAACGCACGTCGGCGATCGCGGTTATGCCGGCGCCGCGCGCAAGCTCGAGGAACCGCTCGATCGGGTGGTTGGAATGCCCGATGGTGAAAAGGTCGAACGCGGCCGGCGTCATGACGCGATCTCGGGAGTGCAGCGCCTTTTACCCGATCGGCCGGGGCTGCGCGCGCGAACTTTCGCCGCGGGCTTGGGCTAACATGCCGGCGGTCCGGCGCGGGGCTGGCCGGCAAGGGAGGACGCGATGCGCTTTGCGATGGTGGCGGCGGCGGTTCTGTTCGGGTTGGCGAGTGCGGCGGGCGCCGCCGAATACATGGAGAAGACCGATTTCCAGAAATCGCGGGCGTTCTCGCCCGGCGCGATCACGCAAGGCGGGCGGATCGTCTGGCTGGCCGGCCAGACCGCGACGCGCGACGAGGCCGGCAACGACATCTCCGGCAATTTCGAAGCGCAGGTGCGCGCGGTGTTTTCGTTGATGGACAAGACGCTGCACAAGGCGGGCGGCAGCCTCGCCAACCTCGTCACCATGACGGTGTTCATCAACGATCCGCGCAACGGCGACCGTTTCGTCGAGCTGCGCCGCGATACCTTCAAGGACGGCAATTATCCAGGCAGCGCGCTCATCACGGTCTCGAACTTCGCCCGCCCCGGCATGCTGATCGAAATCCAGGGCATCGCCGTGATCGGCGACGACTGCTCGGCCGCGAAGCCGTGCTTGAAGTAGGATGGGTTGAGCGAAGCGAAACCCATCAAGCAGACGCAACATTCATGATGGGTTTCCGCCCGCCTACGCGGGCGTCAACCCATCCTACAAATCAATGCGCCGTCATGAACGCGAGCAGCAATTCGTTGAATTCCGCCGCGTGGGTCCGGTACATGGTGTGGCCGGCCTCGGGGATGACGATGAGGCGGGCCCCGGGGATCGCGCTTTCCAGCGCCGCCAGCACCGGGGCGAAGCGCGGCGGGCTCTTGTCGCCGCCGATCAGCAGGCACGGCAGGTTGAGCGTCGCCGCACGCTCCCGCGTGACCGGCTCGCGGGTGTCGCGCGCCTCGCCGAGTGCGGTGCGGATGTTGTCGCGGGTCATCTGGTTGGCGGCTTGCGAGCGCGCCCGGTAGGTGCCCGGTCCCGAGATCGCGTCGACGAAAAGCTCGACCGCCTCGTCGATCTTGCCGGCATTCACCAATTCGGTCAGGCGCCGCGTGCGTTCGCTGCGCACCGAGGCGAAGCGCTCGCCGTCGGGCGACCCGGGCAACAGCGCCGCGGGCGGCAGCCCCGGCTCGACCAGCACGAGGCCGCGCAGCAGATCGGGCCGGCGCAGCGCCACGTGCATCGACACGTGCCCGCCGCGCGAATGGCCGATGAGAAACGCGCGGCCGGCGTCGAGCCCCTCGATGAACGCGATCACGTCCTCGACGTGCTGGCGCGCGGAGAACTCGCCCGCGCCGTCCCACGGCTCCGGGTAGTAGTGGCGCAGGCTCACGGAGATGGCGCGATAGCGCGCGCCGAGCGGCTCCATCTGGTGAGTCCACGAGCGGTAGTCGCCGTTGGTGCCGTGCACCAGGACCACCGGCACCCCCGCGCCCTCTTCCACATAGGCCATCGGGTAGCCGTTGACGCGCAGCGTCTTTACGCCCGGTGGCAGCGGCCACGGCGGAAGCGCAGAGCGCGGCGTTGATTGCTCAAGTCCGATCGACATGACGAACGTGCGAGTGATGCGACTGCTATGCGCCAGCTTCAGCCAAGCGAGAGCGACAGCTCGACTTCCTTGCCGGCCGCCTCATCCACAAGCACCAGCTTGCCCTGATCCGCCGCTCGCAGCTGCTCATTCGCATTCAACAGCTCGATACCGTAGACTGAGCCGTCTGCCGCGATGTCAACGTTCAGCTCATCACTGACCTGGATGGTCTCGACATCGGTCCCTTTCGGCCGCAGCCGCAAATAGGCGATGTTCCGATCTCGGTCATATGTAAGTTTCATCGCGCTGATCCCTCAAAAGTATTTGGCGACCACGGTAATCACCAGCCAGCGGCCTTGCCCCTGAACCGCGATCGTCTCGACTTGCTTTGTAGCATACCTGCGCCCACGCCATAGGCCGCCAAACCGAAAGTTTCGCCGAAAGCTGGTTCGATTGTGCTTGGCACGCCGCTGCTCGCCTCCATTCACCGTGGCAATGATCTCCGGTTCGGTCACGCCCCGTTCAACCGCGCGCTCGCGTGCATGCGAGTGCAGAATCACCGGGGGCGGCATTCAGCCCTACACATCCACCTTCAGCGCGGCGATGAAGGCTTCCTGCGGAATATCGACCTTGCCGAACTGGCGCATGCGCTTTTTGCCTTCTCGCTGCTTGTCGAGCAACTTGCGCTTGCGCGTGGCGTCGCCCCCGTAGCACTTGGCGGTCACGTCCTTGCGGAAGGCGCGCACGGTCTCGCGCGCGATGATCTTGCCGCCGATCGCCGCCTGGATCGGGATCTGGAACATGTGCGGCGGGATCAGCTCCTTGAGCTTCTCGACCATGGCGCGGCCGCGGCTCTCGGCGCGGGTCTTGTGCACCAGCATGGCGAGGGCGTCGACCGGCTCGCCGTTGACGAGGATCTGCATCTTGACGAGATCCGCCGGCTGATAGTCGGTGAGGTGATAGTCGAACGAGGCGTAGCCCTTCGACACCGACTTGAGGCGGTCGTAAAAGTCGAACACCACCTCGTTGAGCGGCAGGTCGTATTTCACCATGGCGCGGTTGCCGACGTAGGTCAGCTCGACCTGCACGCCGCGCCGGTCCTGGCACAGCTTGAGCACGCTGCCGAGATAATCGTCGGGGGTGAGGATGGTGGCGCGGATCCACGGCTCCTCCATCTCCTTGATCTTGACCACGTCCGGCATGTCGACCGGATTGTGGATCTCGATGTCGCGTCCGTCGGTGAGATGCATCTTGTAGATCACCGACGGCGCGGTCGCGATCAGGTCGAGGTCGAACTCGCGCTCGAGCCGCTCCTGGATGATCTCGAGGTGAAGCAGACCTAAGAAACCGCAGCGGAAGCCGAAGCCGAGCGCGGCGGACGTCTCCATTTCGTAGGTGAAGCTCGCGTCGTTGAGGCGCAGCCGGCCCATGGCGGCGCGCAGCGCCTCGAAGTCGGCGGCGTCGACCGGGAACAGGCCGCAGAACACCACCGGCACCGCCGGCCGGAAGCCGGGCAGCGGCGCGGCCACCGGCTTGCGGTCGTCCGTGATGGTGTCGCCGACCCGCGTGTCGGCCACCTCTTTGATCGACGCGGTGAGGAAGCCGATCTCGCCCGGGCCGAGCGCGTCGGTCTCCTGCATTTTCGGGGTGAACACGCCGACGCGGTCGACCTCGTAGGAGGCGTTGGTGCCCATCATGCGGATGCGGTTGCCCTTGGCGAGCACGCCGTCGACGAGGCGCACCAAAACGACGACGCCGAGGTAGGAATCGTACCAGCTGTCGACCAGCAGGGCCTTGAGCGTCGCCGCGCGATCGCCCTTGGGCGGCGGCAGGCGCGTGACGATCGCTTCCAGCACGGCGGGCACGTTGAGGCCGGTCTTGGCGGAAATCTCGATGGCGTTCGAGGCGTCGAGGCCGATCACGTCCTCGATCTGCTGTTTGACCTTGGCGGGCTCGGCGGCCGGCAGATCGACCTTGTTGAGCACCGGCACGATCTCGTGGCCGTTGTCGATTGCCTGGTAGACGTTGGCGAGCGTCTGCGCCTCAACGCCCTGGCTCGCGTCGACCACGAGCAGCGAGCCCTCGCAGGCGGCAAGCGAGCGGTTGACCTCGTAGGCGAAGTCGACATGGCCGGGCGTGTCGATCAGGTTGAGCACGTAATCCCTGCCGTCGCGCGCCCGGTAATTGAGCCGCACGGTCTGCGCCTTGATGGTGATGCCGCGCTCGCGCTCGATGTCCATGGAATCGAGCACCTGCTCGACCATCTCGCGGTCGGTAAGCCCGCCGGTCAGCTGGATCAGCCGGTCGGCCAAGGTCGATTTGCCGTGGTCGATATGCGCGACGATCGAGAAATTGCGGATGTTGTCGATGGCGGCCGCCGTCATGGCGCGCGGCTTAGCACCCGGTGCCGCCGAGCGGCAAGCGAGCCCCGTCTCAGTTCGTGCGGTGCGCGTGCCATGCCCTCAACAGTGCGGCTTCTTCGTCGGCTGTGAGCCCGGTCAGCGGGACATTCGCCCCGGGATGCCAGGCGAGCGTTACGTCTTGCGACTTCAGGAAGGCATCGTCGATCCAGATGAACGTACAATCGGCGCCGATGGCGCGGGCGCATTTCGTGAGAAGTTCAGCGCGCGGGAGCGGCGGGCCGACACCGTCATAGCAACCGACGCGGCGCATTTCGGCGCAGCGCACGATCCATTGCGCGAGGTCGCGCACATCGACGAATTGCACCGGATCATCCGGCGTGCCGGGCGCCAGCACCTCGCCGCCACGCGCGAGTCGCGCCGGCCAGTAGGTGAAGCGCCCGGTCGGGTCTTCCGGGCCGACAATCAGTCCGGCACGGCAGATGAAGGCGTCGGTGCCTACTGCCTGCTCGCACGCCACTTTGGCCTGGCCGTAGGTCGCGTCCGTTGCGTGTTCGACTTCGGGGCCGACCGGGATCCGCAGCGGCGCGGTCTCCACGCGCTGGTCAGGCGTGCGATTGTCGGCGTATACGCTTAGCGTTGACACAAAAGTCCAATGGCCTGCCCGGTGCTTGAGAGCAGCAATCGCGCGGCGCACCTGGCCCGGATGGCGGGACACGTCGACGATCGCGTCGAACGTTTCGCGGGCGAGCGGCGCGAGGCCGTCGGCAGCATCACGGTCGATCTTCACTAGTCGCGCGCCCGCCGGCACCGGCCCGGAGATGCCCCGCGCCGCGCATGTGACCGCATGCCCGGCCGCGCAGGCACGCGCGGCAA
>WNGJ01030238.1_pt2 | contig 12903 bp, 14 predicted proteins | sample 5400611 | NCBI WGS metagenome assembly WNGJ01 (sample SAMN13153375, study PRJNA577476) | soil metagenome | isolation source: 40 cm soil or saprolite under Garry oak tree replicate 1 | place: USA:California | collected 2016-06-15
CGGCCCTGGTTCCTGCTCGTGCCCGGCCTCCTCTACGCCGAGCACGGCAGCCAGTACCACGCGCTGAACGCGGTTGGGGATCCGCTGGCCCCGTGCGGACGCTGGAGTCCCCGCCTGCCGCCGGGCGCCGTGCTTGACCTCTTCGGCCCGGCGACGCACGGCGGACGAGCGCGTGCCCTGCCGCGCTTAGTGCCGGCCGCGCTGCGCGCGCTGGCCCGTCGCGGGCGGACAGACGCGGCGACCGTGGCTTCGCTCCACGCGTGTGCGCAGGAGGTGGGGCTGACCTCCGATGCGGTCGCCGACCTCCGCGGGCTCGCCGAGGATTCGTCGGTCGCGCTCCTGCGGAACGCGTGCGCCGCCGTGCTCGGGCGCGCCGGCCACGTCGAGTCGCGGCAGCAGCAGGCGGCCGTCGCCGTCCACAAGATCCTCGCGCATGAGGGGCAGCCGGTGCCGGTGTACGTCTTCGGCCACACGCATCGCGTCGCGCACTGTGCACTCCACACGGACGGCGCGCGGTTGCTCTGGTTCAACGGCGGCGCGTGGACGGACGGTAGCTACGGCTTCGTCGAGGTGGATGGCCGGGCCGACGGCGTCGTCGTCCGCCTGTGTCGCTGGGACCCCGTTGCGCAGTCCGCGCTCACGTTGAGCGATCCGTTTCTCGCGCCGCCCTCCGACGCTCAGGAGCTCGCGCCGACGACTACCGGCCGCAGCGCTGGCAGCAGGTCGGCCGACCCGGTGGCGACCCCGTGACGCTTCGACGCCTGGGCGGAGCGTGGCAGCTATCCGGCTCTCGGGAATAACCAAGACGGGGTTAGCCGTGCCCGGACGTCGCCCCGGTCTGCGATCCTCCGCATCAGGTGCGGCTCGTCTGTCTGATCGCGATGCCTGTGGCACTTGGGTCGCTTGCGCTCACCCTGTGGTGGAGCGGTGCCGGTGCGAGCGTGGTGCTTCGCAACCCCACCACGGCCGCGCGGCCCTGCCACGCCGCCGCGCCACCGCCACGCTACGCACACGTAATCTGGATCATCTTCGAGAACCAGGGCTACGACAAGGTCGTCGGCAACCACACCGCATTTGCCTACACGAATCGCCTGGCGGCGTCCTGCGGGCTCGCGACGCGCTACTACGGGGTGGGGGACCCCTCGCTCCCGAACTACATCGCGATGACCTCGGGCGGGACATGGGGCGTGACCGGCGACTCCTCCAAACCGCTCCACGTGCCGAGCATCTTCTCGCAGGTCAGGTCCACCCACCGGCAGTGGCGAAGTTACTCGGAGAGCATGCCGCACAATTGCGACCGGTCGGATTACCCCAGTAGCAACCCCGTCTACACGGCCCACCACGAGCCGGTCATCTACTACGTCGGCATCCGACGCGACTGCGTCCACTGGGACGTGCCGCTCGGGACGGTGCACAACGGGCCGCTTGCGCACGCCCTGGCAACGAACACACTGCCGGCGTTTGCGATCGTGGGCCCGAACGATGACCGCGGCACGACGAAGCCCGGTTGCTCGCGCCCCTGCGGGCACGTAGACCCGCCGCTCAGCGACTCCTTCCTCCATGCCTGGATGACGAAGATCCTCGCCTCGAGGGCATACGCCTCGGGGAGGACTGCCGTCTTCGTCACGTGGGACGAGGATGCGACCTTCGGGAACACGCTCTGCCCGGCGCTCGACTGCGACCACCTGGCCACCCTCGTCATCAGCCCCTCCGTGCGGCCTGGGAGGCGGGCCGCCGCCCTCTTCTCGCACTACTCGCTGCTGCGCACGACCGAGGACCTGCTCGCGCTGCGTGGGCACCTCGGGAAGGCCGCCTCGGCAATGTCGATGGCGCCGGCCTTCGGCCTCCTTCACGCCGGCCGCTGAGCTGGCGGGCCGGGTGCGCTACGGCGAGCAGCCGAGAATACCGACCACGCCGCTGCGGCCTTCGCCGGGCTTGTGATCGACGTCGCGGTAGCTCGCAGCCCGCGGGTTCGATCGTGATGGCGGCGGTGCTCGAAGCCAGGGACTATTCGGCGGGTACATACACTAGCGCTCAGGGCAACGCGCGGCATCTGGACGTCCCGGCCCGTCGTTTACAAGTACCGCTGGCACCGCTGCCCCGCCGGCCGTGCGAAGTGCAGATGGATCGCCGGGGCCACGAGGTCCCGCTACACGCCGTCCAGCCGGGACATCGGCACGACCCTGCGGGTGACCGTCACGGCCAGAAATGCCGCCGGCTCCGGCCGGGCGACCTCCCGCCGGACCCGCGTCGTGCGGGCTAGCGACACTCGGCGCGTGGTCCAGCCCATCCCGCCCGCGGTCACTTCGTACCCGACCGTGTCGGGCACGGCACAACGCGGCCAGACGCTCACCGCTACGACCGGGAGCTGGACCGGCACGCAGCCGATCGACTACGCCTACCAGTGGCTGCGGTGCGACTCGACGGGTGCCAACTGCAACCCGATCGGCGGCGCGACGTCGACCACGTACACGCTGACCTCGACCGACGTCGGCAGCACGATCGAGGTCACGGTCACGGCGAGCAACACGGCAGGCAGCGGCAGCACCATGTTCGACTCGGTCGGCAGCCACAACGGCACCCTCCATTCGACCCAGGTCGGCCTGCCCGGCTTCACCGGCACCGCCTTCGGCTTCAACGGCTCCTCGAGCTACGTCAGCGTGCCCTCGTCCGCCGGCCTGAACCCCGGCAGCGCCAACATCACCTTCACCATCCACCTGAAGACGAGCGGCACGCCGCCGCCGCCGCCGGCGGACTGGGACATCTTCCGCAAGGGCCTCTACACGAGCGGCGCCGAATACAAGATGGAGTTCCAGCAGACCGGGCAGGCTTCATGCGGCTTCGAGGGCACAGGCGGCTACGCCGAACTCGTGGCCGGCCCGAAGATCAACGACGGCCAATGGCACACCATCTCCTGCGTCAAGACCTCGACCAAGATCCAAGTCATCGTCGACGGACAAACCTTCAGCAAAGCCGCCACCATCGGCTCAATCGCAAACACCACCAACCTCGCGATCGGCGCCCGCCCCGGCTCCGACTGGTACCAAGGACAACTCGACGAGGCGAGCATCCAGATCGGCTAGCACCGACGTGGGGGGAGAAGCCGACGAGGTCCTGGAGCAACGCGGCGCCCAGTGGGCCGGGCGCGCCGTGGCCGGCATGCTCGTGCTCGCGTTCGTGGCAGCCGCCGCCCTTGGCGGGCCGGCGGCGGCCGCCACCGGCCGTTCGGGGCAGGAGCAGATCCATCCGAAAAACCGTGTCCGGCCGCAGATCTTCGGCACGCCGCGTGTGGGCGTGGCGCTGAAGGCGACGCACGGCGCCTGGAGCCCGTCCCAATCCCTCGTCTACCGGTACCGCTGGCTCCGCTGCCCTCCCGACGGTGCGAAGTGCTTGCGGATTGCCCACGCCGCAGGTCCACGCTACAAGCCGGCCGGCGCGGACGTGGGCGCGACCCTCCGCGTGACTGTCACGGCTGCGAACGCCGCCGGTTCTGCCCGGGCGACCTCCTGCCGGACTCACGTGGTGCGGGTTAGCCGAAAGACACCTGTGATTGCTCTCTGGCACATGGACGAGACCGCCGGCAACGTCATGCACGATTCCGTGGGGGCGCACACCGGCACACTCCAAGCGATCCAGGTCGGCCTGCCCGGCTCCAGGGGAACGTCGTACCGCTTCAACGGCCGAAACAGTGATGTCTCGGTCCCGTCAGCCGCCGACTTGAATCCGGGCACGGCGAACATCACGCTCACGATCCACTTCAAGACGACGGATGTACCAGACCCTGCGCCGGCGGACGCCGACCTGATCCGCAAAGGCACGTACGCCGCCGCCGCGTCCGAGTACAAGGCGGAGTTGCAGCACTCCGGCCGGGCGTCATGCGGCTTCGAGGGCTCCGCAGGCTACGGCGAGCTGATCGCAGGGCCGCGGCTCAACGACGGTCGCTGGCACACGGTGCGATGCATCAAGGCGCCGACGGCGATCCAGCTCGTCGTCGACGGCAAGATGTTCACGCAGCCCGCGAACGTCGGCTCGATCGCGAATGCAGCGCCGGTCGTGATCGGCGCCCGGCCCGGCGGCGACTGGTACGCGGGCGACCTGGACGAGATCTCGATCCAGATCGGCTGAGCGTTAGCGGAAGCTCAGCCCGAGCCGGCTGAACAACGAGGTGGCCGCCGTCGACGGCACGTCGTCCTCCGCATCGCGCGGAGCCTCCCGGGCGACAACCGAGCCAGTGGTAGACGGCGGCGCGGCCTCGGGGACGTCCACGTCGGCGGGAGCAGGCGCAGCTTCGCCCGCGGAAGCCGGGCGGCTCGAGGATCGGGAGTGCGTTCTCGCCCACGTTCCTGAAACCGTCGTCGAAGTTCACCGCGATCGTCGCTGTCGCGGGCCGCTCCGACTCGAGGCGTCGACGGCCTCGGCCAGTCCGACGACCTCGAAGCCTTCGCCCGCTAGCACCTCCAATCTGCTGCCGGAACTTGCGCGGCGAGACGGCGAGCGGATCGTCGTCGTCCGAGACTCGGTGTAGAGGATCCTGAGGCCGCTCGAATCGAGCCGGCCGCGCCTGCGTACGAGCTACCAGGCCGACCGCGTGTGCGTCACGCCAGCCTTGAGCGGAGCAGGCAAGGACGGGCCGACCCCAGGTGTGCCCCGTGTCAAGCTAGTCGCCGCCTCGCTGACGCCGCTGGGGCGCAGCACGTCGCGCTTTCGTATGGCGTCGCGGCGCGCCGATGCGGTGTCGCAGTAGACCCTCCCAGCAGTGGAGCAGGAACGGATTCGGCCGTAGCCCGGACGAGGGGCGTCCCAGCGGTCCCCAGCGCCAGGAGCCGGCCCTCCGAGCAAATCGTTCCGAACCTGAGCGGCGCCAGCTCCCGCGGAGCGGCCGCTGCCTCGCAGACGCGAGCGCTCACCAGTGGTAATTACCCCGAGGGAGGTCGATGGGCGTCATCGCGACCAGAAGCCGAACGGCTCGTCGCGGGGAGCATCGAGTCGCGAGGCGGTTCCTGAGCTATGGCGTCGTCGTCGACCCGAACGAGTCGATTCACGACTCGTTCGCCGTACTCGCTCCGAGACCTGACGATTGCGCGTACGGCAGGCGGGTGCTGCCCGGCTCGTCGGACGGCACCGCCGAGGCCTGCCTCTGGCTCGACAACCCGTAGGGTGGACGGGGGACGACGCGGGCGAGCGTCCGGCACTGCGTGTTCGCGGCTCAGGACTCGGCGGAGATCGGCGACTACTTCGGCGTCGACAACCGGTACCGCGACAACGACTTCGCCGGCATCGCGGCGGATGATCACGAGCCGGCGAGGGCGAAGCGTTGACCGCCGTGGTCGTGCCGCACTCGTTCTCGTGCGGCTCTTCGTCGGGCTCGTGCTGCCGACTACCTAGCCCGCGTAGACGAACGAGTTGCTGCCGAGCAGCCGTCCGTAATGGGCCTGCTTTCGCTTCCCGAAGCCGGGCCAGACGTACCAACGGTAGACGCCGGCGTGCAGGCGGTAGTGGTGCCCGCGGTAGACCCAGCTCCTCGGGAGCTTGAGGCTCGTCCGCGCGGGCCACGCGCTCAGGATCCGTTTGCCCCGGATCAGCTGGACGTTGTAGTAGCTCGCGCCCTTCTTGGGCAGCCAGGCAAGGTGCAGCGGCGAGGTTGTGACCCGCTGCCCCGGGACCGGGTCGATCAGCCGTCCGGTCGCTGTGACGGCCAGCGTGTTCGCGGCCGCGTTCGCAGCCTGGTCGTATGCAGTGACCGTGTAGCGGTACTCCGTCCCGACTCGTAGTCCCTTGTCCCGGAACGCCTTGTCCGTGCCCCTGTAGACCACCTCGCTGGGGCCGCTTGGGTCGGCTCTGCGCGTGACCTGACTGATCGTGGTGTCCGCCGACTCCGTCCACGCGAGCAACACGCTTCGATTGCCGTGCTTTGCGGTCACGGACCCGGCCGCTGGCGGCGTGGAGTCGTACGAGAACCCGTACGTCCCACTCCCGACGTTGCCCGCCTTGTCGGTGCACGTGCCTGCGACCGACGCGTTGCCGTTGTCCGGACCGCTGTAGGAGGTCGAAGTGCAGGCGGCGACTCCAGAGGTTGGGTCCGTACCGACGAAGCTGACCGACACCGGCTTGTCGTACCAGCCGTTCGCATCAGGCGCGCGACTGGGAACCCCTTGAACCGTGGGTGGTGTCTTGTCGATGTAAATGTCCAGGGTGTAGGTGAGAGAAGCAATCCCCGTCCATGTCGCCGTGCAGACGATATGCGTGTGGCCCTCGGCGGTGATCGTCCCGATGAAGCAGCCTGACACTGAGTCCGGGGAGGGACTGAACTGCCAGTTCACGTTCACATTGCTGACGTACCAGCCATTGTTCCCCGGCGTCCCTGTGACAACAGGGTTGACGGTGACCGACGTCCCACCGGCGGCGCTCGGAGCGGCCAGGCACGCCAGGCCCGACACGAGAAGAAACAGCCAACGTTTTGCCGTTGTGGCCACGACTCCTCTCTCCTCCTACTCGCCTGCGGAGAGACACACACCCGCTCGCTTGAATTAAGTACCCGCGTCTTGCGCCTGTCAACCCACTCGATCGGCAGAGCCTGGACAACCAGCCCGCCGCGCTGAACCTCAAGGAGGTATACGCCCTCGTGGGTGTGGGTACTGATTGCGATCGCCGTCGTCGCTGTGCTCGCCGTCGTTCTTTGGCAGGCCTGGCGCGTCGGCGCACGGGCAGGCTGCAGCAGCAGTTCGGCCCCGAATACGAGCGCACGCTCGGCACGACCGGCTCGAAGCGTGATGCTGAGGCGGAGCTGCAGGCGCGCGAGGAGGGTCGACAGCGGCTGGAGATCCGGCCCCTGTCTCAGGCGGCGCGCGACCGCTACCTGCAGAGCCGGCAGAGCGTGCAGGCCCAGTTCGTCGCGGGGCGAACGCGTTGCGCTTCCGACCAGCTGAATCGACATCCTGATCGTTGGGCGCTACGACCAGGCGACGCTAGAAAATGTCGCGCAGTCCATCCTCACGCGAAGCAGCTAGCGCTTGGTCGTTCGGTTGACGGAGCTTCGGGCGAGGGGCCATCGCGGCGGGTGAACCGTTCTCTGTACATCGCGGCAGCCCGAGTCCGAAGGGTCTGCCGTCGGCCATGTCCTCGACCGGCTCAAACGGTGCCGGCCGCGCGTACTCGTGGGCGTGTCTCGCGTGCTGTCCCGAGCACGTCGTAGCGGGCTTCGGCTTTGTGGCCATGTGCCCTGCGCGAGACCCTCCCCCAGGCGCACGACGCAGCCAGCCGCGATTCAGCGAGACGCAGATGCATCCTCGATGCTCGCCGCCACGCTGGCGCCTGTGGCAGGCGAGCGGAATGGTTGCCCAGCCGCTCGAATCGTTCCGGTCGCTGGCCATCGGACGGTCCATACGTCTCGCTCTTCAGCACTTCTCGCAGAAGTGCATCTGTGTCTCGCTGGCTATTGAGGCCGTTAGCGACCCAAATCGGCCGCATTCACTGGAGGCGGCGCAGCAGCTAGGCGACGCTGAGCGTCAGCGTCTCGCGGGTCGCGTCCGGGCCGATCGCGGCTCGTTCTTCGCTCGTGAGAGCTGCAAGCCATTCGTCGAGGGCGTCGCGAACGAGCTCGCGCGCCGCGTCGCGCGTCGGCGCGCAGGTGATCACGCCGGGCAGCTCCTCGATCGTCGCGCGCACCCAGCCCTGCTCGTCCGGCTCGAAGACGACGTGCAGGTCCATGCGCACAGGGTACTTCGACGCCGGCCGCCGCGGGATACTCCCGCGGGTGACGTCGCTTCGCGAGCTCGAGCGGCACCTGGTCGCCAACGGCTGCGAGCGCGTCCGCCACGGATCTCGCCATGACGTCTGGGCGCAGCCTGGAGGCAGAGCGGCCGGTGACGGTGCCGCGGCACCGCCAGATCCCGTTCGGGGCCGCGCGGGCGATCTGCCGCCAGCTCCGGATCCCCGATCCACCGCGCTGAACGCGTCAGATGTCGATGCCGAGGCCGCGCTGCGGGACGAGCTGGTGCTCGAGCTCCATCATCCGGCGGAGCCTCAGGAGGTGGTCGGCGTCGACTTCGCGTTCGCTGGCTTCCAGCATGCGCACGCAGTCGACGACGGAGGCGACGGCGGGCCGGACGCCTTGGCCGAGGTTCCCGCCCGTCCCCCACGGCATTGGGACGATCCGCAGCTCGCCGACACGCGTCGACGCAGTGATCGGCTCAGCTGAGGCCAGCTGCTCGACGGTCACCGGCGACTCGAGCTGCTCCACGATCCGGGCGAGGCGGCGTAGGTTCTCCTCCCGCAGCGAGGGGGCGACGTCGAGGCTTGCGGTCGTCTCACCGCTGCCGTGGACGACGCGGGCGAAGCCGCCCACGACGACGTAGCTCACGCGCTCGCGGTCGAGCGCCGCCAGGAGCGCGTAAGGATCGAACGGCGGCTGCTTGGTCACCCCTGGCCCTTGAGACGCTCGAGAAGGGCCTGGACGCGCTGCTGCGGCGCCTCGAGGAGGCTCGTCTCGAGCTCCGCGTCGAGCACGGGCGTCTCCTCCCGCTCGCCGATCTCGGTCCGAAGGTCGAATCCGCAAGCCTCGACCACCGCGCGGAGATTCTCGAAGCTCGGCTCCTGGCCGCCGACCTCCCAACGGGCGACCTGTGCGCGCTCACGGCCGAGCCGAGCCGCCAGCTCGCTCTGCGTCAGGCCGGCCCGCAGGCGCGCCTCCCGGATGATCTGCGCTGCCGTCATCACCGCCGATTCTACCTCCGTGTTGACTCAGCATCGCGCTACTGATAAGTTACGCACCTCATGTCGGTACCGGAGCAGCAGCTCTCGCTCCCCCTGTTCGACCCGCAAGCGGTCGAGCGCCGCGCGGAGCCCGCGGCCGTCGAGGAGACGACGCCGCCTCGGGTCGAGCCGCCAGCCGTCGACGAAACGCAGGTCGCGCCGGGATTGCTGACGACGAGCGAGACGGCCGCGCTGCTTCATGTCCACCCGCGAACGGTTCAGCGCCTCGTCGAGCGCGGCCAGCTCGAGGCGATCCACCTCGGCACCGCCGTCCGCTTCGACCCGGGCGACGTCGCCGCGCTGACCGAGCGGGAGAAGCAGCGGGCGGCGGCAGCCTCTACCGCGCTCGCCGACCGCGTCCGCGCCTCACGCGGCTCCCGCGTCTCCTTCGCCGAGCGCCTACGCTCACGCCAGCATGAGCATCGAGCGGCTCAGGCGTAAGGACGGCAAGAGCGTCTACGTCGTCCGCTGGTACGAGAGCGGCCGTGGCAGCAGACGCCGAAAGCGCACCTTCGACCGGCGCCGCGACGCCGAGCTCTTCGAGGCCTCGCTGCGGCGGGCGCGCCAGCTGGGCCAGCTCGCCTCCGAGGTGATCGGCTCCAACGCGACGCTCGAGGAGTTCCTCGTCGAGTGGTGGGACACCTACGCGGTCACGCACCTACGCCCGAACACGCTTGCCGGCTACACGACGCTGCTCGACCGCTGGATCGTCCTCTACCTCGGCCGCAAGCGCCTGCGCAAGATCACCCGCGAGACGATCGACGGCTACTGCGCCCAGCTGCGGCTCGACGGTGCCGGCGTCCCGACGGTCAACCGCGCGCTCGGCCTCCTGCAGGGCGTCTTCCACCGCGCCGTCGAGTGGCGCCGGCTCGCCTGGAACCCCGTCCTCGGCACCCGCCGGCTCAGCCACAGCCGCGCCACGACGATCGACGCGCGGACGCCCGAGGTCGTCGAGGCGGTCCGTCGGCAGCTCGACCAGCGGAACGCCGCGCTCGTCAGCGTGCTCGCCTACGAAGGTCTCCGACCAGGCGAGGCATACACGCTCACCTGGGGCGACGTCCTCGATGACCGCGGCCGCGCACGCAAGCGCGTCATGGTCCGCACGGCGCTCTCCGACGGCGAGGTGACGACGCCGAAGTCAGCGCGCGCCCGCGAGCCCGAGCTCTTCACGCCCGTCGCGCGCGAACTCGTCGCGCTCCACCTCGCCCAGGGACGCCCGCCCACTGACGCGCTCGTCTTCCCGGACGCCGCCGGCGGGCACCTGCGCCGCCAGAACTGGCGACGGCGCGTCTGGATCCCCGCGCTCGAGCGCGCCGCCGTCCCCTACTTCCGCAGCTACGACCTCCGCCACACCTGCGCCACGCTCCTCCTCTACGAGGGCCGCACACTCAACGAGGTCGCCGAGCACCTCGGCCACTCCGACCCCGGCTTCACCGCCCGCACCTACGCACACGTCATGCGCGACGCATCACGCCGCCGACGCGTCCCGATCGCGCAGGCGATCCGGACGGCACGCGCCGCCGCCGCGCGTAGACCCCGCGTAGACCCCTCGACCGAAAAGCGGCCCTCCGAGGAGAGCCGCTTCGAGAAGAAATCCCTGCAAATCCCTAGAGCCGACGGGGAGACTCGAACTCCCGACCCCATCATTACGAGTGATGTGCTCTACCAGCTGAGCTACGTCGGCGGGGGAGCCCAGTCTAACCCGGCTCAGGACTCGATCTGGAAGTAGCTGATCCAGCGGATACCGGGATCGTGGTAGTGCGTGCCGTCGGGATTCGTGCCGCTCATCGTCCCGACCGCGATGTGCTCGAAGACCGGCCACGTTCCCGGTGCCGTCGGAGACTGGGCGATGCCGGTGTTGCCCGGCGAGGTGAGGATCACGCGGCCGTTGTGCCAGAGGCTGAGCGACTGGGGGATCGTCTCGTGGACGAGGACGTAGCTGTAGCCGGCCTGGTAGTGCCGGCCGGCGAGGTCGTCGTGGATGAGCGCGCGCCAGACCTGCGGGCCGGCGACTCCGTCGGTGCCGAGGCCGTGCTGGTCCTCGAAGCGCATCACGGCGCCTTCGGTGACGACGTTCCAGCTGCCGGGCTTCCAGAGAGCCTGAAGCGAGCCGGGTGTTTGCGGGTAGCGCCACGAGAAGCTTCCGCGCGGCGCGTGGACAGCCGCGGCCACCTCGTCGGCGGGTGTCGGGGACGAGGCTGCCCCGCGCCAGCGCAGCGGGAGATAGCCGAGGCGTGCCAGCAGCTCCTGCAACCGCAGTGTCGAACCTCCCGCCACCTTCCAGACGAGCGTCTGTCCCGGGAGACGCGCACGCACGAGGCCGCCGAGGCCGAAGCCGAGACCGGCGGGCCGGAAGGCAAGCGTGTGGGAGTCCACCTGCTCCCAGTGGCCCGGCAGCGCTGGCTCCAGTCGGGGCAGCTGGGAGCCGAGCACCGAGCTGACCGGCCGGGCGAACGTCAGCGTCAGTGGAGCGAACGGCGTGAGGCGGCTGCCTGCGGCCGGCTCGGAGACGACCCTCGTGCGGGCGCCGGGAACGAACCAAGAGACTCGGGCGGGCCGCGACAGCGCCTCCCACGGCCGCACCGCCGCAGCAACCGTCGTGCTCCCCGCCGTCGCCGCCCCCGAGGCGCGGATCCCGAGCGGGACGACGCTACGGCCGTCTCCGAGCCCGCGACGCGTGGCGCGTCCGACCATCACCCGGGCCACCGGCTCGGCGAAACGCACCGTCACGATGGTGCCGCGTTTCGGCCGGAGCAGTGTCGAGCGGATGTGCGCCACCGGCGTCACGACGATCGTGGTCTTCGTCTCCTGCCGGCCGACGAGCCAGCCGATCCAGCCCGGCCGACGAGTTTCGACGGTGATGGTCACGCGCTCGCCGGGGGCAAGGCGGACGCGGGGCCAGACGGTGTGGCCGCGCAGGACGATCGGTAACGGCTTGCCGTCCGCACTTGTCACGGTCAGACGCTCGACGTGCCCGGAGAAGCCGGGCAGCGAGATGCCGGCAAGGCCGCTGGTCGACGCGGCGACGCCGACGCTCGGCCAGGCGAGCAGCGCCGCCACGGCAGCAGCTCCGACAACGAAGCCGAGACAGAGCGCCGGCAGCAACCACTTGCGCAACACGGCCATTCAGTATGGCCTACGCTCAGACGGAGATGGCCGGTCCCGACGCGGGCAGAGGGATTCCGCGCGAGCTTTCACGCGGCGAGATCGAGGAGTTTCTGCTCGGCCAGCGGATCGCACGCCTCGGCTGCCACGCCGGCGGCGTGACATACGTCGTCCCGCTCGTCTACGCCTACGAGGACGGCGCTGTCACGGCGGTCACGACCGAAGGCCGCAAGACCGCGATGCTGCGCGAGAATCCGCGGGTCTGCGTCGAGGTCGACGAGTACGACGCCGACGGCACGGGAAGCTGGCGGAGCGTCATCGCCTACGGCACGTGCGAAGAGCTCCCCGGCGACGCGATCGAGCCCGCGCTCGCCCTCATGCGCGAGCGGTTCGCGAGCACCGCGGGGCGTGCAGCCGAGCTGCGCCCGCTCGGCCCGAACGTCGTCGTTCTCCGCATCCTTCTCGACGAAATTTCGGGCCGATCCGTCGAACGGTGAATTTTTCTGCGTAAGCAGGGAATGAGACTTTGTTCGGAAATAGAAAAACACCCGCTTTGGGAATGGACTTGGGCGCAACGTCGTTCTATAACTCGACGGGCGGCGCCGCCGAGTGTCAAGCCTCATCATGCCGCCCCGGGCGCCGAAATCCGGCAGCCCGTCAGGAACGAAAGGAACAACACTGAGCGACACCATTCACCTGCACGATCTCTCGCCTGCCGAGCGCCTGCTCGAGGAGGCCGCCGAGCGCGGTTTCGTCGAGGAGAAGGACATTCAGGCACTCGCCGACGAGCATGAGCTGACCGAGGACGACCTCGCCGCTCTCCGCGCCGCGCTCGAGGAGCGCGACGTCGTCGTGCGCGAGGAGACGCCCGAGGAGACGCGCCCGGTCGCAGCCGCGCCGGTCACGGGGACGCTCGACCCGCTGCAGCTCTTCATGGATGCAGCCGGTCGGCACAAGCTGCTCACGGCCGCTGACGAGGTTGCGCTCGCCAAGCGCATCGAACGCGGCGACCTCGCGGCGAAGGAGAAGATGATCAACTCCAACCTG
>WNGJ01005909.1_pt1 | contig 12899 bp, 9 predicted proteins | sample 5400611 | NCBI WGS metagenome assembly WNGJ01 (sample SAMN13153375, study PRJNA577476) | soil metagenome | isolation source: 40 cm soil or saprolite under Garry oak tree replicate 1 | place: USA:California | collected 2016-06-15
ATCTCAAGAAGCCGGATTGGGCCGTTGTTCGCTTGCAAGTCATGAAGCCGCTGATCGAGGTCCGCGACCGCATCACTGACGAACTTGCCCGGCGCCGATCCCCCGACGCGCTCGTCCCCATTGACCGCGACCCGGTGCCGGAACGTTACTCAGAACTGGTGCGCCGTTACTACGAGGAATTGGGCAAGGATCGTTAGCGCGCTCGACGCCTCTCAACCCGAAAGAAGTTTTCCTCCGGCCCTGCTGTATCTTCCAACCATGTACAGAACCCAGGGTTCGCCCTCGTGTGTTGGGGCTAACCGATCAACTTCCGTGAGGCCTGTGGTCCGACCACGGTTCAAGGTGCCGCCCCTATGCGCCCGGCGCTTCCTGGAGGATCAGCAAATCCAGCCCGCCGAACCTGGTGAAGCCGCGGTCGAAGGTGACCAGGCGCAGCCCGGCGCATTTGGCCAGGGCGGCCAGATAGGCATCCGTCCAAAGATTTGGCGAGGTCCGGCCCAAATCGCAGAACTTCGCCAATTCTTGGTCCAAGCCGACTGGCTCGGCCACACGCTGCACCTCCGGCAGCGCCAGGAACTGCGTTCGCTTCTTCCATGCGGCCGATGGTGTCAGCACCTGCCCTCCCATAACCGCCCTGTTGGTCAGGTGCCGCAGAAAGGCCAACTCAGTCACCCGGCAAAAGGCCGCTGTCGGGGCCGCCTCGTTATGCCAGTACCCTTTGGCGCGCTCGTGATGCGTGTGCGCTTCCGCCACCAGCGCCAGCCACACGTTAGCGTCCAAAAGATCGGCTGAACTTGGCACGGTCTTCCTGCTCCTCAAATCTGGCCTGCAGTTCCGAAGTCAGGTTGGGAATGGGGCGTTTGCCGCGGCGGGGAATGATTGGCAATTTGCTCCGCCCGATCCCCTCGCGGCTCACCCCTGGCTCTCGCCGCAGTCCGCTTTCGATATAGCGCGTCAGCAGCTTTTTCAGCGTCGCTCCCTCCAAAGCTGCCTTGGCCTTGGCCTGCCGGAGCATCTCATCAGGCAAATCCAACGTCGTTCTCATAAATGCATCTTCGCATCAAAGCATAAATACGTCAAGCGTCCCACGCCTCGGCCAGACGAGGGCAGCGGGACCGTTGCGGGCGTTGCTCGTCACGGGTGTTGTCACATTTACCAGTTTCAGAGCCAGCCGCCCACAAAGGCGGTCGGCAAATTTTGCCCTGTGGAGAGGAAGGTTGTGCAGGAGGGAGGTGTCGGCAAGGGGAATTTCGAGGCGGTCGTCGCGAAGCTGAACTCCGTCGGCTTCAACGGGCCCAACACGGCCGAGGGCGTCAAGGTCAGCGCCACGGCCGAGGCGACGAGCGCCAACCGGGAGTTTCTGGTAAAGGTGCTGGCTTCAATGTTCCGTTGGCTGGCACGGATAAAACTTTCCCGCCACAGCAGCAGGCCGAATGTTTTGCTCGATCGTGTTCATCGCCTCGAACTTTGGGCATGTCTCTGCACTTGTGGCTAAATCCGCACCGCGCGCGGCAGACGATGGTAGTAATCCGCCATGCTTTGGCCAATCCGCACGTCTTCGGCGCCGCGTTCGGACCAGATGCCGGGAATCGGCGTCGCACACGACGGACATTTTCCCTCAGCCGTGAGCCTGTAATCCCGAATCAAGTAGCCGTAGCGCTCAATCAAAGTCATCGAGCAACTCGGGCAGCGCGTGTTCTCCCATTCGCCCACTTGGCCCGGCGAATTCCCGGCATAAACGAACTTCAAACCTTGGCTCGCGCCGGTTTCCGCCGCGCGCACCAGTTGCTCAGCCCGCGTGTTCTCGGGGTCGGTCATTTTGTAGTCCTTGTGAAACGCCGTCACGTGCCACGGAATCTGTGGGTTGATGGACGCAATGAACGCCGCGATGGCGCGCAATTCGTTGTCACCGCTGTTGAAACCGGGGACGACCAACGTCAGCACCTCGAGCCAGATGCCGCGCTCGTGAACCATGCGGATGGTCGCCTTCACGTTCTCCAGCACGCCGCCGAGCTTTCGATAGTTCGCGTCATTGAAACATTTCAAATCCACCTTGTAGGCGCGAATCCACGGGCCAATGAAATCCAGCGCCTCGGCAGTCGCGTTGCCATTCGACACGAATCCGCAGGTGAACCCGGCTTCGACGCAATGCTCGAAAACTGCCCTCGACCACTCAGCCGTGATCAACGGTTCGTTGTAGCTCGACACAACGAGTTTCGCGTCGCTGCGCCGGGCGATGCCGGCAAGTTGATCGGGCGTTACAGCCTGAACCGGCGCCAGCGATGCCGGATCGCGCAATGCCTGGCTGGTCACCCAATTCTGGCAATAGGAGCAGTGGAAATCGCAACCCATCATCCCAAAGGTCAGCGCGTCACTCCCGGGATAAACGTGGAAGTAAGGCTTCTTCTCGACCGGATCGCATTGAAGTCCGGCAACGTAGCCGAACGGGACTTTCAATTCGCCACCCTCGTTGAAGCGCACTTTGCAAATCCCGCGCCGGCCTTCAGCGATGAGGCAGCGATGCCCGCACGCGACGCAGCGAATCCTGTCTGCTTCGCGCTTCCACAATGTGCCGACGACAGTGCGGCGATCAAGTACCTCGGCCAGCGCGTCGTTGGCCACCGGCGATTTGGCGCTTGCCTGCTTGACTGACTGTTGCTGAAAACCGCGCGTTCTGTCTGCCTGCTGTTGGATCATATTAAACGAACCGAAGTAGTTGACTTCTGACTGCAGGAATCAATCTGAACCCCACCGCGACGACTGTCAAAGCGGCGCTGTTAATCCGCCCTTCCCTCTAACTAACTCATGCGTCGACTCTGTCTTTGCCCGCTTCGTCAGGGAAAAGCGACAAATCGCCGCCCACGACCACTCAGCCGTCATCAGCCTTTCAGCGTTTCAGCCTTTCAGCATTTCAGCTTTAGTTCGGATCCTCACTGCCCTGGCCTTGTAAAGCGCCCACTCGGCCCGGTATCCTTCGCTCATGCAACTCAGACATCTTCGGCTTCCGCTGGATCATTGCCTGGTGTCAATCAGTCTGCTCTCCGGTTCGCTCGCAGCACCCGCGCCTGCCGCTGAATTGCGGGCGGGTCTTGCCAGAACCGCCATCACACCGGCCAACCCGGTGATGCTGGCCGGCTATGCCAGCCGGAAAGAACTCTCGCAGGGGGTCCATGATCCGCTTTTTGCGCGCGCGGTTGCTTTCGAGCAAAATCATGAGCGGCTGGTGCTGGTCGCCATTGATAACTGCGGGTTTTACAATTCGACCGCTGAACCGCTAAGGAGAGCGGTCCTGACGGCGAGTGGTTTGAAGCCTTCAGAATTGTTCCTGTGCGCCACTCACACCCACAGCGCGCCGGCTTTGGGATTGGACAACCAGAAGAGCCACAGTAACAACGTCCAATACACTCAATGGCTGGAAGGCAAACTGGTGGACGTGGTGCGCCAGGCGCTCGAACATCTGGGTCCGGTTGAGATCGGAGTTGGGTCCGGTTCATCGCCTGTCGGCGCCAATCGGCGTGAGGTGGCAGACGATAAAGAGGGCAAGCCCAAGGTGATCCTTGGCCGTAATCCATCGCGCATGACCGATCGCGAGGTGCAAGTACTAAAATTGGCCCGCCCGGGCGAGCCAACCATCGCTGGTCTGCTCTTTGCCTATAACACTCACAGCACAGCGCTGGGACCCGGCAACAACAGCGTAAGCGGCGATGTGCACGGACTGGCGGCCCAGTTTCTGGAAAATTACTACGGCCCGACAGTTACCGCTGCAGGATTTGCTGGAGCCTCCGGCAATATCGATCCGTGGTATCGGGTCCTTTCGGGCTTCAAGACCAATAATGGATGGATACCTGAGCCGATCCTCTTGGGAACGCTGTTGGGCGAAGAGGTCGTTCACGTCATTGATGGGACCGCAACCGTTATCACCAATGCAAACATCAAGACAGGCTGCAAGACGATCAACGTTCCTGCCAAAAGCGGTGACGAGGAGTCCACCAATGCGCTAACTGCTTCGATTAACATCACGGTGGCGAGATTGGGCGAGATCGCTTTCGTTGGTTGGGGCGGCGAAGTGTTCAATGAAATCGGCAAAGCCGTGAAAGAGAAGTCGCCATTCCGGCACACGTTTGTGCTCACCCATTGCAATGGCGCCGCCGGATACTTACCCACCAGCTCAAGCTATCCAGAGGGAGGTTACGAAGTGCAAAGCAGCCACTTCGCGCCCGGCGCCGATGAAATCTTAATTCGAGAGACTTTAGGCCTGTTGCAAGAACTGAGCCAGGACTGAAAAGCGCAAAGCGGGAAGCGCGAGGCGCGAGGCGCAAGGCGCGGGACGCTTTCCGCTTACCGCTTGGCGCTTACCGGGCTACTGCCAGGGCCCGCCTTCGCTGTGAGCTACGACGCGGCGAGCCCGAAAGGGAGGCCGTTGCAGGGGCAAGAGAGAAGACTACGGGACTTTCGGATTTTGATCCGTTAGTCTTGTGGTCATGTAGTCCTGTAGTCTTGTAGTCCAATTTCCACCTTGCTTTCGGTTCACTCCGGATTGACACTCCATCTGTGGCGGAGTGACCTGATGAAAGGCAAAATTACCATTGCTCTCATCCTCGCGGCAGGCGTCCTGGCGGCAACGCTGGCCGTCCTTCATCCGCCAAGCCAAACCCTCATTTCCGCGCCCCAGCAACCGGACACCGCCTTGTCCTCCGCCCCGCCGGAGTCGCCGCAGCCTGAAACCCCGAAATCTGCCGCAGCCCCTCCCTTTCCTGCTCCGTCTGAAACTGAAACCACCGTCCTCCACGCGCCGGCGGACCCACCCGCCGCCGCCGCAAACAAACTCCAGCGCCTGACGCAAACCCGTGAATCCTTCCGTGCCCTCGCGGCAGGCGACTCGACCTCGGCCCTGCGCGCCGCCAAGCAAATTACTAACGAAACCGAACGCGAAACCGCCCTGCTCACCCTCGCGACTGAATGGACACAGGGCAACCTGCGCTCGCCTCAACAGCGCGCTCAGGCCATCACTGCCTATGGACTCGAGGCCGGGCTGGGCATGGAACTCGCCCAAAAACCCGAACTTGCCTTGCTCTGGGCCAACGAGTTGACCGACTCCTCGGGCCGCACTGCGCTTTTAGGGGCGACTGCCATCGCTCTGGTCGGGTCCGACCCAGCCGCGGCCTTCGCCTTGAGCGACCAAATCCCCCAGACTGACCGCCGTAATTTCCTCGATGCCGTGTTTGCCGGCTGGGCCGGCAAGGATACCGACGCCGCCCTGCGGTGGGCAGACCAGGTTCCCGACCCCGCCGAACGGGATGCTGCGCTCGCGGCCATTCGCAGCGTCGCGCCGGTCGGCATCGGCGCTGCCCTCGCCGTCGAGGATGGCTATCCAATCATCAGGCAAATGTTCCCCGGCACACCCTCCGAACTCAGCGGACAGCTTCACCCAGGAGACCGCATCCTGGCCCTCGCCCAGGGCGACAACTCCTTTGTGGACGCCCACAGCCTTTCCTTGCAAGACATCGTGCAAATGGTTCGTGGGGCGCCCAGCACCCTGCTCCAACTTCAAGTCCTGTCCGCTGACGCCCCGCCAAATTCGTTGCCGCGAACCGTCCCTATCATTCGGGACCAGATCAAATTCAAACAATGAACAGTAGCGCAAGGCGGTAAGCGCAAAGCGCAGGGCGCCTGGCGCCTACCGCCTGCCGCTTCGCGCTTCCCGCTAGAATGCAGCCATGCAGGCTACACTGATCTTTTCAGGCTCGAACTGGCTCTGGTTTGCCGCAGGCACCTTGGTTCTGGCCCTCCTGCTCTTGTTCTGGAGCTATCGCGCAGCGTCGGCCGGGGCTGCGCGTTGGGTGTGCCTATTCTTGAAGATGCTCGGCTTGGTTGCGCTCGCGTTCTGTCTGCTCGAGCCGCTTTGGTCCGGCCAACGCGCCCGCCCGGGCGCCAACCTCTTCGCCATAGTTGCCGACAACAGCCAAGGCTTGCAGATTAAGGACCGCGGCCAGACCCACACCCGTGGCCAATTTCTACGCGACCTGCTCAATCCCCAACGCGCCGCATGGCAGGCAACTCTGGAGGAAAACTTCGATGTTCGCCGGTACTTCTTCGACACCCGACTGCAGACGACCAAAGACTTCAACCAATTGGCCTTCGACGGGCGCGCCTCGGCCATCGGCTCGTCGTTGCGCACTCTGGCCGACCGTTACCGTGGCCGCCCCCTTGCAGGCGTGTTGCTCCTGACTGACGGCAACGCTACCGACCTTCGCGGCGCGCCAGACCTGACCGGACTGCCGCCGATTTACCCGGTCGTCATCGGGACCACGGACCCGATAGTCGATCTCGCGGTGCAACAGGTGCGCGTGAGCCAGACCGCGTTCGAAGATGCGCCCGTATCCGTCCAGGCCGACGTGACGGCCACAGGCTTTCGCGGCGAATCCGTCGTGGCGCAGGTGCTCGACCGTTCGGGCAAAAGGGTCGCGGAGCAGACACTTCGCGCGCGCAAAGATAATGATACGATGGCCTTTCGTTTTCAGTTGCGCCCGGATACGCCAGGGTTGTCCTTCTATCAACTTCAGGTGCGAGCCAAGAGCGAACCCGAGGCGGCGAAAACGACCGACAGCTCAAAAGAAGCCACACTCGCTAACAACCACCGTGTCCTGGTGGTCAATCGCGGCGGCGAGCGCTACCGCATTCTCTACGTCTCAGGCCGGCCTAACTGGGAATTCAAGTTCCTCAACCGCGCGATCGAGGAAGACAAGCAACTTCAACTGGTGGGCCTGATTCGCGTGGCCAGGCGCGAGCCGAAGTTCAACTTCCTTGGCCGCGCCGGCGAGACCAGCAATCCACTGTTCCGTGGCTTCGGCAACCAATCGCCCGAAGAGGTTGAGCGCTACGACCAGCCCGTGCTGGTGCGGCTCAACACACGCGATGAATTTGAGTTGCGCGGCGGCTTCCCGCGCACACCCGAAGACCTATATGCTTTTCACGCCGTGATTCTGGATGATCTGGAAGCCGAATTCTTCTCGCCCGATCAGGCAGCGCTGCTGCAAAAATTCGTTTCGGAACGCGGCGGTGGCTTCCTCATGCTCGGCGGCATGGAATCTTTCCAGGAAGGCAACTATCTGCGCACACCCATCGGCGACATGCTCCCGGTGTATCTCGATCGCCTGGACCAGCCCAATCCTCCCGGCCCACTGCGCCTGAACCTGACCCGTGAAGGTTGGCTGCAATCCTGGGCGCGCCTCCGGGACAACGAGGCCGACGAGAAAACCCGGCTGGTCGGCATGGCCCCATTCCAGGTCCTCAATCGCGTGCGCGAGGTCAAGCCCAGCGCCAGCGTTATCGCCACCGTCTCCGATGATACCGGAAGGGCCTATCCAGCGCTGGTAGTCCAACGCTTTGGCCGAGGTCGGACCGCCGCCCTGACCCTCGGTGATGTCTGGCATTGGGGCTTGCACGACGCCGAGGCGCATCACGACATGGACAAGGCCTGGCGACAGTTGATGCGTTGGCTGGTTACCGACGTGCCCAATCGCGTGGACCTAACCGTGGAACCGCAATCGGATGACGCCTCTGGCGCCGTGGCGTTGCAGGTGCGTGTGCGCGACCCGAAATTTCAGCCGCTCGATAACGCCGCTGTGACCGTCAAAGTCCAGCCGGTCATGGCCGAGGTTACTCCGGGCGCCACTACCAATTCGATTCGACTAAAAGCTGAGCCGTCCCTCAACGAGCCGGGCCTTTACGAAGCGACCTATGTGCCGCGCGTCACTGGAGGCTATGAGGCAACGGCTTGCGTCACCAATTCGCTCGGCGCCGAGGTGGGCCGTGCCGCTGCGGGCTGGAGCACCGACCTGGCAGCCGAAGAATTCCGCTCCCTCACGCCCAACGTCACACTGCTGGAGAGTATCGCCCGGGGGACCGGCGGCGAAATCATTGCCGCCAATAAACTGAATGAATTTTCCCGCAACCTGCCGCATCGGCATGCGCCGGTCATGGATTCCTGGACGTTTCCTCTCTGGCACACCCCTGCAATGTTTGGCTTTGCCCTCGCTTGCCTACTCTCGGAGTGGGGCCTGCGCCGTTGGAAAGGACTGCCGTAATCAAGAATCCGATATCCGAATGACGAAAGAAGATCCAGAGGTCGGAGATCGGAGGTCGGAGATCGGAGGTCGGAGATCGGAGGTCGGGCCGACCTCCGACCTTTGTCCTCTGACCTCCGGCCGAGCGGCGTCTTTCTCCATTTTTCTGGCACTGCTGCTCGTTCTTGGTAGGGATGCAGTCCCCTGCGTCCCTGATCTTGCAACCGCTTCCTCCGACCACGCGACAGTGATCCTTGTCGTCGGCGCTCCGGGCGAGGCGGAGTTCGGCGGCAACTTCGTCCGCCAAGCCACTCTCTGGCAACAGGCCTGCGCTAAAGCCGATTGCCGCCAGATCACCCTCGGCCTAGACACCGTCAGCCAAACCAATGATTACGAAATCCTCCGCCAGACCCTGGCAGCAGAGCCGAAAGACGGGCCGGCCCAACTGTGGCTGGTGTTGATCGGCCACGGCACCTTTGATGGCAAAGAGGCCAGGTTCAACCTGCGCGGTCCCGATGTTTCGGCCTCCGAGCTGGCGCTGTGGCTTCAGCCCTTTCGCCGCCCGATGGCCATAATTAACACTGCCTCCTCCAGTGCCCCATTCCTCACCAAACTCTCCGCCACCAATCGCGTCATCATCACCGCCACGCGCAGCGGCCATGAGCAAAACTACGCCCGCTTCGGCCAATACCTTGCCGAAGCGATCACCAACCCGCAGGCTGACCTCGACAAGGACGGACAGATCTCCCTTCTCGAAGCCTTTTTGATGGCCTCCCGACAAGCTACCGAATTCTACAGAGTCGAAGGCCGGCTGGCCACCGAACACGCTTTGCTCGACGACAACGGCGATGGCCTGGGCATCCCCGCCGACTGGTTTCGCGGGCTGCGCGCAGTCAAGACCCCCAGCGAAAACGCCCCTGTGGACGGCCTGCTGGCCCGGCAATTCCACTTAGCCCGCAACGAAGCGGACCAAAAACTGACTGCCGAACAACGCGCCCGCCGCGACGCCTTGGAGCGCGCTATCCTCACTCACCGCCAGAAAAAAAGTCAGTTGCCCGAAGACGAATACTATCGCCAACTGGAAAAGTTAGTGCTCGACCTGGCTCGGTTTTACCAATCCACTTCAACGGACGCGACTTCACCAGCCGCAGATGCGAAATAAACCGCGAAGGGCGCATCTTCTCAGTACCACCAACCGCCGCGCGATCCCTCTTCCCCCTCTCTCCATCCGATGGAGAGAGGGCTGGGGTGAGAGGCCGCGCGCGACCCTGCTGCCGGCGGGTCTTCCCCCTCTCCCCATCGGATGGGGAGAGGGCAGGGTGAGGGGCGTCCTTTTCTCCAACCGGTGGTACTGACAAAATGCACACGACAGCGATCCCGTGAAACCCACGAAAGTTCACACTGGATTTTCACGGATGCGGCCGTTAGTCTGCGAAGCCAGTCATTGAGAGAGACTGTTCCCCAGGGCAGGCACAGCCATGACGAACTGACTGAACTGATGAACCAGCCCTTAACACTTTGTAACTCACTGCTCATCCTGCTGACTTCACTGGTTTCCTACTTGGGATTCCGAAGCCGCGCGGTGGAGGAGAAATACATTTTTCAGCCCGAGGCCGTTCTGGCCGGCAGACAATACTATCGGCTGGTGACCTCTGCCTTCTTGCACGCCGATTGGCGGCATCTGGGGTTAAACATGCTCAGCCTCTATTTGTTTGGCGGTTCCGTCGAACAGGTCCTCGGAAAGACGCAATTCCTTTTGACTTACTTCGGCGCGATTGTCGGCGGGAGCCTCCTCTCGCTTTATGTCCATCGCCACCACGATTACCGCGCCTATGGCGCCTCGGGCGGCGTGTGCGGAATCATCTTCGCCCATCTCCTGCTCTTTCCAGGCGGCGGCATCTATATGTTTCCTTTCCCGTTCGCCATTCCTTCCTGGCTTTACGCCGTTGGCTTTTTGCTGGGTTCCTTTTATGGAATGAAGGCCCGCAACCAGGGCAACATTGGGCACGATGCGCATCTGGGAGGGGCCATCGTTGGGTTGCTGATTGCCGCTGCCTTGCATCCGTGGGTCGTCCGCTACAACTTGAGAATCTTCCTGATCGTCCTCGTCACCGCCTCGCTCCTGTTGGTTTATCTCTGGCTCAATCCTCTGCTCCTGCCGGTGTCTTCCTTCTTCGCCCGCCGCCCAAGAAAAAAAACTCGAGCCGGAAACCCGCCCAGGTACAAACAGCAGAGTCTCCTGATTGACGCCGTCCTCGAAAAAATCGCCCGGCACGGAATCAACAGTCTGACTCCCCAGGAAAAGGCCTTGCTCGGCGACGTTGCGGCAAAGTATCAGCGCCGCGCGGAATCGAAGAAGCCCGACTCAGGTTTGGCGATCTGACAGGTCATCGGTGACTCGTAATTGGTAAAGGGTAACCGCTTGCCTCCGGACCACTCACCACTCACCGATTATCGGTCACCAACCACTGGCCGCCGTTCCCCGTTGTCAACGCGCAACCTCACCGATAAGTTGAATCGGCGCGATGACTTCGGCTCAACAACAAGCCACGCTGGCGGGCGCGAACTGTGAAATTGCTTTCGACAATCTCACCCGCCAACTCTACGCCACCGACGCTTCGATTTACCAAATCGAGCCGGTCGGCGTCGCTTTCCCTCGCCATCCGCGCCAAGCCAGCGCTCTCATCGCGGCGGCGGCGCAGGCCGGCGTTCCGGTCATTCCTCGGGGCGCAGGCACCGGCCTGACGGGCGGCGCCATCGGCGACGGCCTCGTCATTGATTTCTCCCGACACAACCGCCAAATCACCGATCTGGACCTTGACCGCGGCACCGTCCGCGTCGGGCCGGGCGTGGTGCTGGATCACTTAAACAATTTTCTCCGCCCGCACGGCTTTTGCTTCGGGCCGGACGTCGCCACCAGTTCGCGCGCGACCTTGGGCGGCATGATCGCCAACAATTCAAGCGGCGCGCACACGCCGGTTTACGGCACCACCGCCGATCACCTCAGCGAATTGGAAATTGTCCTGGACGATGGCCGGCTGGTGGCGGTCGGGCCCGGCCACGACACTCTGCGCAAGCAACGCGAGCTGGTCGCCGACCTGCTCTATTTTCACGCGCTGGAAATTGCCGAGCGTCTGCCCCCTGGCCTGTTGAAGCGCCGGCCCGGTTATGGCCTCGACCGCTGCGCGCGCCAGCCTGGCAACCTCAATCATTTGCTGTGCGGCAGTGAGGGCACTCTGGCCGCCATCGTGTCGGCGGAACTGAAGATCGTCCCGCTGCCCGGCGACAAAGGCCTGGGCCTGATTTTCTTTGCGACCGTGGCTGAGGCGATGCAGGCGACCGTCGAACTGCTGGATCTCAAGCCCGCCGCCATCGAGCACCTGGACCGCGTATTGCTCGATCAGACCCGGGGCCAACTGGAATTCCAGGCCGCGCGGGACTTGCTCGAACTGGATCACGAGCCTTGCCAATCCATTTTACTGGTCGAGTTTTTTGATGACGTTGAAGACCGGCTCCTCGCCTTGTCGAAGCGCAACCTGGGCCTGCGCAAAACGATCCTCAAATCACCGGCCGAAATGAATCTGGTCTGGTCGCTGCGCAAGGCCGGTCTCTCCCTCCTGACAGGCTGCCCGGGCGATGCCAAGCCGGTCACAGGCATCGAAGACGCCGCCGTGCGTCCGGGGCAGTTGCCAGCCTATGTCGCCGGACTGCACTCGCTCATGGCTCCGCTGGGCCTGAACGCCTGCTACTATGGCCACGCCGCCGCCGGTTTGCTGCACGTCCGCCCCATTCTCAATTTGCACTCAGCGGAGGATCTCAAGAAGTTTCGCCGACTGGCCAATGAAGTTTCGGCGCTGGTCCACCAGTTCAAAGGCTCATTGGCCGCCGAGCACGGCGTGGGCATCGCGCGCACCGAATTCATGCCCGAGCAACTCGGCGAAGCGTTGCTGGGAGTCATGCGCGAAATTAAAAGCTCGTTCGACCCGCACAACCTCTTCAACCCCGGAAAGATTATCCCCGACGGACGATTTCAGTTCGATGCCGACTTGCGCCTCGGCGCAGGCCGCGAGTTGAAACTGCCCTTCACGCCGGCCCTTGCCTTCGCGGCCAAGGATGGCTCCTTCACGCGCAACCTTGAACAGTGCAATGGCTGCGGCGGTTGTCTCAAGACGACGCCAACCATGTGTCCCACCTTCATCGCCACCGGTGAGGAAATCATGTCCACGCGTGGCCGGGCCAATGCCATCCGCGCGGCGCTGGAATTGCGCGGGCTGGCCGGCGGCGACCCTCTCCGCTGCGCGGAACTGGAGAGCGCCATCAGCAATTGCCTGGCCTGCAAAGCCTGCACGACCGAGTGTCCTTCCAACGTAAACATGGCCCTGCTCAAAGCCGAGCTGTCCTACGCGCGGGTTCAACGTGACGGACTGTCGTGGCGCGAGCGGGCCTTCAGTTCGGTGGACTTCTTGGCGCGCCTCGGCTGCTGGATGCCAAGGCTGGCCAACCGCGCTTTGGATTCGCTGTTGCTCAGAAGCCTGCTGTCCAAAACCCTGGGCGTCGCCTGGCAACGGCCGTTGCCGCACTACGCAAAACAGCGGTTTGATCGCTGGTTCGCGCGCCGCGCGCCTCCGCCCTCGGCGGCGCGTGGCCCGGTCGTTCTTTGGGACGACACCTTCGTGCGGTATCACGAGCTGCACATCGGCATGGCCGCGGTGAAAGTCCTCGAAGTGGCCGGCTTCGACGTTCGCTTGCCGACCGGACGCAAATGTTGCGGCCGCCCTGCGTTCAGCCAGGGGAACCTGCAGGAGGCCATGCGCCTTGGCGCGCACAACCTGG
>WNGJ01025132.1_pt1 | contig 12897 bp, 10 predicted proteins | sample 5400611 | NCBI WGS metagenome assembly WNGJ01 (sample SAMN13153375, study PRJNA577476) | soil metagenome | isolation source: 40 cm soil or saprolite under Garry oak tree replicate 1 | place: USA:California | collected 2016-06-15
TTTGATAGCGGGGTCCATCGTAATCTGGTTGGGTCTCGCCCAGCCGCGTGACTACTGGTGGGCGGTTACGATTGCGCTCCCTTTCGTGTTTATTGGAATCGCCTATCTGAGTCTCTACCGTCTGCCCGAGAGAAAGCATCCGGAATGAGATACGCGATTTGTGGGGCTGCGGTCGAGAGAATGCTTTTGAGAAGACATAGAGAAACCTCACGCCCAGACTACGTACAGTGGACTAATCGCCTGGCAAGGCTCTTCATAACCCCCAGGAGTCCCGCGACTATGGAGAACAAAGCAGGTCCGAGCCATTGTGACTTTTCCATTGAGTCTAGGTTGTTTTTCCGTCAACAAAAAAAAATAGGAGAACGAAAAAGCCCCAGCCCAAGTTACAATAATTCGGCACAACTCGAGTCTTTCTTCAACAAGCTAGCCCAAGCCAAAGAAACGATAGTACAGTCTGGCGTGAAGGACGCCTTCATCCTCCATCACGATGAAGCTGACGGCCTTTGCTCCGCAGCCCTGGCAAAGATTGCGGTCGAGAAGCTAGGCATTGAGACGCGACTCATTTGTCTTGACAAGCTCTACCCTGAAGTTGTGAAAGAGGTCGAAGGAGGTTCACGCCATCTAGTGGTCTTCTCGGACTTGGGCTCGGGGCATGTTCAACTGCTAGAAAGTCAGAACCTGTCAAGGAGTATCCTTGTCATCTTGGACCATCATGACACATCTGAAAGCAGAGATCCGCTGGTTCACAACCTTAACCCTGAACTCAACGGATTCTCCGGGGAAAAGGACGCGTCTTCGTCAACAGTCGCATATTTGTTCGCCAAGACCGTAGACCCTACACTCGCTACCTTTGCACCTCTTGCCATCATAGGTTCTACAGAGATACCTGGCGAAGCTCAGGGTCTCAACAAGATTCCTATTGGAGACGCTGAGAAGACGGGAGCAGTCAAACGGAGCCCGAAAGGAGGCATCAAGTTCGACGGAGCCGTGCCTTGGCTCTCTCCGTCACGAGCCTCTTCCATATTGAACGTTCTCGGGTCCGTGGGCTACTATCGCGGCGGCCCAGAACTCGGTGTGTCGGCCTGCATCAAAGGATTCGAGAAAGCGATCTTGGAAACAGCAAAGGGACTCGAGGAGGAGAGGAAAAATGCGAACCAGCGAATGATGGAAAAAATCCGCAAGGAGAGTCTCTCCCAGATGAAGAATATCCAATGGTTCCACGCCAGAGAGAATTACAAGGGAATGAGCGGTAAGGTTGTGGGAAGCTTCTGTTCCTATCTCAGCTACCAGAGATTCGTCAATCCTGTCAAGTACCTGATAGGAATGATGAACGTGCCACCCGAAGTACCAGGATGGGGCGAACTTCCAGCAGCATTCGTAAAGGTCTCGGGACGGGCACCCCAACCGCTCGCCAAGATGATAGAGACCGGCAAGCGGCCACCACTATCCAGGATACTCCCTGACTCTTGTGAGAAGGTAGGTGGATTCGGTGACGGCCACACAGTAGCCGCGTCAGGGATCTTTCCAATCGGCCGTGAGGAGGCTTTCCTAGATGCGCTGGACGCCGAAACCATTTTTTTTGTCTAAGATGAATGAAAGTATTCTTCCTACAGATTCTACTGCAAAAACGTATTGAGACGAAAGAAGCAAGAAACCAATGGGATTGGCTTTCTTGATATAGGGAAATTTTGGTAATCATGCTCCAATGTCTTTTATTGTGTTTTCCACAGATGTTCGATTTGCGCCACGGTGCCCTAAAAAGCCGTGTGATTGGTCTTCAGTCATGCGTTGGGGGCGTCCTCTTGGCGGGGGGGCTCCCATGCCGTGGTTCCAGGCGAATCTGATGTCCTATTGGTGCTAATCCACGATATCCTGTTCCAGATTATTTAACAGTGTTGAATCGAGGGTACGCTCCCTCAGTCTTTGCATATCTTGGGATGCCTTTTCATGTTGAATACGGTCCGTCTCGATTACCCTTAGGCCTTGCGACGACTCTCAGCCTTCCCCTTGTTCGCAAAATGATACGCCGAACAGTAACAGTCAGACCAATCAGAATTATACGCAAATGCAACGGCTATTCACTTAGTCGGGGATTTGTTCGAAATCAACGCGCACTTTGCGACTGTATTGCTTACCGTAAGTATCCAGAATTAGAAACCACCGCGCATTCCACGGAATCTTTCGGTTTACGGTGTAAGCTGGATCATCTTCTCCTTGAGTTATTGCCTTGAACTTTCTGCGTTCACCCTTCTTTAGGAGAACCATGTTCTTCTCGTCAGCTATGTACCAATCAAACGGTTGTCCGTTGACCTCTTCCAAATGACCTCTGACCCGCTGGCCCTGCTTTACTTTCAATGGAATGCTAAGAATCTCTCCGACATCGACCTTGTGAGGTCCAGGATCACAAGCTGAGTGAAGAATTGGCGGTACAATTATTCGAGTTCTCATCGCTAAAGCGTTCGAAGTTTTGGGAATTGTGCTTGAGGTCTGTTGTGATTGTGGCGAGGCCTTTTCGATCGCTTGGCTTACAATAATCCAAAGTGCGAGAAATCCAATGATTGAGATTGCAATAGTGTAGAAGTACCCGAACAGATTCACGAGACCAGCGAAGAGTAGAATCGAACCAAGAAGGGCAGAAAGCCCTTTAGCAACTATCTGTAACCGTTTGTCGCGAAGCCAGCCTGAGTTCAACTGACTCACGTCACTTTCAGGGCGATCTCTTACTTAACAATCTCAAGAGTATCGCAAGTTCAATGCCGTCCTTGGAGAAGAGCCCCGTTTTCTTTGCCCGGTTCGAATCAATCTGGTGCTGGACTTGCGGCAAGGCCTTGTACCAAATTGTGATCATTCAATTGCCAGCCCGCTTCCAACCCTTTACCTCGTAAGATTCATTGGATCGGCTGTGGCCCACTCCGTTTCTTAATGCTTCTGGGCCCGTTCGACGTTCCCGCTCTCACATTCTTAAAGCGAAAGAATCATTTCTCTCATCTGATGGAACAGTCCGACGGAGAGTATCGTAAAACCTTCGAGAGCGAGAAGTCGAGAACCGTCGTTCTCCTCGGTTTTCTCTCAATGATTCTTACGGCTAGAGCCATCCTCAAAGACGGCGATTTCTGGAATTTTCCGTGGTGGTGTGATAATTCGTGCCCTCATCTGACTCTTCTTCTTGTACCCACGTTCACCTATTGGATTTACTTGTGGTCCATTTACATCGTCTGTATGCTCATCTACTTCTCTGAGGATAAATTCGATAGACCGGGTAGCTGGTTTACCAGAACTCGTAGAGAATTTCTTCGAAGAGCAGGGCATCTTTCCATTTGGTGGTACCCCGTTACAGTCATTTTCTTCTCAGGGTTCGGCGGCCTTTCGTTTCAACTCCCTGACTCAGTACAGGGCGCTTATTGGGTAACAGTTGCCTCTCTCTTTGGTTATTATGTGGTCCGGACTGCGGAAGAAACGGTCGGGAAGAAAGCTCTCGGAAAGGAAAGCGTCTTCAACAAACCTCTGGACACTCTCCTCGAATATGGTCGTGCAGGCACAGAAGCAATTGGCGAACTCTTGGCTCATGGCTCGAAACGAATCTCGCCAAGAAGAGCCACGCAAGTATTCATCTTTTCAATTGAGGCCGTGGTAGTCTCAATCGCATATTTCACCGAACCCTTCCCAGGAATCAACCTGACCCTTGCTTTTCTCGTACCTCTCTATGTGTTCGTCTTCGTGGCGGGGTTCGTGGGTTGGCTGAAGAAGAGAAGGCAGAGGAAGGAATCCAAGGGTACAACGGACAGCTTCGGTACTTAACTCGCTGTGCGGCCTACGAATTTTTGCGCCTTATCGCGCCTTGAAATCTAACTGCATTGAATGTCGAAAGGCATCGTATTTGCCGAAACGTCTACTTTGAGTGGGATGTCAGTGGGTTAGTCATGGGTCTTGCGTATGACACTCTCGTTCGACGGGACTCTTTTGCTTCGAGTGTCCATATTGGATCTGTGGTGATTTTCCTCTTGGGGTTCTCGTAGGTCTAGTAGCCACCTGTCTTGGATTTTTTGTCAACTGTCTTGGCAGCACGTTCCTGGACCCACTGGTTCGAGTCTTCTTTGTCCGCAGCTCTCGCACACTAGGACTCTGCCGACGAAGTCAGGGTCTGATCGGTATCGGATCTGGTGCTGGGTGGGTTTCTGACATGGCTGGCAGAAGGCGGGACGGTCTAGGTTCTGCATGATCTTTGGAAGACCATGTCCAGGTACAAACGTGGGAGAGGGAGGAAAATTATCGGAGAAACTATTGCCGGGTGGACCCCAGTTTCAGATCGGCGTGCGGTCTTTCGCGCCAGTCTCTCCACTGACCTGACATCGTAGGGTTGGGCTATCCTTTCGCCTATCGCTCAAGACATGATGACGAACCTGCTGGACTAAGAACTATGCTTATTTTCCTGTTGACTGATGGTCACATGCCATAAAGATGCGATTTTCTCGCAGGTCGACGAGTCGGACTTGTCCTATCTGCGGTTACTCGTTGCAAGAGGACATTCAGAAGGATCTTGCCAGTGACGCGGGATCCAAATCGGCCGCTTACACGGAAGCAATCGTGACACATATTCAGACTGTTCATCCAGACTTTTGGAAGTGGGAGCAGTCGAAGCGGGGACTGGGGTTTGGCCTCGGAATTATTACGGGCGCACTGACAGGCATTGGGCTGTTCTATCTTCTCGCTATTGTCTTGCAGGTTCCAGGCGGGAACTGGGGTCGATTGATCGGAGCAGTTTCCTTTGGGGCTTTTCTCGTCCCATATGCGTTGATAACTCGACGTGGAGCAGAACATTTCAGAGTACAATGGCGTGAACAGGGAAAGACTGCAACTCCAACTTTTACAAGACCAGTCGAGCCGACAGTGTTTGAGACAGGGCCGGCCGCCAATAATGATGAGATGGTGGATCTCGCGATGCTCCTACCGTCCCAACTTGGCATACTGGATATGGGAATCTCAAATGTTGATTGGAAGGTATTGATTTCTCAGGGAAGGGCATTCGTCAGGGTACCGCCAGACGGTGCCGTTTTCCGGAATCATACAATGTATCTGGCTGCAAACATGGAGGGAAAGCTGTCCGCGAATGACTGGAAGCCCTTGATCGCCTCGTCGATGATCAACTATCGCAAACTTCGACCACAGAAAAGACGACTAGCTCTTGCAATGGCAATGCCAGTGATCATCACGTACGTTGCCAGCTGGATCTTTCTCCCATCGTTATTTCCTACAACTCACAGCTGCGCTAATGGTCAGTGTGCCGTCCAGAACTTGGGATGGTTCATCCTAGGTTTCGGAGGATTAGCCCTCTTTGTCGCAATGATTATCGTAGGCGTGATCATGACTCAGAAATTCCGAGTTCTATCCGACATGGAGACAGTACACTATTTCGGAAAAGGTAACTTGACGAGTTCTCTGCAGAAAGTTATCCAAGCGTCACCCGGTGACGCTCTAAGCGTTCAAAGAAGAATCGACAGAATTGAGAGAATGAACTACCTTAGCGTGGGGCCATCTTGAAAGAGCCTTTTCTCCAAACAATGTTGTTCGCTATTCTAGTGATAGCGTCTATTGCAAGTCTTCCAACCGGAGTTATTTCAGCAATCAACAGTCCGAGTTTTGTGGCTGGAATGCCGGACTTGTATTCGGAAGCGTTGATCCTGGCAATAAATTCAACCCTTACCCATGTTGAATTCAACGTCACTGCGCTGGCACAGTGTTCTGATAATGCGATTGGCCCAGGATACATCCTGGCAGGCCGATCCGATGAAGGATACTGGTATGAAGTGGGACTGGCCTGGAACTGGCCGGTCAGTCTTGATCCGAATGGAGGAGTCGCGAATGGCTTCCACAGCGTCTACAGTGCCTATTCCCCGAGCGGGACATCCCAGAACATCAATGGACACAGTAACATCCTGAACTTGCTCAATGGGGTTAACGATGGCGACCTAGTTCAACTAGGACTGAGCATTTCAAACGATGAGGTCTTGATGAGTGTCCATGACTGGAACTCTGGCATAACTGATCGGTTGTCTACTTCCGCATATTCAGCGTCACAGTTTGTTGCCTTGCCACAGGCAGGATTTGACTCAAACGGGTATTACACCGGAGTCGCGACCGTAGAGTTTCATGAATCTCCGTTTTATGGAGACGAACAACGGGTTGTTTACAAGTATCCGAATATTCCGCAGTCTTCTGCGTGGATGAGAATAGAAGAACACACGAATCCGGGCAGTGGTAATGTGTTCAACCAGAAGACCCTAACTAATTACAATAGCTCATCTCAGCTGCAGAGTCTAACATACCAGGGAGCCACCGAGGCTTCGAACTCAACCACGTTCATAACCGGAACACAATCAACGGGGCCAAAGTGTCTCGCTGGTTCTGTTTCACCCCTGGCTGTGGCCATAGGCGTAGTATGGGGCCGTGTCTCTGTTTCGAGTTCTCAATTCTTGGCAACTGGAACGAGTCTATCCTCTTGAAGAGATCGAGAAGCGCGTTCTTGCCGACCAGCTCGGCTGTCAGTCTGTCTTGTCGTAGCATCAGCCATTTTGCGATGGGGAATATGAGGATCAGAAGGGCTACTGCAATGGGGGCCCCGATAAACTGAGCATAGATTCTCGATGCTTGAAGGCCGAGTGCCGAGCTGATAAGGGCCCCCGCGAAGGGGAGGAGTATTAGCGGGCCAAAAATAGCGGCGAAGGTTTCTAGGAGTAGTCGAGACTGAGGTTTCAGGAGTAGAAAATAATAGGTCAGAAGAAGCTTCCACTCCTCCGCACCGATTCTTTCTCGGAGACCTACAAACAACAGTAGAGTGGGCGGTTTTCTGATTCCCTTGCGCTTGAAGCCAGCCCAGTACCAAGGCTGATATTCTGACCAGGCAAGACTTGTGATCTCTCCGAATTTTGGACGTTTGACCCTATGCTGAAGTTCTCTAGCCACTGCCAGAATGTTCTCATCTTCAGAACCTGAACCCCGATCTGGCGGTGGGAGTGGCTCGGTGTGGTATTCGAGGGCGCCTTCGTGGATTAGGACACCCGCCATCGTTTCAAGACCTCCCCACAAGAGGACAAAGAATCCTGCTATTCCTAGGAATGCAAAATATGCGAGGGAGGGACAGGTGGCTGGGAAGCATGGGGGCGGTTTTCCGTTTTGCAGGGGTTGCACACCGAAGTATGCAACGCTGATCATCGCTATCCCAATGGCTAGAACTGGGAGGCCGACTCGTAGACTCGGTTTCCGTTTACGTAGGCGCAACGGCACCTGGAATCATAATGAATCTTGCTTGTAAATCTCCCTAAGAGCAATGGGCCTGCGGAGATTCGGTTCTTATCTTCATGACGGCCGCAAGCCCGATGGACAGTCGTTCGCGCCTGTCGCTCTGCTGACCCGACAATCTTGGTATTGAACCAGCTTTCGGCTACTGCTCGGACGCGAGAACGAAACTGCTGACAACACTAGCAGATGGAGCCAGATAGAAACGCTGGTTATATCACGTTAAGGTGACTGTGAACGTGTACTCTCTGTGCTGGCCCTCATTGATTTGTAGATTGTACGTGCCGTTCTGAATTAGTTGGAGTCCTTGGCTGGTAGTATTCTCCGAAACCGTTCCGAGAGCTCCTTGGTCAATTGTCAGGTTGAGAGGATAGGAGGCTGTGGGCCCGGATCCATTAGCGTTCTTGATGTAGATGTTCGATATTGCGGCAGTCCCGGGTCCAATGTCTCTAAACCATACAGTCAGCAGATTGCTCTGCTGGAGGCTGAAATGGTCTATCGTTAGTAGTCCGTATCCTGCCCAATGGTTTCCGGTGCCGTATGCTGCGTCGTAGGCGTAGTTGCCTGCTGAGAGAGCAATCACCGTCAGTGCCAAGACTCCCAAGATTCTACTTGCGCCTAGATGGATCTTCGCTCGTTGGACGCTGTTAAGTCTCCGTAGCCAGTATGGGAGGCCGACGTAACATGCCGTCGTGTAGAAGAGAATATCGCCTACGAGAAATATCCAGTCGTAGTAGGTCCCGTTCGCCTGGATACAGGGCGGAGGACAGCTGGCGAAAGAGGTCTTCCAGACAAGTGGGAAGCCATAGTTCTGGCCCAAAAATCCTCCCGGGCTGGCTAGCTGTCCTGAGGACAAGAATCCCATGGCAAGAGTGATGGCTGATCCGAAAAGGGCCGCGAACAGAACACTTCTCGGTCCCAGAATGGCGACTCGTTCGATTATCCGAGGGGCAAGCCTGTAACCCACGAAGGTCACTGCATAACCGACTAGAGCGAAAAGGGCGGTGTCAGCGGCGAAGAATAGGTAATTGTCGTATTCAGCTGCACAAGTTAGTGTCCCGTTGATTGTTGTGCATCCACCGATCTTCCATCGAAGTGGAAAACCCCAGCCTGAAAGCGAGCCAATTGAAGCACCAGCTAGGGTTGCGAGAAACGCAGCAGCAATGATAGGAATGAGATAGAAGAGTAGGACTCTCGGTCTCATCTTCGAACTAGCCTCAATCCGGTCTTACTCTGGGCATAGTCCAGGAGCATTGTAGGGTCTAGGAACTCTGTCTTGGGACAAAGAGATAGCGTAACCGGCCTCTATAGTCTCGGTTCTAAGTCACAACAGTCCGGGTCAGAATGCAGGCAACATCCCATTTACGGTTACCATAGCCGTTACCAATCCTGACATGTCAATTGCAGTTGGGTCTCGTGACGTAAGCCTCGTGTTTGGGAAGATCTGATAGGGAGCAGTTACGACGTTTCGGTCCGTGTCTCTTGATTGCAGATGATATTTGATTCTCCTACCTCCAGTCTTTTTATCGTCCGGTTTCATCAGAGTCGCGTGCAGGATAAAGCCCCCCGAAAAGATTCACAGCCTTCCAGCACCATGAGAAACTGGGTCATGGCCACTCTGCTAGCATTGGTTGTAGCTGTCAGTGCCGGCGTGGGGTACGGCGTGGGGTACTTCGTCGGGTCAACAAGCCAGTCCAGTACGGGCCGCTGTACGCCCGTGGGAAGCATAGGTGGTTCCATCCAGCGGGAGTCGACGTCACCGTCTCCTATCAGAGTGATTGGAGATTGGCAATTGCTGAATTCGCGTCGAACCAGACAAGAGCGAGTACATTGGATTCGGTATGTAGTTATGAAGCGAGTGGAGACACATCCTTCTACGTTTCAATCGCCAACTATCAAGGTTGGAACACGGTCATTGCTTCGGCCCACAAATTCGGAGGAGCGGGGGGAACATTGACAGTGACTGTCATGTTCGGCGGGTCGAGTAGTACGAATAGTACGACTTCGGCTTACGGTACGGCTACGGTTTCGTTCTCATTTCTTGAGTGAAGGTGTGCTAGCCTTCCAACCTCGCGAAAAACTGGCTTCAAATCTTGACAGAGTAATCGTTCTCTATACTCATGGAGTGGAGACGGTGACGATCATCTGGAAGCTTAGACTTCTCAATTGGTACGACAACAGATGATGCTCGTGATCTGCATATCTATCATGGCTCATGCCTGATGGGATTGTGTAGAAGCAGATGGCCCGCCCTCGCATCGTTCTTCTCCTCATAATTCTTGTAGGCATGGGCGTTATCATCACTTACTGCTCGGTCTTCCTTCCGCCCACAACGGCCGTGATCAATCCTGGCGGCTCAGGATCTTCCGAATATGGCTTCCCACTACCATGGAAGGTGAACAACGTCTTGTATTGTTCTCCATTACATCCACAAGCCTGTCCCACGCCGATCTATTCCTCCGACTATGACTGGATCGCGTTTACAGGCGACATCCTCTTGTACGCCTTACTAGGATATTGCTTGCTTGTCGGCTACAGTCGATTGTCGGGACCAAAGCTAGCTGGTTGAACGGCGCCTAGAAGATCCTGTTCCGTTCTCTATGTCGCAAAACTTGACAATTCGAGTAACAAGGGCCAATGGCAGAGGCTCCCCCAACGGAAACCATACGGACCCCTTGGCCGATTTGTATCCGGACGGTTCCTTCTTGAACGTAGCTATTCCTTGGACTCGGAGAATAGCAACTTTCTAGTTTGAGGATCACAGACTTTCGTTTTGGATTCGAGACTGTCTTTGTATGACCTATTGGTTCTCGAGGTAACTACACCTGAACGTCTGCCTTGAGACTTCCTAGTCTAGGGCGGTTTTGTCACGTGGACTGTCGGTTAGAGAAAGCTACAAGTTGCCTATTTCTAAAAGGAATGCCCTCTCTTCTCTGAGGACCTCGTCTACCTGTTCAAGGAATGGAGAGTCAAGAACGGGTAAACTTTCGGATTGCATTTCCTTTCAACCACTCCTTAATCTCATCCTGCGCATAAAAATCCTCCCTTACTCCGGTAAGGATTTTCGGGTCCGGAATTACGCTAGGATGTTGGCCGTTTGTCCTCAAAAAGGATATAGTCGCGACGTACGCGGTCCTTCGAACACCGCTGGCAAAAGCGTGTGCCCTAACTAATTCCGTCAGAAGTACTGCTGCCTTATCATATGAATCACCTGGTTCGGCCTCCATTTTTTCGAGAGCAGCATTGAGCAGCGGTCTAGAAAGAACGCGATGACTGTCGGCTTTCTTTGATTGTATCTCGATGAGTGCTCTTCTATTTGTCTCAATGAGTTCGTCAACTGTCGGATAGATTATTGGAGCCAATGCCTTTGCCTAACTGATGCAGGCATGGTTGGATTGGCTCAAGTGCTTTGCTGGTTCTTGGTCGTGTCATCAATCGGAGTCAGAATTACTTCTGTTTTCGATTCCCGCCGAAACTCGTACCATTCCATACTTCCGGCTTCAATCCCTGTCATCATTCATGGTTACCAAACCCGGGGACCATTCGAGAACTGTCAATTGCAGTCGGGTCTCGTGATGCAAACCGTGTGTTTGGAAGGATCTCATGAAGAGCAGCCGCAATGTTTTCGTTCTATGTCCCTTGATTGCAGATGATCCTCGTCATCGACCTGATCTTGCCTAGGAATCGCCTTGGAAACGGCTGAGGATCTATGAAGATGTTAAGGCCGGCGAGAGATTCATGATCGGTGATACGGACGGCTTGAGCGGTCCATGTCAAAATCTGGCCAGGAAAAGAGCCTCTAGAAAATATAGGTATGTTGACGATTCTCGTGACGCAGAACTGCCCATTCCTATTTCCGGTTCAAGGCTAACAAGGGTCCGGGAGCTCTCAGGGGCCCGGGCCAAAGATTCTAGAACTCGTTGTGATCAAGAACTGGGCTCAAACATGCACAAAACGATCAGTTTCGCCTAGGAAAGTGAATCTTCCTTCGTGAAATTCGTTCGGCGAGGAGGGTAGGGGTATCCGCCCGGGACAAGCGGAAAAGAAGGCCCTACGAGTTCCATAAGCCGTGAGGCGTCTACGAGTCCTTGACCACGGTCTGGGCTTGTTCGTGCATGAACTGTAGTAGGTAGTAGGGTCCGCCTGCTCCCTTCCCTGTTGCCCCGCTGCCCTTCCAGCCGCCGAACGGCTGCGCGCCAGGCCACGCCCCAGTTGTCGCTCCGCCTTTCCGGTTCGCGTAGACCACGCCGAACCGTATCTTCTCGAAGAACGTGTCCTGCTCTCGTGGATCCTTCGTAAACACTCCTGCGGTTAGTCCAAACTCTGTCTTGTTCGCCCTCTCCAACGCCTCCTCCAGAGACGAGACCTCGTCAACAGCCACCAGCGGCACAAACAGCTCCTCCTTCAACAGACGGTGATCCGGAGGAAGACCATACACAACAGTAGGAGTAACATAGTAGCCCTTCGGAAGCGGCATCTTCGGAACCTCCCCACCAACCAGGATCTTACCCTCCTTCCTAGCCTGCTCAACCGCCCGCTGATACTTCCTGAACGCAGTCTCATCAATCACCGGACCGACAAACGTCGATTTCTGCCGCGGATCACCGACCACCGCAACCTTCTCAACCTTCGATTTGAGAATCTTCAAGAAATCCTCCCGGACACCACGTTCAACGTAGACCCTCGAGGTCGCGCTGCACTTCTGACCATCATAGCCAAACGCCGACCTGACAACGCCCTCTGCCGCCTTGTCGAGATCCGCCTTCGAAGTCACGATCGCCGGATTCTTGCTGCCCATCTCAGCAATGAACGGCTTCGGATACGGCTGCTTCACAACAAAATCCCTGTAGAGCTGCATGCCCACATCCCTCGAACCAGTAAACGCTATTCCAGCCACCATCGGATTACTAGCGAACTCAGCCCCGAAAGAGCTACCTGGACCAGTAACGTAGTTGATGACGCCCCCAGGAATACCAGCCTCGACAAGAGCCTCGTACAATTTCAGAGCGGTGAAAGGAGCCTCACTCGTCGGCTTGAACACGACCGTATTACCCGCAATCAAAGCGCCAGCGATCATCGTCGTCGCTAGCGACAATGGAAAGTTGAACGGCGAAATGACCGCCCAGGCCCCGTACGGTCGCAGGACGCTCTTACTGTCCTCACCAGGAACAATGCGCTCCATCGGCCTGACATAGCCCTCATTCTCCTCCATCAGGCGCGCGTAGTAGTTCAGAAAGTCTACGGCTTCATTGGCCTCGGCGATCGCCTCGTACCGGTTCTTCGCAACCTCGTACGTCATGAGCGCCGCGAGATGGAACTGGCGTTTCTCTAGCACGTCCGCCGCTTTACGAATAAGCTGGACACGTTCCTTCCACGGTCGACTACTCCAAGCCAGAAAATGCTCGTTAGCCGCTTCTAGAGCCTTCCGGGCAAACTCCGCGGTCCCCTTCTGGAAATACCCCAATAGAATGCTCGAATCTACAGGGCTGTGAACCTCGAACTCGCCACCGGCAAGGACTTGGCGTCCGTTGATGAACATTGGATGATGTTTGCCAAATTCACGCTCAACGTGCTTCAGCGCTTCCTCGTATCGAGGATGAATCG
>WNGJ01014433.1_pt1 | contig 12896 bp, 13 predicted proteins | sample 5400611 | NCBI WGS metagenome assembly WNGJ01 (sample SAMN13153375, study PRJNA577476) | soil metagenome | isolation source: 40 cm soil or saprolite under Garry oak tree replicate 1 | place: USA:California | collected 2016-06-15
CCGGGGGCGCACATGTGATGTGATGCACCGCTCTATTAAGGACTGCAGGGGAACGCGCCGCTGTTGTAAGTGGCATTGGCGGCCACCGACACCGGCTCCCGTCCTTGCAATTCAGTCTGAGGATGCTTAAGCTGCAGCGCTGATACGCCGCATCAGATCTTCCTGTTCCGCCCTGGTTTCAGCGCCGATGGTAAAGGCGTCGAGTAGATGGAGTGAAAGCGCGAACTTCAGAGCTTCGTCCTGACGGTCCTTGAGATCGCCCTGCCCAAGAATCTTCATACCGATGATGCCTTTGCCCGCTAATCGCATTTCGCGGATGACGCTGGCGACCGTTTCGGGATCGGAGTCCATATGCGACCCAATCGGATTCATGCGAACGAGATCCACCTCGACCCAGGGAGACTTGGCCGCCGAGCGAAGGGCCTCGATGCTGTGACAAGAACATCCGTGAGTGCGAACGATTCCTTTCTTTTTTGCGTCTGCGAGGACATCCATCACGCCACGGAAGCGTGTCGTCCAGTCACCTTCCGTCACGCAGTGCATGAGACAGATGTCGATGTAATCGGTCTTGAGCTCACGGCGGAAGCGATCGAGGTCGGCGCGTGCACTCTGTGGGTTGCGCGCCCAAGTCTTGGTCATAACGGTGACCTTGTCACGCGGGACATGGCTGAGTGCCTCGGCGACATGGGGATGACTACCGTAGGAATCTGCCGTATCGAAGAAGCGCAGGCCATGATCGTAGCCGTTGAGCAGGAGATCGGACAGACCTTGGACGCCGAGCGAGCTTTGGTGTGAGGTGTGCCCGAATCCCACCGTACCAGTACCCATCGCGAGGCGGCTCGTCTTGATACCAGTTCTCCCGAGTGTGACGGTATCGCTGGCGTTAAATTTTTGGCTGAGCGTCTGACGCAAGAGTTTGGCGGCAAAGGGTTGTGAGCTGAGCCATGCTGCTCCGAGTCCATAAGCAGAGCCGACGATGAAATCCCGGCGCTTCATGAAATTGCCTCCGGAAACAGTTTAGACCTTGGAATCTTCGCGCTTACAAGTTGGTTCTGAGCGTAAAGGCGTGATTGCGTCAACTATGCCTTTGCGTCTTTACCGGTTACTTCTGCTTTGCTCGTGATACGGGAGGAATCTCCCAAACGGTGTCGCTAACCTTCCCAGAAGCCGAACACTGAAGTGTTACGGGAGATGCGTTATGACGGAACCACTTGGTTGGAAACCCCAATTCGGGAATTGCATGCGTATCGAGCGGACATTTTACGTACACAATGCAAGGCGATTGTAACGAATACGCAGACTGCCGTTGTAACGATACACAAACCTACCAGCCCAGCCGACCCAGAGCCGATCTTCGACAGCACGGGGATGCCACTGCCATCGCAGTTCGATATTGATGAACACGGCAGGCTAGTCAGCTACACAATGTATGAGCAAGAGGCGTTTAAGCGGGCGAATTGGAAAGGCTACGCCGAGCACATAACCGAGTGGCGAAAGTGGTACGAACGAAAGAACAGCCCTGTTCCTGCTCCTGTTGCTATGGAATCGAAATCTCAAAGCGTCAGTTACGTCTGGTAAGCCAACATCTGACGTTGGGCTATTGCTTAAACGGTACGTAGAGCTGGGCGGAGACAGTTCGAGATTGTGAGAAGCCAGCCAAGGTTCCCACAATTAGCGAGCCAAGGACCAGACTGACTCCCGCTACAAAGGCTGCGGTCGGACGGGTCATTGCAATTTCGCGTATTCCGCCTTGGCTTCCTTCAGGATGGGGATGTCGGGGTCGGCTTCTTTCCACTGGTTCATAAAATCTTGGTACGCAGCTTTCGCTTTGGCGGTGTCGCCTGTCATCGCGTAGGCGCGAGCGAGTTGAAGACGCGCCAGCGCTCCCGTGACAAAGTTCACGACGAAGCTCCGATGGTCAAGCAGCTTCTGGAACTCGGCGGCGGCAGCCGGGCCGTTGTGCGCCAACAAGTAGGATTGACCGCGCAGATAGGCTGGGTAGAGAGTACCTAGTTGCAGCGGTGATGGACTGCCCAGTTCGTACGGCGCGGCGGCTTCCAGAAACAAGAGTGCTTGCGATGAATTGCCGTTGTTGAGTTCGATGGCAGCGTTGACAGTTGGCAGCCAATAAAGCTTAAGCACGGTGTTCGAGGCGTAGTTTTTCTCCAATTCCTTGACCAGCGCCTTCGCTCGGCCAGCGTCGCCGACGCGACTGAGCACGAGGGCTGCGAGCACCTTTACGTCTCGACCCGGAGCCAGCGCCAAAGCAGCCGTGATCGCTTGCTTCGCGGATGCGCCATCGCCGAACTCAGCCTCGCGCAATGCGGCATTTGCCTCCCACAGGGCCGCTGTTTCTTTGGCGTCGGAGCGAACTGCCGAGTCCACGGCTCTGCGCGAGAAGTCCCGAGCCTTGGCCAGCCGTCCGGAGTAGGCGTCTGAATCTGATTGGGCCGAAAGCAGCAGGTCTTCATCTCCGGGCTTGCCCGCGCCCCACGTCACCTGCTGTTCCATCTGTACGGAATCTCCCCGGAGAAAGGCGAGATAGTACATGTACAAGCGCAGATATCCGCCATCGAGTTTTCGTGCCAATGCCTCATCGAAGGTTTCTTTAGCGTCATCCAGACGGTTCAGGAAAAGATAAACCTCCATCAAATTTGCATTGTTGATGATATCGCCCGGCTGAAGCCGCAATGTCTCCTGTGCTTCTGCAAGACATTTTTCATACTGCCCCATGATGGCGTAATTTGCACCCAAGTTGTTATGCGGGACGTCATCGCGAGGATAGTTTGCTATCCACAGTTCGTAGGTCTGCGCCTCCTTTTCCAGTTCTCCCATTGCAGAAAAGTAATTCGCAGAAATGCGCAGCTTCTCCCGTTCGCTGACCCGGTCGCGCAACTGGTATGCCTTGGTGGCGTATTCAAGTCCGAGCGACGGTTGCCCAAGATTCACGTACGATATCGCCAACCCCGCATAAGCCATGGGGAAATTGGGGTCGAGTTCAATCGCCCGCTTTAGAAACGGGATACTCGGTGCATCTCCCTTTTCGTGACCTACCTTGATACCCATGCTGTAGTTTTTCAGGGCTTCGAGGGAGGAGGTAGTCGCCTCAATGGGAACATCAAATCTCTGTACAGAGGGAAGCGATTCGCCCAGCTTGGCACGGAGACTGGAGGCGGCTCGACTCAATGCCTTCAGAATGTCTTCTTTATTCGCGGCCTCGACCTGCTCTTTGGCCAAGGTTTCTCCGCCACTGCACGCGACCGCATTGACATCAATCAAGTAATGGCTGCCCAAGCCCGATATCGTACCGCCCAGCAGAGCCTTGCTCCCGGTGCGCAGGCAAAGCTCCCGACCCACATCCAGCGTGATGCGCTCGTTCGTAGGGTGGCCCATCATCCGCAAGGTCTCGCTCACCTTTCTGTCCGACAGCACATTCAGGAAGGGAGACTGCCCCAGTTCCACTGCCAGCGCCTGCTTCAGCGCGTCGTCAAACACGGCATCGCCCGTACTATTGCTAAAGTCGGCAAGCACGATGCTGTCCTTCTCGGTCAGTTGCTTTGACGAACGCGAGCGGTAGTAAAGGATTCCGATGACAATTAGTGCAGCCACCAGCGGCGCGGTAGCAAGGATAAGGACTTTCCAGAGTCTGCTCCGCCCGGCTACCGGTATCTCGGTGACCTTCACCGCACCCGATGATGGCGATGGAGCAAGAGCAGGAGACGAGCCTGATGCTGGTGCCGGTCGTGGCGCTGTCATTTGAGAGCCACTTTCGTGCGCAATAGGCACTGCCCCGGAACTGGCTACTGCGACTCGCCCCGTCTCAGTGTCCCGCTTCAGCCGCAACAACTCGGAACGCATCTCGGAGGCGTGCTGGTACCGTAGTTCCCGGTCTTTCTCCAGTGCACGATTGATCAGGTCTTCCAGCTTGGGCGGAAGGTCGGGATTCAACCGTAACGGCGGCAGCGGAGCGCGGTTCATGATCCCGTCAAAAATGACTCCCGAACTCTCACCTCGGAATGGCAGCGTACCGGTTGCCATCTCGTAAAGCACGACTCCAAAGGAGAACAAGTCAGTCCGTGCGTCCAATTCCTTGGCCCGCACCTGCTCGGGCGACATGTAGGCGACTGTCCCCAAAGCCGCGCCGGGACTCGTCAGATGCTCGGCACTCGATCCGGCTGTGGCTCCAGGCATTCCTCCTGCCCCTTCCATCACTTTGCTGCTCACTGGCGTGATCTTCGCCAAGCCGAAGTCGAGAATCTTTGCGTGGCTCCGCCTCGTAACGAAGATGTTTGCGGGCTTGATGTCGCGATGGACAATGCCTTCGGAGTGAGCAGCATCCAAAGCATCCGCAATCTCGATTGCCAACGTCAGAAGAGTCTCGGTTTCCATGGGACGCCCCGCAATGCGGTGCTTCAGCGTCACGCCGTCCAGAAACTCCATGGCGATGAACGCTTGGCCATTCTGTTCGTCAATCTCGTAAATCGTGCAAATGTTGGGATGGTTGAGGGCGGAGGCAGCCTGAGCCTCGCGCTGGACCGAGCCAGAGCTTGGGAATCCTTAACTACTTCGTCAGGCAGGAACTTCAGCGCCACAAACCGGTGTAGTTTTATGTCCTCGGCCTTATAGACCACGCCCATCCCGCCCCCGCCCAGCTTTTCGAGCACGCGGTAATGGGAAACGGTTTGGCCAACGAGTTGTGATGGCGTGACCATCGGTCAAGGAATGGTAGGACGCAATTGCGGGCAGGTCAATCGCAGCACTGCGGAGGAACGCAAGGAACTTGACGACGCATTGCGAGTGCTGTTCACGTTGATGCAGAGAGCCGCATGCATAGTTTGCTGTATTTGCTACAATCCTCGCCCAGAGAGGAGCACATGGACATAATCGCGCTGTTGAAGGCCGAGAGGGACAAAGTAGCGCGGCAGTTGAACGGATTGGATACCGCGATTAGAGCACTGACCGGATTGAACAGCGCACCCCGATTGCACGAACCGCGCAAAATGAGCGCCGCTGCACGAGCAAGAATCTCTGCCTCACAGAAAGCACGTTGGGCACGAACACGAGGCCAGACGCTTGTCTCCATTAGCCCCAAGCGTCACATCTCCGCAGCAGGTCTAGCGAATATCAGAAAGGCAACTAGGGCGAGATGGGCGAAGTGGAAAGCCGCACAGAAATAGCCATCACGGATGCGTTCGCCAAACCTTCAGTGCGGGGGAACCAACGAGTGTGTAATGGCATGCACTGTGAGTGCGACCCGATTCTCCACTCCAACCTTGCGCATCAGCTTGGCAACGTGCGCCTTGACCGTGCGGTCCCTGATGCCCAATGGAACGCCGATTTCCTTGTTAGATCGCCCTTCTACCAGCATCTTTAAAACTTGCGTCTCGCGGTCCGTAAAGGCCACTTGGTCGGTTGGAAAGATACGCCGAGGCGAATTGCTAATACGTTCAATGAACATCGAAAGCACTCGCCGTGGAACCCAGACTGAACCTCGGCTGACGATCCGTATCGCTTGCACGAAATCAGCAGGCGATGCAGCCGCATCCACGTAGCCCTTGGCCCCCGCAGCGATAGCCTTGAGAATGGTTTGTTCGTCCATGCCGGAGCCAGTCACGATGATCCGCAAGTGTGGACGTGGCGCTTTCAAGCAGGACATCACATCGAACATGTTCTGGCCATAGCAGTTGCCCAGAAGCACCAGATCAATGTTCTGTTGTGCAACGATGTCCGGCGATGAAGCGGAAATCAGCTCGAAATCCGGCTCCGAATCGAACAGGGCACGGAAACCCGCGAACCGCAGAGGATCGCTCTCGACCACGGCAAAACGGATGAGCGGCTTTTTGGTCGATGCAGCTTTCATGGCTTTTTTTTCCCTTTGAGAGACATTGCCATAAGCTTAGCTGCATTTTGCTGAGAGGTAAGAATTACGGCGGTAACCTTGCGCTGCAAGACTGTTCAGAAAATGGACTATTTCGGGCAGCCGTTGCGGACTAGGCGCTCTTTCGCTCCCGATGTTGTTCGCGATCCGCTGAGGCGCCTTTTCGGTGCTGCTCCTGATGGAACGTCAAGCAGGGCGGGCAGAACACGGCTGTGTTCCATGTTCTACTTTGCCCTATCTTTAGTATGTGGCGGCGTGAGCGGCCCGCACCGTTCGGAGCGGAGCGGGAGATCCTCCAGTTTACTGCTTGTCGTACACTGAGGTGCTGGTGAATTTCTTACCCTTCGAATCGGTTCCGCTCACGGTGACCGTGCGGCTCTTGCCGTCAGCGGCGACGACTACGCGACCAGTGAGGGTAACTTTGCTGTCCTTCGTGTTGGTAAACGTCAAAGTATGGTCGTTAACCATTTTGTACGACCGGGAGTCTGAACTTGGATCGCCCGTGACCGGGTAGTCTTTGCCGTCGAACTTGCCTGTCCACTCATTGTGCGTCGGCTTACCGTCGCTATCGGTGCCATCCACGGTGATTTTCACGTTGTCACCCGCAGCCTCGTAGACAACCAAGTTGTTCTTTGGCCCTCCGGGGGTGAGCTTTGACTTGGCCTCGTTCAGCTTCCAGGTGCCCGTAAATGCGTCGTCGGCGAAGCACACTGCCGCTGCGACAAAGCACAGCGCCATAGTCAATACAATCGTTTTTGCTTTCATGTTCCCCTCCTGATTGACGCGGACATTCTAGTGCTGCGTCGCGCATTCAGCAACTCGCAAACCAACTACTTCGGGCGCACACCGGGCCTCCGCTCTAGTCTGAGCGAAGCGCCCGAAAAGGCCCGGCCCTCTCGAAACGATGCCGAATGCGGACCACTTGGGCAGCGATTACTGTTTAGCTGATTTGGAGCGAAAGCGTTAAGTTATGTCGAAGGCTCTTGCCTTAGACGATCTGCAACCTTAAATCCCTCATGTGTGATGCTAAATACTTGTCTTTCGGGACTGAGTGGCTGCATTAGCTTTAAATCCTCCAATTGCTGCACAGCCGCCGCCCACATCGCTTCTAAACGTGCATTGCCCGGCTCGGCAAAATTCTTATTGTTCGCCATGACGATCAACCCTTCCATAACGTGAAAACACATTACCGTCCCGTTTGGATCAGCACTACCCTCCAGTAACAATTGTTTCGCTTCGGGAGATAGAGGAGGCACACTATCCTGTCGGGCAATTTCCTTGATGGCGGCTTCCGTTTCTAAAGACAACTTGAAATTACGAATAATTTTCAACGTCAACTGGCGAGAGAAACTCTCGCGAAATTCCGGGATAGAGGAATACGTTTCCACGATGCCCTTTGGTTCGCACTCCTTGCGAAATTTGCGTACCGCTTGAAACTGCTCCTCAACCACACTATTTGGATGAACAGGCGCATTCGAGAAATAAATCATTGCTTGCTTTCCCGCAGCTAAGTGCTCGTTGATTTCTTCAACTGTACCGCTTAGGGCTTTGCCAGTTGGGCTTCCGATGCGAGTCCAGAATACGGCCACAAGCAGATCGCAAAGGACTAAGACTTGGCGATTAATGATTGCCTGCGGGCGATCACCCATCTCCGGCGAAGCATGAGATTTCCAACTCAAGGGAAGTAAAACGACTCGGCGCTCTTGCGCGTGCATGACATTCCAGTTGTGAATGATGTCGTGGACATTCTGCAATTCCCCTCCAACATCGCTCGGGCCTGCAATCATTATGTTGATGACCTTTGCATCGAAAGGCACTTAGTTCCCTCCAATCACGAGAGACAGGATACGGCCAGCTTTTTGCCTGGGCTCCATCACGCAGTCTTGCGAATTGAGTGCGGCTTTTTCTTTCCCACGGGTGCGATCCTTCACATGACACGAATAACCCGATTCATTAGGCTGTCTTTATGCCGAGGCTAGTGTCAGAGCGTATCAAGAAACTTCGGGAAGAAATACCGAGATCAGTGAAGCGAACCGCACCCAGATGCACAGGAGAGATGGAACGGCAGCCGCCGACCAAGAACGGCGGCTCCAACGATTGCAGGAAATTCTGGACGAGCTTATGACCCTCACTGACTGGGAAAAGCCGTGAACATCCAAAGCCGCAGTTTGGCTAGACCGTTTCCTGCTGCGGCTTCGGACGGTGTGTCCCGTGTTGCTTGGCCGAGACTCGAACCCTGACCCGACCAGGTGCGAGACGATCTCGTCAGCGATACGCCCCCCGGCATCGCGGGCCACGCGAGTTGGGTCGAGTTTCCCGTGACCTGGTTTTTACCTGCTCACTCACTCTGGCCCTCTTGGGTCAATTCTTTCTGAAGAGCTTGAACCCAGCTTCCTTCTCGAACGCTTTACTGATGAGCGCGAGTCTTTCAGCCCGAAAATGCTTGAAAGCCTGAACCGTGCCGCGTTCCCAAACCCCACTCTCAATTCCGACGGGGATCAAATGGCTCTTCATCACGCGAGCAAAGTGGTTGCGGCCCGAATCTCGGTAGTCCGCCAGATATCGACGGGGCAACCGCATTCCGACCATCTCGTTATCACGAGAGACCAGGAAGCAAATATTGCACAAACTGTTAAAGACTCGCGGTGGAAAATGTCGTCGTAACCGTCCTTGTGGAAATATATGATGGCGATGTTTCTTGTTCGCGAAGGAGATTACGGTTCCCAGAGGGATGGGTTCTCCGTTTTCCAAATATCGTGGTTCGCGGGATGCGAGCAGACAGAAGAAAGCACGAGTTCGGGCCGAGCCCGAATTGTATTCTTCGCTTTGCAGATCCAATGCAGGATCGAGCCGATCCCTTAGCGCGAAATGGCGCTTCGTACCCCGAGCCAGGGCTTCGAAAAGTTTGGCGTCCGCAACGATGTTGCGATGGTATCCTGCACCACTATAACGCTTGGCGACACCCGTCGCCCAAAACCATTTGCGAATTTCATTCTTCTGGTATTTGCTCGGCTGTCCGGAGTGATAGAAGAAGAACACCGAGAGCGTGGCCAGCATATTTGCGGACGGAAGAAACGATTCGTTATGAATAGGAAAACGGTGGTGAAGGTAATCCACCGCTGACAAGAATGCATTTTGGTACTTGTGCCACTGTTTCTTGAACTTCTCTCGAATTTTCTCATCCCGCTCGATCCGCTTCGACCAGCGCCGTGCCATCACTTCCAATTTGGGCGGATCGCCGTCCAGGGACGGCTTTTCGGTGACCAGATTGAAGCCCATGAGAATAGGGTCGATGCTGTCGAGCGCAAACACTTCGTCTCGAACCTTTTGCCGAAGTTCGTGAGCCATCGCGCGAACATCCAATTTTCCCATGAGTGCGATGGCGCGGTCCACGGAGGTTATCCGCATGCCTTGCGAGTTAACCCGGATGAAAACTTCGCCAATCTCGTCTAGGGTTGCGGAGCGGACGATGACAATCGGGATGGGGTAGCGCAACAGGCGATCCCGGCATTTCTTTATGGCCCCAAGGAAAACCTTGGACCTGCCTGGCATCCGCTTCTTCCAGTCTGGGGCAAGAACGTCGCAGAGTGGCACGAGTTCACGGCCCACTGGCTTTCGATAGACAATCCTAGGCGGATAATCCTGGTCCCAGTCGGGATGAAGCACAAAACAGATACGGCTGAAATCTATTTCTCGGCCAGCATCGTTCTGGCGAATTTCTCCCTTGAAGGCTTGATAGAGCACCGATAGGCGCTGTTGACCGTCGATGACAAACCATATCTTATTATTCGAGTTGTTGAAGGGCGGCAGAACTTCTGCTGCCTGCCTTATCAGATGGGCGGATTTCCGATCCATCTCCCAAAGGAAGAGCGACCCGATCGGCATGTCGCGGTACAAACTATCCAACAGCTTGGCCGCGCGGCCAGCGTCCCAAACAAAATTTCTCTGCAGCTTCGGAACCGCAAAGCGACGCTGGAGCAGGTGCCGATGCAGATCGGCAATCTTCCATCTCACAAGAGTCGGAGGCTTCATGCGTTAGAGTCCACTACTATTAGCTACGAAGCTGCCCGCTAATAAGGCCATCGCGGTGATGCGTCAATGTTCTGGATTTCATCTTGCCTCCTGCGTGAATTCTCAATGAAGGATATTCGCCAGTGAGGAATTGTTTGAACGCGAGCGACACCAGGAACCTGTGGCGGGATGGCATTTGTGCGTTGGCGTGTGTAGAAATTAGAAGGAACTCCGTTAAGGGCAAAAAATTAGCGTCGAACCCATATTCGGTCTGGCTCGTCCTTTCATACAGTCAATTCCGCGACCCCATAGCACATCTTGTCCCACAACTTGTTATCGCAACACGCAAGGCCGCTATCAACCTGTTGCAGATGCGGGAGCCACTCCTGATGCGACAGTGCGAACTGTCTGAATCTGTCAAGAAACGCTAAATACTTGTCCACGGAATTTAATTGATTTAGGACGAAAAACTTGTCAACGCGGCTGTCCTCAATAGGGCAGGCGTCGTGGTTTAAAAAGTGCCAGAATTTGGTGGCCCATACCTGCCAATTGCTTTTTCCGTGAAGGGGCTTCACGAATGGACTATAGAGGATTTTGAGGGCGTCTCTGCTCGGGAATTGATGTAGAACCGGTGATGCCGAACGAGCGGTCTGATCGTACTCGTCGCGGTTTGCAGTGATCTCGCGGGCAATGTCCGGGGCCAGAGCATATGCAGCCTTAAATCCCGCCGCTCCGCCGTAGTTTCGACCTATGAATTCCACCTGTCGCAGAATCTTATCGTTCGTAGCACCGAGGCCGTCATCGAACATGTCCAGAGCTTGTCGGTCAAGATCAGGATTTTTGAGACAACTGTATGTGCCGTCGTTGTAAGCCTTGACGGCACGTTTCGCAATGTCCAGAGTGATCGTCGTCCAAGTTATAGCCATTCCCAATCCTTATGCTCTTTCTAACTACGAGGTCCAGAAGCCCAAGAGCGGACACAACTTGTCGCCCTACATTGACATCTCCGCTCCTATTCCTGTTTCAGCGTGAGCAAAAAGCCATGCTCCTCGCCATTGAGCAGACCCCGGCCCACGATCTGCCCTTTGGCGTTGATACCTGCTGCGAAGTAGAGCTGCCAGCCAGAGGAACTGTCAATGAGATCATTGAGGTTCAACATCCCGGTCGTTTTCGTCCACAGAAAAGCATAAGGCCCGGAGAAGCCCACCACTTGATCATGGACGTTCAGAGCCCAACTATAGCTAAACGCTTGTCCGGGCAGCGTGCCCAAGTCGCGCACCCCGTGCTGGCGGTCCCACAGGAACGCGTGCCCGCTGTCACAGAAAACACACGCCACATTGTATCGGCCAACCACATGGCCCTTGTTGTTGATCCCGGCTGCTTCCGATTGGGGTATTCCCAAATCCCGAAATCCCCCAAGGCTTGTCCAGATGTATGAGCGTGGGGTGAAATCAGCGCCTCGAATATAGCCGCCCGCAGCCGTCCCTGCATTGTTGATGCCGCTCACGCCCGCTACAAACGCGCCTGCTGGAAAGCCGATATCCTGCATTCCGCTCGTCGAGTTCCACAGGAACAGATGGCAGGTAACATTGCTCGGCAACGTATTAGGGTCGCTCTCGCCGATGACCTCGCCACGATCGTTTATGCCGACGCCTATGGCAGCGCACCCAGGCGGTGCGCCTAAGTCCTGGATTTTCCCGCTAGAACTCCAGAGAAAGGCATCGCAACATGGAATGGCGGAAAATGGGCTGTTTGAAGTGCCCACTACTTCGCCAAGGTCATTCAGCCCAAGTGCTGCGCTCCCGCCAAGGAAGTTATTGATGCTGCCTCCCAGGTCTTTGAGTCCGGTACTTGCGCTCCACAGAAGTGCCTGTTGGTTTGGGCCGCAAGTTGAGCACAACCCGCTGCCAGACACCTGCCCTTTAGCGTTGATGCCCGCAGGATATATGTTCGGCCCAATATCTGTGACCGTGTAGACCTGAGCCTCGGCGCAGGAGGCGACAAGAAACAGAAACAGCCAGAGGACTCCGAGCAATACAATCAGACGAATTGCATTGCGCATTTTAGCTTCCTCTTGGGGGAGGAAAGGTTTGTGGTGTGAATTGTCGAATGACGAAGCGACGCTGCGAACCGAGGGCCAATTCAAGCCGGACTGCTATCAAAGGGGGGAATGTGGTGAGTTCGGCTAGCGATCACACGATACGCTTTTGCAGGGGATTGTCAAGAAAATTGGATATTTGTAAATCCAGCCTTCTGGCGTCCTCTCCTTCGTTGCACGCGAATCGAGTGCTGTACCGCAAGAACCTGCAACCCGGAACAGGCTCACTGTGAGCGGGTGGGAAGATGCCTATTTGCAAGATTCTTCACTGTGACACGAAGAACCCGATTCATTAGGCTGTATTTATGCCGAGGCTAGTGTCAGAGCGTATCAAGAAACTTCGAGAAGAAATAGCCGAGATCAGTGAAGCGAACCGCACGCAAATGCACAGGAGAGATGGAGGGGCAGCCGCCGACCACGAACGGCGGCTCCAACGATTGCAGGAAATTCTGGATGAGCTTATGACCCTCACTGATTGGAAAAAGACCTAAATTCACAAAGCCGCAGCAGTTCGGGGCTTTAAGCTCTTTTTCGCTCTCGACGTTCGCCGTAATCCGCTGAGGCTGGCTTCGGGTGTTCCTGATGGAAGGTCAAGCAGGACGAGCAGAAGATCGCATGGCACCCGCCACAGCTTTCCACATGATCCTCGCACAATTGAATCCCGCAGTCAGAGCATTCCTTGCTGGCCGTTCTTGAACAGGAACAGCCGACTGCATCTGCTGAATTTCATATTTCTACGACTTCGCAGCGGGTCATTTGCACCTTTCTATCTAAGCATTGTGCCCTTTGGCTGCTGTATTCCTTAGTTGGAGAACTGAGAACTTAACCACGCACATGAACATGTCGCGATGCGTGGGGCTGTGAAGCGCAGCTTCGCTGAAACCGCGAAAAAAGGCGACGGCATCCTCA
>WNGJ01007623.1_pt1 | contig 12895 bp, 10 predicted proteins | sample 5400611 | NCBI WGS metagenome assembly WNGJ01 (sample SAMN13153375, study PRJNA577476) | soil metagenome | isolation source: 40 cm soil or saprolite under Garry oak tree replicate 1 | place: USA:California | collected 2016-06-15
GGTTCAGTCAACCGTCGTTGTTCGTTTCAGCTGGAACTACCGTTGTATGGGAGAATACCGGCCGGCTCACACATTCGGTCGTTTCGAATGACACGGCCAATCTGGTTTCTGATCCATTCAGTTCGGGACCTCTATACCAGGGAGGATCATTCAGTCACGTATTCGTTCAACCGGGAACCTACCACTACTACGACGGCAACTATCAGTTCCTAACGGGCACGGTAGATGTTGGTCCGCAACCTGTATCCCCGACCACGATGCCGTCTACATTCCAGGTTGGATTGAACGGTAACGTAGGCTGGAAGGTTGAAGGGCTGAGCAGTAGCACGGCGAATCTGCTCGTCTCTCACAATCTTGCAGTCTCAATTTCAGTACCCCAACTGCCAGGACTGACCATTACTCCCGTGACAGAATCCGGCACCCTTGTGCAATCCATCGATCTAGCAACTAGAGTGGAATCTGCCGGCACAGCCACGGACCTGATCGAACACTTGCTAGACGCATACGCATCTGCCTCCTCAGGCTCCTACGGCTACAACTCCGGCTTCGGAAATATCATCTCACAGATGTCTGCCACCGCCACCTCTGATCCATCCTACACACTCTGGTGGGTCAACGGACCGCTGTCCAATGGTAGTCCGGTCCAGGTGATGGATGGCTGGACTAGCGTGACAGGGAGCGAGAATCTGAATCTGGGTAGTCTCGGCAATGTTCAGGCGTGGATTGTTACATCCCAGTTCTCACAAGGCGTCAATCTCACAGTGCCCAGTTCGCCCTTTGGTCCGTCCGGTCAAAACGCACAGGCCGCGTTGAACCTGAACTTTCTCTGGAGCTATGACAGGGGCAGTGACCTACTGGTTAGGAGTCTCGCAAACGGGACCATAACTATGCACAGTGTCAGCAGCACACAAGTTTCCACCAGCGGCTATTGCTACAGCTACCCATGCACCTACACGACCGTCCAAGTGACCCGAGACATGCGACTAACGGTGACCCTAGCGCTACACTTGACATCAACAAGCTTGAGCCTCGACCAGAGAATGAGAAACGCAGCATCGACTCTTGACATGTCATCGATGCTCGCGGCGATGATCGCAACCCCATGGACGACTCTCAGCGTCGTCGGAGTCGCTGCAGGAGCGATAATCGCCTTCAGCCTCTGGCTCACACGAAGAGAGCGCAGAAGCGCAATGCCCGAAGCAACTCCTACTCCCGTCTCGGCCCCGCCGACGCCTCCAACAACCCCTTAGCCAGATCCTTCGAATCTGCTACCTCTTCGAGTCCACCCTCATCACCGGTTTGCTTGCCTAAGCGAACACGACATTTTCCGATGAGCCAGTCAGTCGAGCCAGACGGATTGCTGACGGAACGTACCCGGGCTGATGATAATACTAAACGCCTGTCGTCTGGATAACTTGTTCGCCGTGAGCTTGTCAAAAGCTGTCAATATCGATGAGCAATGTGTAGTCGCGGCGCTTGGCGGCTATGTCCGCTGAAAACCACCAGCCGCAGAGAAGCATTTTGGACGATCTATGATTATGTATCATTTGTGAAAATAGCGGCTACGCCTCGCTGATCGCGCTTCTCTCTTTTTCCGACAATATTGTTGACGATCAGACTTGTCGTGATGAGTCCGATGCTCAGGAAGCCGAGGTAGAATGGAAGGCTGAAACTTGCGGTCACGAGTGGGTTGGGGTGGCTGTTGAGGTCGAGACCCACAACATTGGCAAGTAGGTGGCTCGTACCCGAGTACGGCGGTAGGATACCGTATGCGCCAAGCAGCATAGTCAGAGCGCCATGATACATCAAGAGAAAACTGAGGTAGAGCTCAATCATAGAGCAGAGGCTGAAATAAACCGCCAGCTTGTTCCACCAGGACCCGCGATGGATGCTCGAAGCGCCTAGAGCTATCAAACTCAGGATCAACAAGAGGCTCGTGAATGATCCTAAAGGAACGGAGAAGAATGTGCTTGCTGATAGCCCAGTTGCATCAGCCTGGAGGTAGAATGGAGAGATTTGAACGGTCAGAAGTTTACTCGTCGTAGCCCCAGTAACAGTCCACCAAGGACCACTCGCTGGTCCTAGGAACAGCGCTACAACAGCGCCCAGTAGCGCTAGAAAGTCTATTCGACTAAGGAGCCCCAACTCTCGTCTATGCCAGGCTCGACGCCTTCACCTGCGCATTATCAGCTACGTCTCTGATAAGTGCTCCTGAGTTTATGGTCGAGAACCCTTACTGATGCAGCCGCGGAATCCGACGGTTGCGAACAATAGTATCGGACCCACACCAGGGTCCATATGACGCTGAGGCTCGACGCCGTGCACCAAGAACTCACGGCGCGTCCAGAAGAGCCTAGTGAAAAATAGTGCACAGAAATCGCCTAGATTCCACGATACAAAGCAGACGTAGAACCGGGTCTACCCGACGCCTCAGCCTAGCTAGCCATTTTATTAGGCACCACCACGAATCGCCGGCGAAGAGAAAATGGCGAAACAAGTAAACTGCGACTGCGGCTTCATGGTAAGAGCCCAATCAGACGACGAACTAGTCCAGCACGTGCAACTCCACGCGAGGGACATCCATCAGATGGAAGTCCCGCGAGAGAAAGCCCTCGAAATGGCCAAGCTAGTAGAAGCTACAGTTACGATCTAGAGCGCTTCAGAGAACCTCACGGCTATCCTCGATGCAAACTACACAAGATGGGATTGCTTAACCCGGGCGAAACGTGAACGTCAATGGCACACACGAATATACGGCTATTCGCGACCAAGTTCGATCTAACACGCCTTCTGTAAGGGCATAAGTCGAGTCACAGCAGAGCATTCAGAAGTTCTTCTTTCGCGAAGACGCACCGGCCTTCGTTCATCACCAACATAACACGTTGAATCGAAGCTATCAAAGGAAAAAGAGGGGAGTCTATCGCCTGGTCTTACGAATTTAGCCGCAGTTGCAGTAGTAGTATTGTATAGTCAGCGGCACGCTGCCGAAGTTTCCGGAGCTTCCTGCTTGGATGGTCCACATCCAGTATCCCCGCTGGCTCCATGCCGATGCTGTCAATGTTGCAGTATTGCTACCGCCTGCCGGAACATAAATGGATGCGGGACCGGTTAGCGAATTGCCGCCATTCGGACTGGGCGGGACATAGTAGAGATTTACATTGCCGTTGAATCCACCGACGCTATTGACCGTAAGAATCACAGAGACGCTACGGCTCGGGGGAACGCAACCGCCGTAAAAGGTGCAATAAATGAATACGGTCGTTGGGCTACCGCTACAGTAGGTGGGGTCGCATGATGTCGACATGCTTACTGCGGCATTGATCGCAGTGATGGCGTTAACCTCCCCATAACCGACGTTGCTGTTGGGGCAAGGTGACTGTACACAGATGGCGGTGTCCTCAACGAGTGAGCGGATCTCAGTCGGACTAAGGTTTGGATGCCTCTGCAAAACCAATGCTATTTCTCCAGCTACCATCGGGGCCGCCAAGGATGTCCCTGAAATGCCAAGTACCGTTTGATTACCAGGATAGGTTGATGTGAGATTGAACGCTGGCGCCGCAACGCCATGGTCCTTTAATGCTGGGCCGCTGTCGGCACCATTCCACCAATGATTTGTGCTGTCCACTCCGCCTACTGCTATGACCTTACTGTAGCACGCTGGCAGGTTCACAATTCCTTGAGGGTCAGGGGGACTGTTACCGGCTGCTGCGACTAATGTCACGCCTCTCGAAACAGCATTGTTAACTGCATTCACATAGTTCGTATTGTCGCCGACATCACAGTTTGCCTGGGTATCGTTTACCGCGGGGCGGCCGAAGCTCATGTTTATGACCCTTGCACCGTTGTCGACTGCCCAGCCTATCCCTGCGATGATGGCACCATCGGTCGCATTGCCAGTTGCTGGATCAAATACTTTGTCGCTCATAATGCTCCCCGCGGGAGCAACTCCCTTGTCTCGGGGATCGAGTCCTGTCCCCAAAGCCATTCCTGCAACAATGGTTCCGTGCGCTCCGTTTGGCAAGGGGTTCGGGTTGCAGTCTACCCCTGCAATCTCACTGTGGCACGCGACTATCCTTCCTTGAAGGTCAAGGTGTGTTTGGTCGATTCCAGTGTCGAGTATGGCAACCTTGACTCCCGTTCCGTTAAATCCTACAGCCCAGGCTTGATCAGCGTGGATCTGCACGTCAGCAGCAGTGCCGAGCAGATGAGATTGCCTATTTGGGTCGACAGCAAGTACGAGAGGATTCTGCCTAAGTTGTTGAATTGCTGACGTAGGAATTGTTGCTTCTACGCCGTTGATGATTGTAAAATGTCGTGTGACGACGGCACCTATATTGGCCATCAGTCTCTCTTTCTCCTCGGTAGTTGCGCTAGGGGCGAATCCTACTATGACGGACACAAGTCGGGTGGCATTGATAGCTACAATAGAACGTCCGTAAACCGGTACAGTAAGAAATGGAATGCTTGACATGCAAAGAATTGCGAGAACTGCTACAATGACCTTACCACCGTTTCTATTCTTGAAACAATCTATGGTCGTTGACATTTTTCGTAAAGGCGTCGCCACGTGCAGTTATAGTATCCACGTTTACACCATTCATCATGTACGATAATCTGTGTTCAATTGTGTCATGTTTTTCATTGCGCATCACAATTATTTTCTCGAGTTTCCTATCAGCGAGAAATTGGTAACTTCCTCATACGATTCATATTTGCGGACGTTGCGTTTGCTGTCGTAACATACGTCGCCATTTGGCATTTAATGGATGGTTCGACAACGTGATCGTCGGGGGAACATTGAAACGCGAAGCAAAGCGCAACCGAAACGCTTTGTCTCTTTCTCGCAATTCTGGCTGGAGTTTTGATTCAAGGATACCTAATAAGCGACCCGACGCTATCAATGTATCTCAATCTTATTCTTGCCATCCTCGTAGTGGTTTAGCTTGGCGTGTTGCGCATAATAGAATCGGCTGAATTCACGCTTTTTTCGTGATTACCGACCTGATTCGCGGAAAGAGGAGTCGAAATTAAGAATTAGAATCTCAATCAGGCAAATAGTTACCGTTGTCTGAGTCGCCACATATAGTGGAATGTTAGAGCACATGAGGTTCCAGGTCAATTCCTTCGCGTTGGTTGCTTTGCTATTCACAGAATTGCAGAGGACCACCCATGTAATCGGGGTCGTTCCTTTATCCCTCACGGGGCACTCTCAACCGTCCGGGGCTTTCTCCGGCGTGCATAGACCCAGACTAGAATACCTAGACCTCCGAGGGATAATGGGATGCCCAGGAGGCTGACTCCTGACGAGAGGAAGAAGAAGAATACGGAGAAGCCTGTGAGGTATACGCCTATCATGGCCACCCGTTCCCGGAGGCTTAGCTTGAGAAGTTCTTCCTGCAACTGGGCTCGGTATCGGAGGAAGAGTGTTGCGATTATTACGAAAGAAATGGCCGCGATAAAGAACAGGTATGTGAGTTCGGACTGGTAGTTGTTGAAGGTCAACAGCAAACCGACCTCGTCTCCGACGAATCCTGCTCCTAGTCCGTACAGGACAGCGTAGAGCCGGTAGAGCCTCTCATTCCTCCAAGCTATACCCATCCAGCCAGCAACGCTGATCAGGGCAATACCATACCAGAAATGATGAAGATGGATCCCTCCCTGCATCACGACCGTGGTGGGAAACAGGGTCGCGAACAGTCTAGAGCCAAAGAAGCTGATCACGAAGGCGAGTGTCGCGATGAAGGTAAGTCCGTGCCTGAAAGGTCCTCCGGGAAATTCTCGCGACATGACCTGAAGCATTCATGTTGCGTATATCCGAATTGCGGGACTAATGGGACAAGGTTGAGAGTTCTCAGCTAGATATTGGATACTCTAGTAAAGCAGGCATTCGACCAGTCGACCCTCAACCTCCTTTGGAGCTAAGGGGTCTGGAGTGCGGAACTGGACGACCAATCTGTTTTCGACGTTCCTGACTCTCTCAACTGCCTTAGAAAGCGGGGAGGGTGCCTCGTTCAGTATGGATCTGATATATTCTGTGATGATGGCGATGTTCTCAGGTCTACAATGACGCTCTGCCACCAGGCCCTTTGCCTTCCAGAGGTCCAACGGGCCGAGATTCACCTCATCGACTTTTCCTTTCTTCAGATCCGTTCTGCGTTCCTCGAGATAGTCAAGAAAGTCTCTGCCCTCCCAGCCGCAGGTTGGAAGGACTGCCGGACATCGTGGATGGAACCGGCAACCCATTGGCGGGTTCACAGCGTCTGGGACCTCTCCTTTGGGTAGGACCTTTCGAGCGCGTCTTCTAGGGTCGGGAATAGGGATTGCCTGCAGTAGCGCTTTGGTGTATGGATGCTTAGGGTCGTTGTAGATTACCTTGGCAGGCCCGGTCTCAACGATTCGTCCCAGATACATTATTGCGATTCGGTCGCAGAGAAACTTAGCTGTAGCGAGATCGTGAGTGATGAATAGATAGGTTAGGTTGTATTTCTTCTTCAAATCCAGCATCAGCTCCAGTACTTTTGCTCTGATGGACATGTCCAGCATGGCGACTGGCTCGTCCGCAACAATGAGCCTCGGCTTGAGAATCATGGCCCTGGCTATCACTGCTCGTTGTTTCTGGCCGCCGCTAAGGTCCGAGGGGTACTTGTCGTACAGTTGTTCTTCCGGCGTAAGTCCGACTTCGCGCATCGCCACGAGAACTTGTTTCTTCACGTCTTCCTCCTGCCATGCGAGGTGGTGGATTTTTAGTGGATGCCCGATTGCTCGTCCAATCGACATGGCGGGGTTGAGAGACGCGTGGGGGTCTTGGAAGATTATCTGCATCCGGGTCCGGAGAGGCCGTAGCACTTTCTCTTTCAGCGTCGTGATGTTCATCCCTTCGAACTTGATACTGCCCGATGTTGGATCCACTAGTCTCAGTACCGCGCGTCCAGTGGTGGTCTTGCCGCAACCACTCTCTCCCACTAGTCCGAAAATTTCTCCAGGTTTGAGGGTGAATGAAACTCCGTCGACGGCGTGGACGGATAATTTCTCTCTCTGGAATATTTTCTGTATCAGGGGTCCTCTGACGGGATAGTATACTCTTAGGTTCTCGACATCCAATAGTGGCTTGTCCGAGTCTTGTCCGGTAGTTGAGGGGGTTATCAGAGGAAATCCTTTCCGAAAAGACATGCGGCGAGCTGATCTTGGCGAAACTGGTCTAGGGGTGGAATCTTCTCTCTACACACGGCTTGGGCGTATGGACAGCGAGGATGAAAGCGACAGCCGGTGGGTGGAGACACCAGGTCAGGGGGTGCGCCGTCGATTGAGTGAAGTTCCTTTGTGTCAAGATGAATAATCGATTGTAACAAGAGTCTAGTGTACGGGTGGATCGGTCTGGTGAAGATGTCGTCAACTGTTCCTACTTCCACAATTTTTCCGGCATAGAATACGGCCACTCTATCGCATACCTCTGCAACAATGCCGAGGTTGTGAGTAATCAGGAGGAGGGACATCTTGTACGTCCGCTTCAAGTCTTCAAGAATCTCGAGGATTTGGGCCTCTACGATTACGTCAAGAGATGTTGTTGGCTCGTCCGCGACTAGCAGCGATGGATTGAGAACTAGAGCTAGTGCTATCATGATGCGCTGTCGCATCCCCCCTGAGAATTCGTGCGGATAGTTGCTTATGCGGGACTCTGGGACCCGCATTGAAGCTAATGCGGCTTCCGCTCTGGCCAGTGCTTCATGCCTCGAGACTCGTTGGTGAGCCTTTATCGTCTCAACGAAGTGATCCTCGATCGTCATTAGGGGGTTGAGCCGGGTCATCGGATCCTGGAAGACGAGGGCAATTTCCTCTCCACGAATGTGCCTGATTCTCGCTTTATCTAGTTGGCCAAGCTCTCTCCCTCGAAAAACTAGGCGACCCTTTATCTCGGTGCGCGGGGGAAGTATTTCTAGAACGGCTTTTCCGAGAGTAGACTTTCCGCTTCCGGTCTCCCCGACTATCCCGATAGATTCCCCGCTGGCCACGTCCAGACTAATATTGTCAAGCGCGTGCACATATCCTCTCTGGGCCGCGTAATGAACCGAGAGATCTTGAACACTGAGTAACGGGTCCGACTATGCTCTCCCCTTTTTGAGGAGGGGGTTGATCAGATCGTTCAGTCCTTCACCCAGAAAGCTCAACCCAACCGTGAGAGTGATGATCATCAGACCAGGGAAGAAAGAGGTCCACCAGACTCCGTCCGTGAGGAATTGTTGAGCGACGCTCAGGTCCAATCCCCAGTCTGGGGTTGGAAGTTGTATTCCAAGTCCGAGGTAGCTGAGACCCGCTGCGGTGAGAATTGCATCAGCGGCACTTAGGGCAAAGATGACGGGTATGGTTATGAGGACGTTGTAAGCAATGTAGATCCACATGATCGTCCAAGGTCTAGCTCCGAGACTCCGCGCGGCTTCGACGTAGGTTTCCTCTCTGACAGAGAGTGTCTGGTTCCTGGTAACCCGGTAGTAGAGGGGAATGTAGATGACGGTGATTGCTATGCCTATGTTGAACGGTCCCTTGCCGAGCATTGCTGCTACTAGGGCCGCTAAGAGTAGGCCAGGGAAAGCATATACTGAGTCCATAACAAGTAGGATTGCCTTGTCGATTGATCCTCCAACGTACCCAGAGTAGAGGCCTACCGGGAACCCCACGGCAAGGGCGAGGATCACTCCGATAGCCATCACCTCGAGCGAGGTTTGTGCCCCCCATAGGACTCGGCTGAATACGTCTTGGCCGAGGTTGTCGGTTCCCATCCAGTGGTTGAAACTGGGAGCTTGGTTGGGAGGCGTCAGAAATTGTGCGTAAGGTCCTTGGGCCGGGTAGGGAGCTAAGACCGGCGCAAGCACCGCGATTAGGGTGAATACAACGAGAATTCCGAGGCCGATCCAGCTCATAACTCCCGCAAGTGTCCGACGTTTCTCTAGCATAGGAAGCATCAATCGTCCCAGGAAGGAGCGAGGGAGGATTGGCTGGGTCTTTTGCTGGTTGGTCGCGTGACCGGACGCTTCTGTCAGTATCTCACCCTCGGATCGATAACGCCGCTGAGAATATCCACAAGGATCGAAATCAGTACGATAATGAAACTGAAGACTATGATCGTTCCCTGTATTAGGGGATAGTCTTGGACCTCTATCGAGTCTATTAGCAGCCTTCCCATGCCGTCCCAGTTGAAGGTCGTCTCAGTAAGGACCGCTCCAGCGAACAGTATTGCAAACTCGAGCCCGAGTACAGTAATGACTGGGATGAGGGCGTTCTTGAAAGCATATCGTAAGATGATAGTGCGCTCCTTGATGCCTCTCGCTCGTGCTGCTTCGACGTAGTCAGCGTTGATCGTTCTCAACAGGTTCGCTCGGACAGTCTTGGCGAAAAACCCACTCAAGACAAGGCCAAGTGTTAGACAGGGAAGGGCTAGGTGACGGATTGCGATAACGAACAGGTCTAGACGGCCTGCGAGCAGCGAGTCGATGGTGTATAGCCCGGTTATCGTAGCCGGAGGAGAAGAGGAAATATCAAAGCGCGAATTCACCGGAAGCCACCGTAGATCTACAGCGAAGAGAAGCTGCAACATCAATCCTAGCCAGAAGACAGGTATCACGAAGATGGTGGTCCCGTAGAGCCTTCCCACAACGTCCACGACCTTGTCCCTGTTAATGCCAGAGATCAGTCCCACGCTAATACCGATAGTTGAGGCGACGATCATTGACCCAATAGAGAGCTCAATCGTGGCTGGCAGCTTCTGCTCGATAACGGCTATGACACTCTGTCCCCCATAATGGGCTCCGAGGGAGACGCCGAAGTTTCCGCTGAAAATCTGAACGATATACGTCAGGTATTGTTGCCAGTAAGGCTTGTCCAGCCCTAGTTGATGACGTAGGGCCATAATAACGCTGAGTGGGGCCCGCCCCCCGTAGAGGGCATAGATAGGGTCGCCAGGGATTATTCTGAGAACCGTGAATACGACCGTTAGAAGAATGAGCAGCATTGGAAAGGCTAGGATTAGGCGAGTGAGTCCGTATGCAAAGAGTGATCCTCGCCTAGGCATGGCTCTTGCTAGGTATCCGGATAGAAAAAAGCGTTGAGGAGAGAACGGGGATGGTCAGAGGTGGTTCTTGCTGATGTCTAGAGTCTGGAAGATAGAGAGACCGTACTGGGACAGGAGGTTACCCGCCTGGGTCAGATTTGGCACTGAGCCGTAGATCAGCTGGAAGACTGGTATGGAGTAGTTCATCACTGTCGGAATCATCGTCCATAATGGGTCGACTTGGCTGTTGAAGACGTTGTTGATGATTAGTGATCTGTCTACAGCGTAGGCGATGGCTCTGCGTAGCAGAACGTTGTTGAAGGGAGCTGTCTTCACGTTGAATACTAGATATCGTATCTGTGGGCTCGCGCCGAAGTCTACTTTGAGTCCTAGAGAGGAGGCCTGGATTTGGAGTGAAGTTATGTCTTGAGGGTTGAGAGTGCGGTAAGCCATGTCGATCGCACCCGCGACTATGTCGTTCTTGAGCTGGGTCGCCGTGCTTTCTGACTTTATGTTGACCGTGCCTATGGTCGGAACTGAGGCGAAGCCGCTAGTACTGTAGATTGTAGGTCCGTAGTAACTAGGGTTCTTGGCGAGCGTAAGGCTCTGGTCTTGAGTGTATGCTGTTAGCTTGTATGGTCCGGATCCAACTACCTTGTTGAGCTGGGTGGGCTGAGCGCCGGTCATATTGTATGCGTTAGTGCCGTAGATGGGTACTGGTGCTGATACCGAGAAGGCCATTAGCTGGTTGAAGAATCCTACGGGTTGATGAAGGTGGAAGGTTACGTTCGTAGGATTGGCGTCAATGTTGATTGTGTATGCAGGCTTGGCAGTGCTGGTCGTGTTACCCAGCTCTCCGACTTGGGAGAGAAGGAAGGATGCGCTTCCTGGAAGATTGAGGGTGATCGCGCGGATGATCGACTTCTTAATGACGGTCGAGTTGAGAGCGCTGCCGTCGGAGAAGGTCATTCCTGACTGCAGTGGATAGGTCCACGTCTTTAGGTCGGGGCTCACTAGCCCATTAGCGACAGTCGGAATCATCGATGCAATGCCCGGCAAGAGGGTAGTATTAGTGGGGCTGTAGACTAGCAACGTGTCAAAGATCTGGTTTATGATTTCGATGGAGAAATAGTCGTAGGCGTAGGCTGGGTCTAGCGACTTGATTCTGTCAGTGGTGCCGACGTTCAAAGTATTCGGATTGTTCGTGTTGCTCATGAAGAAGTACCGGAATGCGACGGGGTGCAAGAAGACGCCGTTGATTCCATTCTTGTAGACTATGTTGGCCTTTCCCTCCCACAATGGAATGTAGGGCACGTCGTTCGCTAGCTGCGTCTGGATTTGGGTAAAGAGCTGGCTTCTGACGGTAGAGCTGGAATTGCCAGCCTCCCAAGCGAGCCAGTTATCCATGGTGCTGTTACTGTACTGGGATCCGAGCGATGCGGCGCCCGCGGTTCCCAGAAACGGTGAGGCGTAGTCGTCACGCTGTTGTACCAGAGTGGGATTGTGAACTGTGAGGGCGGCCTGAGAAGCAATGCTGCGCTTACCGCTCCTACCGCGAGTATGGCGATCACGACTATGGCTATGATCACTTTCTTCTGCCTCTGCCACAATGATGGCATGGTTGAGATAGTAGGTTGCGTCAATTTTCTTCTCTCTCATCGAAGAGTTCAAGTTAATGAGCGTTATTATTTTTTGAAGGCCATCATGCGATATCCTTCTGAGCAGTTCGGCCTATTGTTCAATCCATTTGGCGCCTTGTAGATCATTTCGAGTGCCTACGGGATCTTACACCGACACGCGATCTTGACCCACAATACACGAACAAAATGGGAGACTGTTAACCTGTCTTTCTCCGGATAAACCGCCCAAGTCCTTATATCGCCAAGAACGAACCGCGCGTTCATGCCAAAGTTCATCGATGTGCACAAGATGAATCCTCTCACTGAGCAGCAGCTCAAGCAAGCCCAGAATGCAGCAAAGGACGAGTATGGCGTCACCCACGAGAACATCATATACAGTGAAACGGAGAACAAAGTCTTCTGCGTTCTAAACGCTCCCAACAAGGAAGCTGTGGAGAAACACCACCGGAAGATCGGCCTCAAGCCAGACTGGATACATGAAGTCAAGACCACAAAGTAACCGTCCAGTTCCAAACTCACCCAGTTTTCTCTTGCAGTTGCCTATTCGCGGGGCAAACTAAGCACTAAATATTCGAGACAGACTAAATCTTCAGCGGGAACCTGAGGCTAGATCTTCCAGAAATCTCCCGTTAATCCGAGGGATTGGAAGTGGGCAATTGTCTGCTCTCTTGAGGGTCTTGCATAGTCAAGGCTCATCTTTTCCTTGTAGATCGGAAGGCTGAGTCTCAACGTCTGGTCAACCGTCAACGCCTCGCCTCCAGCGACAGAGCCGGTTATCACCCATTCCTCAAGATGGTCCTTCGAGCTGAAGAACACCATATTGTTCGAGCATGTCAGCACGATGTTTTCCCACCATTTCGATGCGGGTAGAGCCAGGTAGATCAGTGGCTGGCTATGGGACCCTTGAGCGACCAACCTCTGGTCTCTGAGATGGATCTTGATGTCTTCCGCGCAATGGTGACAGTAGGAGGCTATCCACTGCTCTCTCCCCAGCGTTACATGAATGGCCACTGCGTCCCAGGCGCAATTCGCAAAGTAGTCCCTGTCCTTTCCCGCGATTCTGACCCTGAAGGGTGTCACTATGCTTGAGAAAGGAAATGCCATCAGGATTCTCTGCGTACCGGGCAGTAGAGCGATATGTCGAGCAGACTGGAGTTCGACGAGCACGTTGAACGCAGATGCTCTGTCCAATCCAAACCTTTGCATGATCTGC
>WNGJ01017301.1_pt1 | contig 12894 bp, 10 predicted proteins | sample 5400611 | NCBI WGS metagenome assembly WNGJ01 (sample SAMN13153375, study PRJNA577476) | soil metagenome | isolation source: 40 cm soil or saprolite under Garry oak tree replicate 1 | place: USA:California | collected 2016-06-15
ATATGCCCATCCGGAGCAAAGGCCTTTCGCGCCGCGGGCACGTCATCGACGGCCAGCGAAACGTCAGCCTTTAGCGGGGCATCCTCGCCGTCCTTTTTCTTGGTCTTGTAGCGGTCGAATTTATAGGTGCGCAGCCGTATGCCCGATGCGACCGCAGCCGCCTGCTCCGGCTTCATCGCGCCATCGGGCAATTCCGCGATCACGGTCACGGCGTCACTGCCGGCGTTCAGTTTGCCGGCCGCCGCACCGCCGAGCTTGAGAAAATCATTGTCCTTGATCGCCGAGAGCTTGCCGGCGCCGACCACGATCAGGCGTGGGGCCTTCAGGCCCTCCGGCGCCAGAATATCGAGCGTAGACCCGCTCTTTCCCTTGAACTGATTCGTGGCCGCCGCGCGCTTGACGAGGCTCGCCGCCTCGCCCAGCGCCTTGCCGGTCGCGGTACCGAATCTCAACGCGTCGTCGCAAAATATCACCAGAATGCCGCGCGCGGCTGCGGAAAACGGAACGAAGCCGAGCTTGACGGCATCGGACATAGGCAAATCCTCCAAAAGTCAGGGGCTGACGCTGGGCCGGGAAGCCTCGGGGCGCGGTGTTTCAAACAATCTCTGCGGCACTATTGCCTGTCAGCCGCTGCGCTGCCAAGCGTCCGCGTGGCCGGAAGGCCACATGGCACGAATAATTAACCATATATTGGGGACGCCTTGGCTCAGCCATTTTGTTGACGGATCAAAGGGATGGTAGAGTGTGGGAGGGCCTGCTGGAGTCTAGCTGCGCGACCAAAGGAGATCCCGATTTCGGGATTGGTCGGCAAGCTGCAGTTCCGGTTCGCAAGGCGGGATCGCGCGGTAACGATGGGGTCGATCGACAGGTATATCTTCCGCACGACGCTTGCGTCGTTTGCGCTGGTTCTGGTCAGCCTGACAGGGGTGATTTGGATTACGCAGGCGTTGCGCGGCATCGACCTGATGACCAGCCAGGGTCAAACCATCGTCACCTTTCTCGGCGTCACCAGCCTGGTCATTCCGGCGCTGGTGCTGATCATCTCGCCGATCGCGCTGATGATCGCGATCTCCCATACCCTGAACAAGCTCGCCACCGACTCGGAGATCATTGTGATGAACGCCGCCGGCTTCTCGCCGCTGCGGCTGTTCCGGCCGTTTCTCTATGCCACCATCGTGGTGGCGGTCATGGTTGCCTTTATCGCCTCCTATCTCGCGCCCGACGGCATGCGCCGGCTGAAGCAATGGGACGCCGAGATCACCGCCGACGTGCTGGCCAATATCCTTCAGCCCGGCCGCTTCGCCCAGCTCGACCCGAACCTGACGATCCGCATTCGAGAGCGGCAGCCGGGTGGCCTCCTGGTCGGCATCTTTGTCGATGACCGCCGCGATCCCAAGGAGCGCGTCAGCATCATCGCCGACCACGGCACGGTTTTGAAGAACGACAGCGGCTCGTTCCTGATCCTCGAGGACGGCAATCTCGAACGCTTCGAGACCGGCAAACGCGACCCCGCGCTGGTGGCGTTCGGCCGTTATGCTTTCGACATGTCGAAATTCTCGAATCAGGGCCGCGACGTCACCCTGGGCATTCGCGAGCGCTACCTCTGGGAGTTGCTCGCGCCGCCACCGGACGATCCGGTTTACGTGCAGTTGCCCGGGCAGTTTCGCGCCGAGTTGCATGATCGTTTCCTGGCGCCGATCTATCCGTTTGCGTTTGCGGCCCTCACCTTTGCCTTCCTCGGCGCGCCCCGCACCACGCGCCAGAGCCGCAATTTTTCGATCACCGGCTCAATTCTCGCGGTGTTCGGGCTGCGGATGGCCGGATTTGCCTGCTCGGTGATGGCGGTGAAATCTCCGCTCGCGCCGATCGTTCAATATCTGATGCTGGCGACGGCGATCGGCGTGAGCTTCTGGATCATCATTGGAGGCATCGTGATCGAACCGCCGGCGGCACTGGTGGAAGCGATCAACAGATCCAATGCCCGTCTGCTGCGGCTCTTCGGACGGCCTGCCACGGCATGAGCATGATGACCAACACGCTTGGGCGATATTTTGCCGGCCGCTTCGTGGTCTCGGCGCTCGGCGTGTTCGTCAGCATCTTCGTTCTGCTGGTGCTGGTCGATTACATCGAAATGGTCAGGAAGACGTCGGGGCTGGCGTCGGCATCCGCCATCACGGTCGCAGAGACATCGTTGTTCCGGGTGCCGCAGCTGCTCGAAAAAATGATGCCGTTCTGTATCCTGATCGGGGCCATGACCTGCTACCTGGCGCTGTCGCGGCGACTGGAACTCGTCGTCGCGCGCGCGGCCGGCGTTTCGGCCTGGCAGTTCATCGCACCGGCGCTGGCAAGCTCGATCATGCTCGGGATCGCCGCAACGACCGCCTACAACCCGATATCTGCCAATTTGCGCGAACTGTCCAAGCGAATGGAGGCGGAGCTGTTCGGCTCGGCCCCTGGCGGCGGCATCCAGGACGCTTCCGGCTTCTGGATCAATCAGGTCAACAGCGAAGGCCAGGCCATCATCAACGCCGCCCGCAGTGAACAGCAGGGCATCCGGTTGACCGGGCTCACGGTGTTCCGGTTCGATCCCGACTTCCATTTCAAGGAGCGAATCGAAGCCCGCGAAGCCACGCTTGAGGAGGGACGCTGGCGGTTCCGATTCGTGCGCCGCTACTCCCTCGATGGACCTCCGGTTGACCAGGACAGTTTCTTCCTCACCACCACCCTGACGCCGGCCCAGGTCCGCAACAGCTTCTCCACGCCGGAGACTGTGTCTTTTTGGCAACTCCCGGACTATATCCGGTCTTCCGAGAGCTCGGGATTTGCGACCGCCGGCTATCGCCTGCAGTACCACAAGCTGATCGCACAGCCATTTTTGCTGGCTGCAATGGTCATGTTGGCGGCCGCCGTCAGCCTGCGGTTCTTCCGTTTCGGCGGCGTGCAAAAGATGGTTTTAAGTGGCGTGGGTGCAGGCTTTCTGCTCTATGTTCTGTCGAAGGTAACCGAGGATTTGAGCAAGGCTGAGTTGATGCATCCGATCGCTGCGGCGTGGCTGCCTGTGTGTGTGGGCGGCCTCACCGGCTTTTTGGCCTTGCTGTACCAGGAGGACGGGTAGTGGCCGTTGTCGCCGCCCGCCAGATAGGCACGCCTGTGTTCGAGCGGAGCACCCCGGTGCGCCGTCATCGCGGTCGTTTGGCCGCGGCCGGCCGGCATGTTCTCGCTTTGTTGCTGGGCTTGGTGATGGCCGACGCGCTCGGCATCGTGGTGACAACCCCGGCCTCGGCGCAGAGCTTTACCTACAATCCGCTGCCCCCGCGGCCGAAACCGGCACCGCGTCCCAACGACGGCCAGATGCTGGTCCAGGCGGTCGAGGTGGATTACGACTACAACAACTCGCGCGTGTCGGCGGTCGGCAACGTGCAGATGTTCTACAACGGCACCAGCGTCGAGGCCGACAAGGTCATCTACGATCAGAAGACCAAACGGCTCCACGCCGAAGGCAATATCCGCATGACCGATGCGGATGGCAAAGTCACCTACGCCAACATCATGGATTTGAGCGACGACTACCGCGACGGTTTCGTCGATTCGTTGCGCGTCGACACCGCCGACCAGACGCGGATGGCGGCCTCGCGCGCCGACCGCTCCAGCGGCAACTACACCGTGTTCGAGAATGGCGTCTATACGGCCTGCGCGCCTTGCAAGGACGATCCGAAGAAGCCGCCTTTGTGGCAAGTCAAGGGCGCGCGCATCATTCACGACCAGACCGACAAGATGCTGTACTTCGAGAACGCACAGCTGGAGTTTTTCGGCGTTCCGATGGCGTATCTGCCGTATTTTTCGACGCCCGACCCGACCGTGAAGCGCAAGACCGGCTTCCTGATGCCCGGCTTCTCAGAGACCGCCGGCTACGGATTCGGCGTTGAAACGCCGTTCTACTGGGCGATCGCACCGGACTACGACGCGACTTTCAACCCGCGTTTCACGACCCGGCAGGGCGTGCTGTTGCAAGGAGAATTCCGGCAGCGCCTGATCAACGGCGCCTATCAAATCCGCGCCTATGGCATCGACCAGCTGGACCCCGGAGCTTTCGCCGGTCAGCCTGGCGACCGTCAGTTCCGCGGCGGCATCGACACCAAGGGGCAGTTCGCGCTGAACGATAAATGGGTGTGGGGCTGGGAGGGCGTCCTGCTCACGGATTATGCCTTCTTCTCCGATTACAGACTGGCCCAATACAGGGATCCGCTGGGCTCGTTCCTGAACCTGCCGACGGAAGCGATTTCGCAGCTTTATCTGACCGGCGTCGGCAATCGCAGCTTCTTCGATGCGCGCACCATCTATTATCTCAGCTTCTCCGGTAACCAGGACAAGGTTCCGGTGATCCATCCCGTGATCGATTATTCGAACGTGCTCAACAGCCCGATCCTCGGTGGAGAATTCAGCTACAAGACCAATTTCACCAGCCTGACTCGGGAAACGGCTGCGTTCGACCCGATCACGACGCTGGCCAATACCAATGGCCTGTGCCTGACGGCGTCGGCCGATCCGATGGCGCGGCTGCCGAGCCAATGCCTGCTTCGCGGCATTCCCGGCACCTACACGCGGCTTTCGGCCGAGGCGCAATGGCGGCGATCGTTCACCGACCCCATCGGACAGATCTGGACGCCGTTTGCCATCCTCCGCGCCGATGCGATCGATGCTTCGATCTCGAATCAGCCGGGCGTTTCGAATTTCCTCCCGGTAGGAGACACCCAGGCCGTGCGCGCGATGCCCACCGTCGGTCTGGAATACCGCTATCCCTTCATCAACGTTCAGCCCTGGGGCACCACGACGATCGAGCCGATCGCACAGGTCATCATTCGCCCCAACGAAACCTATGCCGGCAAGCTTCCCAACGAAGACGCCCAGAGCATGGTGTTCGACGCCAGCAACCTGTTCGCAGTCGACAAATTCTCGGGCTACGACCGGGTCGAAGGCGGCGGCCGCGCCAATGTCGGTGTGCAGGCGACGACGCAATTCGACCGCGGCGGCTCGATCAATGTGCTGTTCGGGCAATCCTACCAGCTGTTCGGCCTGAATTCGTTCGCGGTCAGGGATGTGACCAACACCGGCGTCGATTCCGGCCTGCAGACTGCGCGATCCGATTATGTCGCCCGGGTCAATTATTCGCCCAACAGAACCTATACCTTCAGCGTGCGCTCGCGCATGGACGAGGCAACGTTGAATATCAACCGTTTCGAGGCTGAAGGCCGCGCCAACTTCGACCGCTGGTCGGTTAGCCTGATGTACGGCAACTATGCTGCACAGGCCGACCTCGGATATCTGACCCGCCGCGAAGGATTGCTGGGCAGCGGCTCGATCAAGGTGGCAGCGAACTGGGTGGTGTCGGGGGGTGCCCGATGGGACCTCGAGGCCAACAAGATCAATCAGTACATAGTGGGCGCCGGCTACGTGGATGACTGTTTCGTGCTGGCGGCCAACTACGTGACTTCCTATAACTATACCGCAGGCGTCACGCCGCCCGTGCTCAGTCACGCGTTCATGCTGCAGATCGGTCTGCGGACGCTTGCCAATACGTCGTCATCGTCCAGCCCGACCGCCGGACTCCAATAGAGCCGGCCTGACGCTGCCGGAGGTGGTTCCCACGCCGCGGATCCAATTCTAGTCGGTTTTGATATAGCGAATATGATCATGACGACCACTACGATCCTGCATCGCCTTTCGCCGGTTGTGATGGGTTGCGCCGCCGCGCTGATCCTGATCGGTTGCGGTTCGCCGCTGCATGCGCAAACCGTCGCCGTCATGGTCAACGGCGAACCGATCACCAATTACGATATCGATCAGCGCAGCAAGCTCAACTTCCTGACGACGCACAAGCCGCAGGTCCGGCAGCAAGTGACCGACGAGCTGATCGACGAGAAGGTCAAGATCAAGGAAGGCAAGAAATTCGGCGTCGACCCTACCGCCAGCGATATCGACCAGTCCTATACGGGGATGAGTTCGCGGATGCGCATCACGCCGGACCAGCTGACAAAATCCCTCGAAAGCCAGGGCATCCGGCCCGACACGCTCAAGGCCCGCATGAGGGCCGAGATGGTTTGGACCAGTCTGGTCCGCGGCCGATTCAAGGAGAGCCTCCAGGTCGGCGAAAAAGACGTCGCAGCTGCCGCCCAGGTCAGCGGCGGCGGCGACGCGAAATTGGAGGCCGAGGCCTTCGAATATCAGATGCGTCCGATCGTTTTGATCGTGCCGCAAGGATCCGCACCGGCCGCCGTCGAAGCGAGGGTCAAGGAAGCCGAAGCCCTGCGCGGCCGGGTGCAGACCTGCGACGAGGCCAACGCGTTCTTCAAGTCCATGCCGAATGCCGCGATCCGCGACGCCGTGACCAGGACGTCCGCCGACATGCCGCTCGTGCTTCGTGAAGTGCTCGACAAGACTCCGATCGGCCATTTGACCGCGCCCGAGGTGACAAAACAGGGCGTGCAGATGGTTGCCTTGTGCGGACGCAAGCCGACCACCGTCGACACGCCGAAAAAGAAGGAAATCCGCGAAAAGATGTATGCCGAAAAATACGAAGCGAAATCGAAATCGTACCTGCAGGAAGTGCGCAAGGCCGCGATGATCGAACATCGTTGATGCATGGCAAAGCCCCTCGCGCTGACCCTAGGCGAACCCGCGGGCATCGGTCCCGATATCGCCATCCAGGCGTGGCTGCGCCGGGGTGAGCTCAATCTCCCGGCGTTTTATCTGCTCGGCGATCCCGGCTTCCTTGCCAGGCGGGCGGAGATACTCGGACTGAAGGTACCAACGCAGGACGTTCGCGCCGAGGATGCATGCAACGCGTTTGCGGACGCATTGCCGATCGTGGCCACCGGCCACAAGGCAACGGCACGGCCCGGCCAGCCGGACCACAGCAGCGCGGCTGCCGCCATGGCTTCGATTCGTCAGGCGGTGGCCGATGTGATCGCGGGCCGGGCCAGTGCGGTCGTCACTAATCCGATCGCCAAGAGCGTGCTCTACAATGCCGGTTTCCGGCATCCCGGCCACACCGAATTTCTCGCCGAACTCGCCGCCACCGACGGCCATGCGCCACAGCCGGTGATGATGCTGTGGTCCCCTGCCCTCATCGTCGTGCCCGTGACCATCCATCTTGCGTTGCGCGATGCGATCCTGCAGCTGTCGAGCGACCTGATCGTCACCACCGTGCGCATCGTCATTGCAGGCTTGAAAGCGCGCCTGGGCCTCGCCACTCCGCGTCTTGTGGTATCCGGCCTCAATCCGCACGCCGGCGAAGACGGCTCGCTCGGCACCGAGGATCAGACCATCGTGGCGCCGGCCGTCGAAATCCTGCGCGGCGAAGGCATCGACATCAGAGGGCCGCTGCCGGCGGACACCATGTTCCACGACGGCGCGCGCAAAACCTATGACTGCGCGATCTGCATGTATCACGATCAGGCATTGATTCCGGTCAAGACGCTGGCTTTCGAAGACGCCGTCAACGTCACGCTCGGCCTGCCGTTTATCCGTACATCGCCCGATCATGGCACGGCCTTCGACATTGCCGGCAGCGGACGGGCCAACCCGTCGAGCCTGATCGCGGCATTGCGGCTCGCCGCCCGCATGGCGGCAGCCCGTCCGGCATGAGCGCGATTGACGACCTGCCGCCACTTCGCGAGGTCATTCGCCAACACGCCCTGTCGGCTCGCAAATCGCTTGGCCAGAATTTCCTGCTCGACCTCAACCTCACGGCGCGGAGGACTGACGCGCGCATTGCTGGCGCTGGGCGCGCGGCGCGTCATCGCCGTGGAGCGCGACCAGCGCGCACTGGCGGCGCTCGAAGATATTTCAAGGCGATACCCGGGACGGCTGCAGATCGTCTGCGCCGACGCGCAAGCATTCGACCCGCGGCCACTGCTCGGCGGGACGCCGGCAAAAATCGTCGCCAACCTGCCTTATAACATCGCGACCGCGCTGTTGATCGGCTGGCTGTCGATCGAGCCGTGGCCGCCCTGGTACGACATGATGGTGCTGATGTTCCAGCGCGAAGTGGCGGAGCGGATCGTCGCCCGCGAAAACGACGAAGCCTATGGACGGCTGGCGGTGCTTGCGAACTGGCGCGCCGAGACAAAGATCCTGTTCGACATCTCGCCGGCGGCATTCGTACCCCAGCCCCAGGTCACCTCGTCGGTGGTGCGATTGGTGCCGCGCGGCGCGCCGGAGCCGTGCGACCGCCGGGCGCTGGAAATGGTGGCGGCGGCGGCGTTCGGCCAGCGCCGCAAAATGCTGCGGCAGAGCCTCAAATCGCTGCCCGCCGATCCGGCGCGGCTTGCAGCGGCGGCGCATATCGATCCGACCCGGCGCGCCGAAACCGTTCCGGTGAGCGGTTTTGTTGCCATGGCCCGCGAATTGACCGATATACGAAGCGAAAAACCGAACGTCCCCTGAGGAGAAGACACCATGGCGCTGATGCGTCGCCAGTCATTGGTCAAATTCGATGCGCCGTTGTGTGAAACCATCGTCGAGACGCCGAAGCCGCAAGGTCGTGAAGTCCTGGTCCGGATCGAGCGTTGCGGGCTGTGCCATTCCGATCTGCACATCCAGGACGGTTATGCCGATCTCGGTGGCGGCAAGAGGCTCGACACCACGCGCGGCATGACGCTGCCGTTTACGCTCGGACACGAGATCGCAGGCGTCGTCGAGGAAGCCGGTGCTGATGTTGCGAAGGATCTCGTCGGCACCAGGAAGGCGGTATTCCCCTGGATCGGCTGCGGCCAATGCCGCGACTGTCTCAATGGCGACGAGAACCTCTGCGTCAAGCAGCGCTTTCTCGGCGTTTCCATCGACGGCGGCTTCGCCAGCCATGTGCTGGTGCCCGATGCAAAATATCTCCTGGATTACGATCCGCTCCCGGTCAACCAGGCCGCGACCCTGATGTGCTCCGGCGTCACCGCCTATGGCGCGCTCAAGCGCCTGGTCGACCGGCCGCGGCAGCGCAATCTGCTGCTGATCGGCCTCGGCGGCGTCGGCATGATGGGGTTGGCGTTCGCGCAAGCGATGTTCAGCCAAAAGATCTCCGTCGCGGATCTCAGTCCCGCCGCGCGCCAGGCGGCGCTCCAGAACGGGGCTGCGGTGGCCTACGATCCCTCGGAAGCCGACGTGGTCAAACGGATCATCCGGGAAACCGAGGGCGGGTTCGACGAAGTCGTCGATTTTGCCGGCAACGAGAAATCCATGGCCTTTGCGGTCGCCGTGGTCGCGCGTGGCGGCAAGATCGTGGTCTCCGGATTGATGGGCGGCAATTTCAGCCTGCCGATGGTACAATGGATCTACAAACGCATGACCATCGAGGGCTTCATGGTGGGAACGCTGGCCGAGGGGCATGAACTGATGGCGCTCGCGCGCGCAGGAAAGATCAAGCCGACGCCAATGAAAGAAGAGCCGATGGGCGACGTCCAGATATGGATCGACCAATTGCGCGCCGGAAAAGTGGTGGGGCGGATCGTGCTGAAGAACTGAGGCGGAGCATCTCACAGCCTCGCCGGAAGAGGCAGGGCGAACGACGATCTCGGCCGCGATTATCTGTTGGGCTTCAAGCGCGCGCTCGGCGAGCGGGCCGCGAACATGATTGTCTCGTCCCAGACCTATAACACCAGCGATCCGACGGTCGATTCCCAGGTGGTCACGCTGAAGGCCTCGGGCGCGGATGTGTTTCTGATCGTCACAATTCCCAAATTCTCCGCGCAAGCCATCCGCAAAGCCTTTGACATCGACTGGCATCCGCAGGAATTCGTTGTCAGCGTCGGTTCGTCGATTTCTGGCGCGATCAAGCCGGCCGGATTCGAAGCGGCCAAAGGCGTCATTTCCGCGGCCTATCAAAAGGATCCCGCCGATCCGCAATGGAAGGACGATCCGGCCATGCAAGCCTGGAACGTGTGGATGGACAAGTACAACCCACACATCAACAAGAGCGACTACTACGCCCCTTACGGCTACAATATCGGCTTCGCCGTGGTGCAGATTCTCAAGCAGTGCGGCGACAATTTGACGCGCGAAAATATCATGAAACAGGCCACCCATCTGGACATGGAGTTGCCGTTGCTGCTGCCGGGAATCCGCCTGATGACCAGCCCGACGGATCTGCGCCCGATCAAGCAGATGCGTTTGGTGCGTTTCGACGGCGCGCGCTACGTGCTGTTCAGCGACGTGCTCGCGAGCGATTAAGGCCATTTCCGAACAATCGCGGCGCGCCTCTTTGCTTCGGCCAATTGTCATTCGCTTGGAGGAGACTGGCGGGGCAGCGCGGCTCTTGAAAGCGAGGCCCGAATTAAGCCTTATGCTGTCCGGAATTGCGGCGCATTGCGACCCAACTCTTTAACGAAATTGGGCCTACCAGAGTGTCGAGTATTGTTGCGTACCGGAGTTGCAGATGCCCAGCCGAACCGCGAAGTTCGCGTTAGCAGTCGTTGCCAGCCTGCTAGTGGGCGCTCGATCACGCCAACCAACGGCAATGCTGGTATCTCAAACAGGACGGCGAAAGGGTCGCTAACGCCACGCCCAATTTGACTTCAGCGGGCAAGCCGGCTTCCCCGAAACCGGAAGCGTTAGCGCAACGCTCGATAGCGGAAGCCCACGCCGAACTACCCGCGCGGCTTGGCATCGATCGGCTTGGCACCGACCGGCTTGGCATCGACCGGCCCGGCCAGCAAGCCCGGCCTGCCCCGGCGACATCCGCAGGCCCCGCCATCAACGACATCAGCCAAAATTCAAAACTGCCGGTTGCGGAAGCACAACCATCGGTCATCGCGTCGCGCTGGGCGCCTCCCGCCGCGGGCCAGCCAACGGCAGCGGATTTGCCACCGGAAACTCGAACCCATTCCGTGCAGATGCTATTGGCCGCCATCCTGGGCGCGCTGGCGGTGGCGGCCGTCATGGGACGCCTCATTTTCAATTTCGTCGGCACGCGTCGCCGCGCCAAGCGCAGAGTTCGCGGGCAGCGAGGCGCCATCTGGAAAACCGCCTCTACCGGTCGCAGGAAGGTATCGGTTTATCCCGGAGCGGATGCTTTGCCACGGCGAACCGAATTCCCCCGCGACCTCGATCAGGTCGGCGAGCCCGACGACAGGATTGTGGAATTGTTGCGGGATTTTTCTCGCCGAGGGCGCCAACGCCAAAGTGCAAACCAAAATCCAAATCAGCGTCAACGCGGTGTCGGGTCATTTCTCTAGTTGCTGCTGCAACTCCCGCACGAACGTCGTCAGACCGGTGCGGCGTTCGCGTTTGAGCCGCTCGGCTTTCAGGATCGACTGTACCTCGGCGAACGCCTCATCGATGTCGTGATTGATGACGATGTAGTCGTATTCGGCCCAGTGGCTCATTTCGTGGCTGGCGCGGCTCATCCGCCCCCGGATCACGTCGCCGGAATCCTGCGCGCGGGAGTGCAGGCGCTTTTCCAGATCGGCTGCGGATGGCGGCAGGATGAATACGCTGACGACATCGGCCCGCGCCTTCTCCCGCAATTGCTGGGTGCCCTGCCAGTCGATATCGAACAGCACGTCCTGCCCCGCCGACAAGGCGCTCTCGACCGGCGCACGCGGCGTGCCGTAGCGATTGTTGAACACGGTCGCCCATTCCAGCAATTCGCCTCGCTTCACCATCTGTTCGAATTTCGCCTTGTCGATGAAATGATAGTCGCGGCCGTCGACCTCGCCGGGCCGCATCGGCCGCGTGGTCGCGGACACCGACATCTTCAGGCCCGGCATCCGTTCGATCAGCAGCCGCGACAGCGTGGTCTTCCCCGCGCCCGACGGCGATGACAACACAAACATCAGTCCGCGCCGCTCAACTCCGTCGAAGCGGTGGCCCCGAGCCGTCATGGTTCACTCCAGATTTTGAACCTGTTCACGGAATTGCTCTACCACGTTCTTCATCTGAAGGCCGGTGTTGGTCAACTCGAGATCGTTCGACTTGGAGCAGCAGGTATTGACCTCGCGGTTGAACTCCTGCGCCAGAAAATCGAGCCGCCGTCCGATCGGCCCGCCCTTGGCGATCATCTCGCGGGTCTGCGAAATGTGCGAGGCGATCCGATCCAGTTCTTCGCGAATATCGGCCTTGGCCGCGATCATGATCGCTTCCTGACTGAGCCGGTCGGGATCGAAGCGGTCGGATGCATCGAGCAATGCCGCGATCTGCTCGGCAAGCCGCGCCTTGATTGCATCAGGCTTGCGGCCGGGAGCAGCCTCCGCCCGCTTCGCCAGCTGCTCGATCTCATCCATGCGCTGCGAGAGGATTTGCCCAAGCGTCACACCCTCGCGCCGACGCATCTCGACGAGGGCTGCGAGCGCCTGTTCGAACGCCGCCGCGGCAGCTTCCTTCGCAGCCTTGTCTTCCGCCTCATTGCTTTCCGGCTCGACAACCTCGATGACGCCCTTGATCCCCAACAGCCCGTCGATGCTCGGCGCCACCGCGTCGATCGTGCCGGCGAGCACGCCGGCAACCCGCACGATCGATGCCAGCACCTCCTCGTTGATCCGGACCGTCGAGGCCGCACTGGTGCGCTTGACGTTCAAATTGGCGTATACCGTCCCCCGCGACAGCACCTCGCCGGCGCGCTTCTTGGCCAACGCCTCGAGTTCATCCCATCCGGGCGGCAGCCGCATGCGTAGATCAAAACCTTTGGCGTTGACCGACTTCAATTCCCATTCGAACGCGTAGGGTCCGCTGGCGCCGTGACTACGGGCAAAACCAGTCATGCTCGACAACGCCATCGCGTAAAATTCTCCGAAAGGAACGGCTGTGAGATTCGCAAGCCACGAACGGCTGCGACCTTATCGCGTATTGCGCAAAAGTGGAATCGGCTGTGCCGGCCTTATTGCTGCACGACCGGCGGCGGCGACG
>WNGJ01005916.1_pt1 | contig 12893 bp, 10 predicted proteins | sample 5400611 | NCBI WGS metagenome assembly WNGJ01 (sample SAMN13153375, study PRJNA577476) | soil metagenome | isolation source: 40 cm soil or saprolite under Garry oak tree replicate 1 | place: USA:California | collected 2016-06-15
TTGCGAAACAGCAGATGCAGCAGCAGCAGTTGGAAAAGGCCGATAGCAACAGCAGCGAGGATGTGCGTATTCAGACGTATCAGCAGGCAGAACAGCAGTTAGTCAACGACGTGGCGTGGATGCCGATGGAACAGGTAACGTCAAACTTCCTACGGAAAACAACGGTCATCGGTATCGTTGACAACGCCCAGGGAATTATTCCTCCCAACGACTGGGCGAATGTTTATATCGGGCAGTATGTATAGGGGAGTGGACCAGGGCGACTGCAAGGGTATGTATATGGTTTACCTAATAACATCGTAACCCCCCCATAATGTCAGTACAACGTACCATATTTAACAAGGAGAAGTCACGAATGCGATCTAGCAAGAAGTTAATGACAACGCTTCTGCCAACATTCCTGGCCTTGATGGGTATGCTGCTGGTGGCCTGTGGTGGTTCAACATCTACAACGCCAACGACCTCCGGCAAAGCAACGCCTGACAAGCAAGTAATGAAATTCCCTATTGTTGCAGGTATTTCAGATATCAAGACGTTCGATCCGGCTCTGTCGACGGACGCAGCATCCATCGCCGCTATCGACCTGGTATTTACCGGTCTGGTACAGCTTGACGACAAGCTCCAGGTGCAGCCACAACTTGCATCGTCCTACAGCCTGAGCTCTGACGGCCTTTCCTGGACATTCAAACTGAAACCCAATCTGAAGTTCAGTGATGGCACGGCATTGACCTCAGCGGACGTCACCTATAGTATTAACCGCGCTCTGCAGCCCGTTACAAAGTCTACCACTGCTCCAATCTACCTGGCCCTGATCAAAGACTCTGATAAGCTGGTGGCGGGCAAGATCTCGACCATTATAGGCGACAGTCTGTTGACACCCGATCCCAACACTGTCGTCATAATCGCCAACAAGAAAGCTGCTTACTTCCTGGATGCGTTGGCCTACTCGTGCTCCTATATTGTTGAGAAGAGCCTAATCAATAAGTATGGCACCAACTTCACCGACCACCTGAACGAGGGCGGCGGCGATGGCCCATTCAAGGTCCAAACATTCACACACGGCACGAATATCGTCGTAGTGCCGAACCCCGACTACTACGGTGCCAAGCCGCAATTGACGAAGCTGATTTACCCGTTCTATAAGCAGCAGGACACGGTGTACAAAGCGTACGAGGCAGGTCAGGTTGATTATTCCGGAGTTCCTTCCGCCAACCTCGCAGCAGCGAAGACGCTCCCGAACAACCAGTACCAGCAGATCCCGCAGTTGTGGATCAACTACTACGCCATGAATTACCTGGTGAAGCCGTTCGACAATATCCACATTCGTCAGGCATTCGACCTTGCCGTTGACAAAGACCTGATTGTCCATAGCGTGTGGAAGGATAGATACATCCCATCTAACCACATTGTGCCGAAGGGAATGCCGGGCTATAACCCCAATCTCACTGGTCCAGATGGCGTGACGAGCACCAAGGGGGACGCGACCAAGGCTAAGGCGCTCTTCCAGCAGGGCCTGCAGGAAGAGGGATATACGAGCGTGGCACAGATGCCCCCGGTTAAGCTCACCTATCCAAGGGGTTCTCAAGACGAGGATAACGAAGTCGCCGCCCTGGCACAGATGTGGCAGACAACGCTGGGTGTCAGTGTCATAGCGAATCCCGAAGACTTCAACAAATTGCTTACAGATATTACCGCAGCAATTAACAATCCAAAGGGACTACAATTCTATGGCCTCACCTGGATTGCTGACTATCCCGATCCGCAGGATTGGACCACCTTGCAGTTCGACAAGGGCGTGCCGAACAACAACATGAACTATGGTCAGAACAGTACAGCTGACGCGGCACAGCAGCAAGCAGTCCAGCAGGCGTTGGAAGCGGCCGATGTGAATCCTGACCAGCAAGCTCGCTTACAGGCGTACATGCAAGCAGAGCAGCAGTTGGTCAACGATGTTGTCTGGTTGCCAATCGAACAGTTGACGGTCAGCCAGGTACTCAAGCCGTATGTCAAGGGTTTGATAACGAATCCACAGGGTTTAACTCCACCCGATGACTGGGGCAACATCTACATTCAGGTGCACTAATGTAGCCTATCTTGTGTGAGATTTAATTACGGCCTGACGTATAAATATAAGCTACCGCTTGCAGCCGTTAACATGCTGGCTATTTTCTGGTATTCTGCCTGCTACGTGGTGTAGCTCAGATAATGCAAGGGAAAAGTGACTTCCGCCAGGCCAAAGGCAGGGAGTTAACTCGAAGCGTTGGGTGAAAGGAGGCAGAAGCGCACGCAAGAGAAGGTCCCAAAGGATCAGATAACCACACTGGTACTTTGACGATGCTATTTTGTTTTCGTCGAACTAAAATTCATTTTTTACAAGGAGAAGTCACGAATGCGACCTAGCAAGAAGTTACTGACAACGCTTCTACCGACGTTCCTGGCCTTGATGGGGATGCTGCTGGTGGCATGTGGCGGGTCATCGACCACGACGACGACCACCGGCAAAGCTACGCCCGACAAGCAAGTATTGAATATGCCATTTCAAAACCTAATTTCGGACATCAAGACGTTCGACCCGGCTCTGTCGACTGACGCACCATCCATCTCTGCTATCGACCTGGTCTTTACGGGCCTGGTGCAGTTTAACGACAAGCTCGAGGTGCAGCCGCAGCTCGCAGCGTCCTACAGCCTGGGTTCCGACGGCCTGACCTGGACGTTCAAACTGAAACCCAACTTGAGGTTCAGCGACGGCACACCGTTGACCTCGCAGGACGTTGTCTACAGTATCAACCGCGCCCTGCTGCCCGCTACCAAATCCATAACGGCCCCGATCTACCTCGCCCTAGTCAAAGACTCCGACAAGTTGGTGGCGGGCAAGATCAAGACCATTATCGGAGACAGCTTGCTGACGCCCGATCCCAGCACCGTCGTCATTGTCGCCAACAAGAAAGCTTCCTACTTCCTGGACGCACTGGTCTACTCGTGCTCCTACACGGTTGAGAAGAGCCTGATTGACAAGTACGGCGCCAACTTCACCGACCACCTGAACGAGGGCGGCGGCGACGGCCCCTTCAAGGTCCAAACGTATACCCACGGCACGCAGATCGTCTTAGTGCCGAACCCCAACTACTACGGCGCCAAGCCACAGTTGACGAAGCTGATTTACCCGTTCTACAAACAAACGGACACGAATTTCAAAGCGTACCAAGCGGGCCAGACCGACTATGCTCAGGACGTTCCCTCCGCCGACCTCGCCACGGCGAAGGCGCTGCCGAACAACCAGTACTCGCTGGTGCCGCAGTTGTGGATCAACTACTACGCCATGAATTACCTGGTGAAGCCGTTCGATAACATCAAAATTCGCCAGGCCTTCTCCCTCGCCATCGACAGGGACCTGATCGCACAGAGCGTATGGAAGGGCACCGTTATCCCCTCGTACCATATCGTGCCGAAGGGGATGCCGGGCTACAATGCAAATCTGACAGGCCCCGGCGGGGTGGCGAGCACCAAGGGCAACCCGGGCATGGCCAAGACGCTCTTCCAGCAGGGATTGCAGGAAGAGGGATGGACGAGCGTCTCCCAGATGCCCGCGATCAGGCTGACCTATGAAAGTGGTTCCCAAGACGTGGATAACGAAGTTGCCGCCCTGGTACAGATGTGGCAGACAAACCTGGGTGTCAGTGTCAAGGCGAGTACCGAAGACTTCAACAAGCTGCTCACGGATATTCCCGCCTCGACGAACAACCCGAAGGGCCTGCAGTTCTGGGGCATCGCCTGGATTGCCGACTACCCCGACCCGCAGGACTGGACCACGCTGCAGTTCGACAAGGGCGTGCCGAACAACAACTCGAACTACGGTCAGAACAACACTTCTGACGCGGCAACACAGCAGCAAGTCCAGACGGCGCTGGAGGCGGCTGATGTGAACCCTGATCAGACCTCTCGCTTACAGGCCTACATGACCGCCGAGCAGCAGTTGGTCAACGATGTAGCATGGCTGTCGATGGAACAGGTGGAGGTCAGCCAGGTACTCAAGCCGTATGTCAAAGGCATGTTCTTCAATCCACAGTTGTTGATTCCACCCGATGACTGGGGCAACATTTACATCCAGGCGCACTAAATAGTAGAAGGTTGTTACGCTTGTAGCAACCGTAACGAAAAGAGGGACAGTGGTCAGTTTGATCGCTGTCCCTTTGAGCATGTATTTTTGTATCTCCGTACTTTGGCACCCCATCATAGATTACATAGGCAGTTGCCAGGGCGACCACAAGGGATCGCCCCTGCTATGGACGCTTGCCTGGTTTGTCATGACGATAACGCCGGTGGTAGAATCCAAGCCAGTTGTTTCGCTTGACAATAGGGGAAATGTCACTTAAAATTAGTAAAAGTTCATTTATGTAACATCTGTTATTTTCACCTATCGGTTTTTGTCTGTGAAAAGGTGCCGTTTCATGGACACTTCTTTATATAACAGAGACGATAGATGAGCGATGAACTAATTGGAATAGAGATGGCTGAGCCAGCTAAGCAGGCTATCTTGAAGACGACTATTTATTACCTCTTTCAAGGGAGCGAGGGGCGTATTATGGTTCAATTCTTGATCAAAAGGTTCATCGGCCTCCTCTTCGTTGTCGTCGGCGTGACCTTCATCACCTTCGTCATGGGGTATTTTGCCCCCGGTGATCCAATTCGGGGGATGTTGGGAACCCATTTCGACCCGGTGGTCTACGCGCAGTTGAAGCACGATTACGGACTGGATCAACCCTTCTTTGTGCAGTACTGGCATTTTTTAACAGGCCTGTTCAGGCTTGATTTTGGACTCTCTTATCAATACCAGAACGAGCCCGTCTGGAATATTCTGCTGACCGGCATACCGATCTCGACGGAACTTGGATTCTGGGCGCTGGTGCTGAATGTTTTGATAGGCATCCCGATAGGCATAGTCAGCGCGCTGAAAGCGAACACCTGGATTGATACCACCAATATGGGTATCGTGCTGGTGATGTATTCGCTGCCGGTATTCGTCTTCGCCGTTTTCTTCCAGGTCGTAGTAGTCTGGATCGACAATCACACAGGCGCGCAGTGGCCGGTCGCAAACTGGGGCAACCCATGGCAGTACACCTGGTCGGATCTGCAGTTCAAAATAGGGCCGATCGTGATACTGGCGCTGGCCGGCATGGCATACCTGGCGCGCCTGACGCGCACAAGTATGCTCGAGGTGCTGCGGCAGGATTTCGTGCGCACCGCCCGGGCCAAGGGTATGCGAGAGCGAATCGTCATCTACCGCCACGCGCTGCGCAACGCGCTCATTCCCCTGGTCACTATCCTCGGCCTCTCGCTGGGCCTGCTGGTGACAGGGACATTCTTCCTCGAAGACATCTTCAATATTCCCGGAATCGGCATGGTGACGCTGCAGGCGACGCAGTACCGCGACTATCCCGTCATCCAGGCCACGGCGGTCTTACTGGCAGTGGCAGTGGTCTTAGGGAACTTGATATCGGACATTCTCTACACGCTGGTAGACCCGCGCATTAAGGCAGTATAGGAGACGAGCTGATGGATACGAGGGACAAGAATCAAGAGCTTACAGGCGAAGGATATATGGCTCCTGATTCGGGGATGAGCCCGATACAATTTGATCCAGGCTTTGCGTTGCTGACAGATAATGAACTTGCTACCACGCTCAGCGAGAACGAACTGAAGGAACTGCAGGAAAAGAAGAAAAAGCCCGCAACACCATTCCAGGAATCGATGCGAAGACTGAGACGCGATAAACGCGCCATGGCGAGCGTTGGTATTATCGCCTTCTTTGTATTGCTGGCCATCTTTGGCCCGTTCATCTACCAGCACATTGGTGGTATTTATCAAAGTACACTCAACGGACCAATAGGGCCGGAAGTGTATCACACGTACTATCACCAGGAACTCGACCGGCAGGATGAATTGCCCTCGTGGGTGTACTATTTCTATTCAGACCTGAGCAAGGCTGATATGCAATCCCGGCAATTACCCTCATTCCAGTATTGGTTGGGAACAGATGAACTTGGTCGTGATTTGCTGGCACGTCTGATGCAGGGAATACTTATTTCGATCAGTGTCGCTGTGCTGGTAGAGATCGTAGATATCGTCCTGGGTATCACTGTGGGAGTGCTGGCCGGCTTCCATGGCGGGGGGATTGACCAGGTGCTGGCGCGTTTTACCGACATCATTTTCGCCTTCCCAGGACTGCTCTTCATCATCCTGGTGGCGGGAATTTTTGGCGAGTGGGCTGACACCAACCTGAGTAATATCCCCATTATCGGGGCGAATGGGAATGCACGCCTGCTGCTGGTCTCGCTGGCACTGGCCTTCGTGGCATGGCCGCTGATGGCTCGCTATGTGCGGGGCCAAACGCTGCAGCTCAAAGAACAACAATTTATCGAGGCCGCGCGTACAGCGGGCACGAGTAATACCCGTATCATGATACGGCATATCATCCCCAACCTGTTCAGCATTGTCGTCGTCGCATCAACACTGAACATCGTGGGTACAATCATCGCCGAGGCCGGTATCAGCCTGCTCGGACTTGGTGTACAAACACCAGGCTCCAGCATTGGCCTGATGATCTCTTCAGCCCAAAACACCGTGGCAAGCCACCCCTGGGAAGTTCTGTTACCCTCCGGCGTGCTGGCTATCATTGTGCTGTGCTTTTCCTTCTTCGGTGATGGCTTGCGCGATGCTTTTGACCCTCGATCAAAAGATTAGTGAGCGGAGATAAAAAATGGCAGAGAATCTGCTGGAAGTCAATAATTTAAAGACCTACTTCTTCACGCGTTCAGGGGTGGTAAAAGCGGTAGATGATGTTTCATTTACGATCAAGCAGAGCCAGACGTTAGGTGTCGTGGGCGAAAGCGGTTGCGGCAAAAGTGTGACTGCCCTTTCAGTAATGCGGCTGATAGCAAGTCCTCCTGGCAAGATTGTGGGCGGTGAAATCAACTACAACGGTGAGAATATACTGGAAAAGAATCAAGATGAAATGACGGATCTGCGAGGCAGCCAAATTTCGATGATTTTCCAGGATCCCATGACGTCACTCAACCCGGTGTTCACGGTTGGATACCAGATTGCAGAGACGGTCAAACGCCACCAAAAGGATCTGAGCAATGACCAGGCGTGGAAACGCAGCGTGGAGATGCTTGACCTGGTGCGTATCTCGGACGCGAAGAAACGGGCAAAGAGCTATCCACACGAGTTTAGTGGTGGGATGCGGCAGCGTGTGATGATTGCTATCGCGCTCGCGTGCAACCCGAAATTGCTGATCGCGGATGAGCCGACAACGGCGCTCGATGTCACCATTCAAGCCCAGATACTTGAACTAATGAGTGGTCTCTCAAAAGAGTTCGGCACAGCCGTAATGCTGATTACGCACGATCTCGGGGTGGTAGCCGGAACCTGCCAGCATGTCAATGTCATGTATGCAGGCCACCTGGTGGAGACGGCGCATGTCAGGCAAATATTTGAGACGCCCGCGCATCCGTACACGGTAGGACTGCTGCGGTCCATTCCCCGTCTTGATGAGAAACGTGGCACCAACCTTACTCCAATCGCAGGACAGCCACCTGATTTATCCAAAGAGATTATCGGCTGCCCCTATGCACCCCGCTGCCCGAAAGTACAGAGCCGTTGCCGGCAGGAGCGCCCGGAGTTGAAGCCAGTTGGTCGTGGTGATCAGTTAGCAGCGTGTTTTTATCCAGACTAAGCCAGGGGGAAAGGAATTTTTATGTCACCGGAGACAACAACGCCAGCAACGACAGGGACAACCCTGGTCGATGTGAAAGGCTTAAAGGTTCATTTCCCCATTAAAGGGGGCATTTTCAATCGCACTGTTGCCAACGTGAAGGCGGTGGACGGTGTTGACATATTTATCCGGCGCGGCGAGACGCTTGGGTTAGTCGGTGAAAGTGGATGTGGGAAATCAACCACGGGACGCGCTATTTTGCAGTTGATCAAACCGACAGCAGGAAGCGTTGTTTTCGAAGGAGAAGACCTGACAAAACTCCCACCAGGTGAGATTCGGAAGAAGCGGGCCAGAATGCAGATGGTATTCCAGGACCCCTATGGCTCGCTTGATCCACGCTTCACGGTAGGAGAGATTGTCGCGGAGCCGCTGAAAAATTTCAATCGCGGCAATGCGAAGGAGATCCAGGAGCAGGTAGCCGATTTGCTGGAAGTGGTGGGATTGAATCCATTTTTCATGAATCGTTTTTCACATGAGTTCAGTGGTGGGCAACGACAACGCATTGGTATAGCTCGCGCCCTTGCCCTTCGCCCTTCGTTAGTGGTGGCGGACGAGCCAGTTTCCGCGCTCGATGTGTCAATCCAGGCGCAAGTGCTCAACCTCTTACAAGACCTACAAGGGAAGTTTGGTTTGACCTACCTGTTTGTGGCCCATAACCTCTCTGTGGTCAAGCATATCAGCGACCGGGTGGCAGTAATGTACCTGGGTCGGGTGGTCGAGCTGTCCAAGAGCGAAGACATGTATGATATGCCATTGCATCCTTATACGCAGGCTCTCCTCTCGGCGATTCCTGTTCCTGACCCAGAAATCGAGTTAAAGCGTAAACGTATTATCCTCGAAGGAGATGTGCCCAGCCCTGTCAATCCACCAAGTGGCTGTAATTTCCATCCACGCTGTTGGAAGGCCCAGGCGATCTGCCGGGAGGTTACCCCGCCATTGGAAGAAAAACAGTACAATCATTACGCAGCGTGTCATTTCCCTGGATAGGAGAAGCCCACAGCAGTTACGTTACATCGGGAAGTTCGAGGCGCTTTATACGTGAAAGCAAGCGAATACGCGCCATCAAGTGGCGCGCATCGAAGGGTTTGACGACATAATCATCCGCCCCTGCAGCAAAGCCGGCTACTTTGTCCTGGAAGGTCGTGAGAGAAGTAAGCAACATGATGGGGAGATGGCGAAGAGATGGAGTGTTGCGAATAGTACGGCAGAGATCCAAACCATTTTCCTGACCAAGTAATACCTCACAGATCAGTATGTCGGGAAGATTGTTCTCCAGGATTTGCCTGGTTTCTGACAGTGACGAAGCGCACTGTACAACAAAGCCATTTCCTAATACCTGCTGTATCCTATCACGACCATTTGGATCGCCATCCACGAAAAGAATGTGTAAACGACGTAATTGCTGTGGCTCACGCACTTTTCTGTGAATACTCTACACCGAGACCTCCATTATGAAAAATGAAGAAGTACGGTACTATTAACTATAGCCATTCTTTTTCGTGAAGCATAGTCTCGAAGCAATGGCTGCGCACAACGCTATGCTTATTCTCTATCTGCCTGTGTCTGAACTAAGTAATCCATGCGGCGCTGACGATCGGTAGGCGTCAGGCGGAGTACGCGTTCAATAGCCGCATTCAGTTCAGCCGGCTTAAATGGTTTTTTGAGATACTCATCGACGCCTGAAAGCATCCCTATGGTTTGATCTTCTTCACGCGTCATCGCACTGAGGATAATCAAGGGCGTATCAGAGGTACGAGCATCACCGCGAAGACAACGGACCAGCTGGTAGCCGTCCATGCGCGGCATCTTCACGTCAATGATCACGCAATCCGGATGTTCAATTGAAATACGTTCTAATCCTTGTTCGCCATCGTAAGCAACAACGACCTCATATGATCCCTGGAGGCTTACAGCGTATTTTATCAATTCCACGATAGTCGGGTTGTCGTCGATAACCAATACTTTCTTCATTAGCTCCCATCACTTTTGACGTCATAGTATGATGTACTGGTTACTGGTCTACGTAAGGATATATCACTGCCTGCATTGTAGCACAGTTATGTGCTGCTGCCAACTGAAGATGAGCTGGTTAGCTGGTGATTATATACTACTTGTGGGTCAGCGGTTATATGCTACAATGAACTGGGCGTATCTACACTTGCGTACATTACATGAGGGAGAACAGTGCATGGTGGCAATTGATCGCTACTCACGACAAACGCTCTTCGGGCCAATAGGCAAGGAGGGGCAAGAACGGCTGCAGGAATCTACGGTTACTATTATCGGCTGTGGTGCGCTGGGCACGGCTCTGGCAAACAATCTTTGTCGCGCCGGCATCGGCCGTATAGTGATAGCTGACCGCGACTATATTGAACTGAATAACTTACAGCGACAGATTCTTTTCGACGAGGAAGACATTACGCGGCATCTCCCCAAAGCTATCGCTGCCGCGGAGAAACTACGTCGCATCAATAGTAATACAACGGTTGAGCCGCTCGTTGAAGATATCAATACTGATGGAATTGAGTCGTTAGTGCGCGATACAGACCTGGTACTTGACGCGACCGATAACTTTGAGACACGCTACTTGCTTAATGATGTGTGTGTCAAATATGGGCGACCCTGGATTTATAGTGCAGTCGTTGCTTCTTATGGCGTAACCATGAATATTGTGCCTGGTGATACTGCCTGCCTTCGCTGTGTCTTCCCTGAGATGCCTCTGCCTGGAACCACGGCAACGTGTGATACGGCAGGTGTCCTAAACGGTATCGTGGGAGCGATTACGGGAGTGGCCTCCACCGAGGCGATCAAAATTCTGCTGAAAAGCGAGAAGATGAGCCGGGATATGTTCTGGATGGATGTATGGGAAAATACGAGCGAGCGCATAGAGTTGCCACGGCAGCGGGAATGTCCTACCTGCGGGCAGCATGATTATGAGTTTCTTGATGCATTGGGTGGGAATAGTAGCACTAGCCTCTGCGGACGGAATGCAGTTCAGGTGCGGACAATGAGAAGAGGAATATCTCTCAATCTGGCAGAATTGGCCGAACGGTTGCGTCCTGTTGGGGAGGTAAGTTATAATGATTTCCTACTCCGCTTCTACGTGGATTCTTATGAACTAACAGTCTTTCCTGATGCTCGCGCGATCATTAAAGGGACAGATGATGAGCAGGTCGCACACTCTGTTTACGCGCGCTATATTGGTAACTGAGGAAACATCATGCATGAACATATTCTGGTTTGCGTAGCCTGGCCATATGCAAAAAGCTCGACGCATGTTGGACAAATCGTTGGAGCATACCTGCCAGCAGATACATTTGCTCGCTACCACCGATTGGCTGGAAACAAAGTATTGATGGTTTCTGGCAGCGATGAACATGGCACTCCGATACTTGTAGATGCTGAACGTGAGGGTATCAGCCCACGCGAATTTGTGGTGCGGTATCATCGACAGATTTGCGAAATCTGGGAGAGGTTGGGCATAACGTGGGATTTATATACTGAGACGGGAACCGAAAATCACTATCGTATAACGCAAGATTTTTTTCTCACACTGTACGATAAGGGATATATCTTCAAAGATACCATGCAGTCTCCCTATTGTCCGACGGATGCGCGTTTTCTGCCTGACCGCTACATCGAGGGAACATGTCCGAACTGTGGGTACCCAGCTGCTCGTGGAGATCAATGCGATAATTGTGGCCACACGCTCGACCCAATCGACTTGATTCAACCACACTGTCGCCTCTGTGGGAGCAAGGACAGCGCCCTGGAGATTCGACCGACGGATCATTTTTTCCTGGATTTGCCAAAGTTGCAAGAGCCGATACTGGCATGGCTATCAGAGGGAAAACAGCACTGGCGAGGGAACACGCTCGATTTTGCGATGAACTGGCTGAAGGAGGGCCTGCGGCCACGCGCTATTACGCGCGATCTCGATTGGGGCGTACCAATACCACTGGATGGCTACGAGGATAAGCGCATCTATGTATGGTTCGACGCGGTTATTGGGTACTTCTCGGCTTCCGTTGAGTGGGCAGAGCGGCAGGGAACGCCTGAAGCATGGAAGACGTGGTGGGTTCCTGGTCAAAGTGACCCGGAGGTGAAGTCCTACTATTTTATCGGCAAGGACAATATCCCCTTTCATGCCATCATCTGGCCTGCTATGCTTATGGGATACGGCAACCGCAATTTACCCTACGATGTCCCCGCAAACGAATTTATGACCATGAGTGGGGCCAAGGCTTCCAGCAGCCGGGGCAATGTGATCTGGACACGCGATGTATTAGACCAGTATAGCGCGGACGCGCTTCGTTATTATCTTTCAGCAACTGCGCCTGAAGGACGTGACACTGATTTTACTTTTGAAGAGCTGATTCGCCGCAATAACGATGAACTGGTGGCGAACTATGGGAACGCAATCCATCGAACGTTGACGTTCTTACAGAGCAAATTTGGAGGAGTGGTACCACACCCTCAGGCCCTCCGGGAAGCAGATCGCGAGATATTAGCGGAGGTTGACCGCGGCTTTTCTTTGGTTGGACACAACATCGCCAATTGCCACATGAAGGACGGGTTGAACGCGGCTATGGCTGTGGCGCGGGCGGCAAATCGCTACCTGGATGAGCAGGCTCCATGGAAACAGATCAAAGTTGATCGCGAGGCGGCTGGTACGACTGTCTACGTGATGCTGCAGGTAATCAGTGGTTTGCATGTGCTCTTCAGCCCCTATTTGCCCTTTTCATCACAAAAGCTGCACCATTTGCTCGGCTTTGAGGGTGATGTGAGCGCAGGCAGATGGAGGACTTCTGAGGTACCTGCAGGCATTACACTGCCGGTTGCCTCACCGCTGTTTCCCAAGTTGGAAGAAATGGCCACCGTTTAGACAAAGAGAACGAACACAGTGCCGCGGCACTGTGTTCGTTCTCTTTGTCCAGGAATATTTATGGAGCAGACCAGAGTTTTTTGCCCATAAATATGGCTATTTCATGTTCAACGGAACCAGGAGGGTAATACTGTTGACTGATGCTCCATACTTCCAGGCCATTGCGTAAATAAAATTGAATGGCAGGATAATTGACATTCTGTGTTTCTAGCAGTATTGCCCAACAATGAAGAT